>Ga0068860_100000018_pt1 | contig 305102 bp, 290 predicted proteins | sample KBSSwiS32_FD_66597 | JGI IMG/M metagenome (GOLD analysis project Ga0068860, IMG submission 66597) | Switchgrass rhizosphere microbial communities from Kellogg Biological Station, Michigan, USA - KBS Switchgrass S3-2 | ecosystem: Host-associated > Plants > Roots > Rhizosphere > Soil ... | reverse complement strand
GTCGCGTCGGTCTTGAGGAGGGTGTTCGGCGTCGAAGAGATGGTGAGGTTGGTGGTCGAGGCGTTCTGGGCAGAAATAGCGGTCGTCGAGGCGGAGTTGAAGGTCTGGAGGGCGGTGAAGACGTTGGCGGTGTAGGCCTTCGCGATACTAGTAGAAGCGTCGGCAAAGTAAATGGCTGAGGTGGTAGAGAAGTAATTTCGCTGCGAAGCGAGGAAGTCTGCAGATGTGGTCGAGAAGAAGTTTAGCCCGCTTGCCCAAAAACTCGCAGAAGAAGTAGAGAAGAAGTTGTTCTGCGTCTTCCAGAAGTCCGTCGAGGACGTGGAGAAGAAGAAGTCCTTGTCATATGTAGCAAGGAGATAATTTGCCGAGGTCGTGGAGAAGTAATTTCGCTGACTCTGGAGGTAATCAGCTGACGATGTTGCGAAGAAGTTATTGGCTGACTTGTAGTAGTCAGCAGAGCTCGTGCTGAAAAAGTCACGCTGGCTTGCGAGATAGTCCGCAGACGAGGTGCTGAAGAAATTCCTCTGGCTTGCGAAGTAGTCTGCGCTCGTGGTCGAGAAGAAGTCCGTGATCGATTTCCAGTAGTTCACTGAGGAGGTGCTGAAGAAGTTTCTTTGGGTGATGAAGAAATCAGAGGACGTGGTGGAGAAGTAATTTCTCTGGGATGCGAGGAAATCGGCGCTCGTCGTAGAGAAGAAATTGTTCACGAGCTTCCAGGCGTCGGCACTGGTAGTGGAGAAGAAGAAGCCTTTGTTTATGCCATTGAGGTAAGTCTGGACGAGCGAGTCGTGGTAGTAGCTGTTTGTCGTCCCCTCTTTGAGGGCATCAGTCGTGGTACCGGCAAGGTCTGCTGCGAAGAGGTTTGTGGAGTAGTACTTGTTCACGCTTCCCTCCACAAGGTTGTCCGTAGTTTTCTGAGTGAGCCAGAAATCAGAAGAGCTGGTTGAGAAGTAGTTTCTCTGTGAGGCCAGGTAATCCGCAGACGAGGTGCTGAAGAAATTCCTCTGACTCTGCCAGTAATCGTTGGACGAGGTCGAGAAGTGGCTTGAGACGCTCAGGAGGTAGTTGGCAGAGGTCGTTGAGAAGAAGAAACCTTTATCATACGTGCCGAGCAGGTAGTTTGCCGAGGTCGTTGAGAATGCCGCACCCTGATTCTGAGCGAGGAAGTATGAGGCGGATGTCGTGGAGAAGAAATTGCGCTGCGAAGCGAGGTAGTCGGAGCTTGAGGTCGAAAAGAAGTTGTTCTGAGACTTCCAGTAGTCTGCGGAAGAGGTGGCGAAGAAATTGCGCTGTGACGTCCAGAAATCAGCCGAGCTCGTCGAGAATCCGAGCGCGATGAGCTGCTGAGCCGTGTAGCCGCCGAGGGTGCCGGTCCAGTTACCGGAAGAGTCCAAGGTGACGTTGCCGTTTGCATATGTAAGACCATTCGAGAAAGTCGTCGTTGAAGTCCACGTCGGCACTCCATTTAATAGAGAGAGGACCTGACCCGGAAGCCCCGCAGTAGTCGTGGCGACTGCCCCGCTGCCATTACCGTAGAGTACTGCCCCGGTCGCGAGCGACGCCCAGCCAGTGCCGCCGTTCGGTACAGGCAAGACTCCCGTAACGTCTGCCGCGAGATTTACAAGGCTTGAAGTGATGTTGCCAGCGACCGCTTTGAGGATTCCGTTGAGAGAACCGACTGAGAGAGAGCCGAAGAAGCCCTGTGTCGAGGAAGAGTAAGCTGAGGAGATGTTAGTCGTCGATGCGTTCTGGAATGTCTGCGTGCCGCTGAAGCTGTTGTTCGCATAGGTCTTCGCAATCGTGGTCGAAGAGTCCACGAAGTAGTTGGCTGATGAGGTTGAGAAGAAGTTTCTCTGAGAAGCAAAGTAGTCCGCAGAAGTAGTAGAGAAGAAGTCAGTAACCGACTTCCAGTAATTAACGGAAGTGGTGGAGAAGAAGCTACGCTGGGTCACGAAGAAATCTGCACTGGAGGTTGAGAAGTAATTTCTCTGGGATGCGAGGAAGTCCGTGCTTGTGGTGGAAAAGAAATTATTAACCAGCTTCCAGGCATCTGCGCTGGTAGTGCTGAAGAAGAAGCCTTTATCATACGTACCGAGAAGATAGTCTGCTGACGATGTAGCAAAGAAGTTATTGGCCGACTTGTAGTAGTCAGCGGACGAGGTGCTGAAATAATTGCGCTGCGACGCGAGGTAGTCCGCTGAGGTCGTGGAGAAGAAGTTTCGCTGGGAAGCCAAGAAATCAGCGGATGTAGTACTGAAGAAGAAACCTTTGTCATACGTAGATAGCAGGAAATTTGCCGAAGAGGTCGAGAAGAGCGTAATGCCATTTGCCCAATAATCCGCCGAGGATGTGCTGAAGAAGTTGTTCGTGCTCTTCCAGTAGTCCGCTGAAGAGGTCGAGAAGAAGTTATTCTGTGACTTGTAGTAGTCAGCCGAACTCGTCGAGAAGCCGGCGGCAATGATCTGTTGAGCGGTATAACCGTTCAAGGTGCCCGTCCAATCCCCTGCCGTCGAAGCCACGTAGTCAGTGCCGGGTATGGCCAGTGTCACCCATCCCGTCGGTCCACCCTTAAGCAGACCGTTCGTGAGTGAAGAGATGACCAGATTCGTGGTCGACGCGTTGATGGCGGAGATGTTGGTCGTCGAAGCGTTCTGGAGTGTCTGGGTGCCGCCGAAAGTATTGTTGGCGTAGGTCTTGGCGATCGTGGTCGAAGAGTCAGCGAAATAGCTTGCTGATGATGTCGAGAAGTAATTCCGCAGTGAGGCCAGGTAATCGGCACTCGTCGTCGAGAAGAAGTTCCTCTGGCTCGCGAAGTAATCTGCCGAAGTTGTGGAGAAGAAGTCCGTGATGCTCTTCCAATAATTGGACGAGCTCGTGGAGAAGAAGCTCCTCTGGGTGATGAAGAAGTCAGAGGAACTCGTGGAGAAGAAGCTGCGCTGCGAAGCGAGGAAGTCAGCGCTTGTCGTCGAGAAGAAGTTGTTCACAAGCTTCCAGGCGTCTGCGCTGGTCGTCGAGAAGAAGAAGCCTTTATCGTAGGTGCCAAGCAAGTAGTCTGCTGATGATGTGGCGAAGAAGTTGTTGGCTGACTTGTAATAGTCAGCCGAGCTGGTGCTGAAGTAGTTTCTCTGACTCGCGAGATAATCCGCACTCGTGGTCGAGAAGAGGTCGGTGACCGACTTCCAGTAGTTGGTGGATGAGGTGGAGAAGAAGCTCCTCTGGGTGATGAAGAAGTCGGATGACGTGGTGGAGAAGAAATAGCCCTTGTCGTAGGTTGAGAGGAGGTACTGAGCAGAAGAGGTGGAAAAGAAGTTGAGGCCTGCTGCCCAGAAGTTCGCCGACGAGGTCGAGAAGAAATTGCGCTGCGCGACGAAGGCGTCGGCGCTGGTCGTGCTGAAGAAGAAGCCTTTGTTCACGCCGTTGAGGTAAGTCTGGACGAGCGAGTCGTGGTAGTAGCTGTTCGTGGTTCCCTCTTTGAGAGCATCGGTGGTGGTACCAGCGAGGTCTGCTGCGAAGAGGTTCGTGGAGTAGTACTTGTTAAGTGCCCCTTCTGTTACATCGTCGGTCGTCTTCGTGGTGAGCCAGAAATCAGAGGAAGTTGTGGAGAATGAAGCCCCTTGGTTCAGTGCAAGGAAGTAGCTTGCTGAAGACGTCGAGAAGTAGTTTCTCTGGGTCTGGAGATAATCAGCGGACGAAGTACTGAAGAAATTGCGCTGCGAAGCGAGGTAGTCGGAGCTTGAGGTCGAAAAGAAGTTGTTCTGAGACTTCCAGTAGTCTGCGGAAGAGGTGGCGAAGAAGTTCCTCTGCGAGGTCCAGAAATCAGCCGAACTCGTCGAGAAGCCGAGCGCGATGAGCTGCTGAGCCGTGTAGCCGCCGAGGGTGCCGGTCCAGTTACCGGAACTGTCGAGGGTGACGTTGCCGTTTGCATATGCGAGACCGCCAGAGTACGTAGTGCTCGCGGTCCAAGTCGGTACGCCGTTGAGAAGTGCGAGCACTTGGCCCGGAAGTCCGGCCGTGGTGGTAGCGACTGCCCCGCTCCCGTTGCCGTAGAGTACTGCCCCGGTCGCGAGCGACGCCCAGCCGGTGCCGCCGTTTGCGACCGGGAGGATGCCAGTGACGTCGGTTGCAAGGTTCACGAAAGCAGAGGTGACCGCACCGGCCACAGCTTTCAAGACTCCCGTCAGATTCCCTACCGAGAGAGAGCCGAAAAAGCCCTGCGTCGAAGATGCATACGAAGCAGAGATGTTCGTCGTTGAAGCGTTATGAAATGTCTGAGTACCGGTGAAGTTATTGTTCGCGTATGTCTTCGCGATAGTCGTGGATGAGTCAGCGAAGTAGTTAGCAGAAGTCGTTGAGAAGAAGTTCCTCTGGCCTGCAAAGAAGTCTGCTGAGGTTGTCGAGAAGAAGTCAGTAACCGACTTCCAGTAGTCAGTCGAGGTAGTAGAAAAGAAATCCGCCTGAGTCAGGAAGAAGTTCGCGGACGAGGTTGAGAAGTAGTTGCGCTGCGACGCGAGGAAGTCCGCCGAAGTGGTGCTGAAGAAATTGTTCACAAGCTTCCATGCATCAGCGGATGTCGTGGAGAAGAAGAAACTCTTGTCGTACGTACCGAGCAGGTAGTCCGCTGAAGTCGTGGCGAAGAAGTCGTTCTGTGACTTGTAGTAGTCGGCAGATGACGTACTGAAGAAGTTACGCTGACCGGCGAGATAGTCAGCGGATGATGTAGAAAAGAAATTCCTTTGCGACGCAAAGAAATCCGCGCTTGAGGTCGAAAAGAAGTCAGTAGCCGACTTCCAGTAATCAACGCTTGATGTAGCAAAGAAATTGTTCGCAAGCTTCCAGTAGTCTGCCGATGTCGTTGAGAAAAAGAATCCCTTGTCGTAGCTGGTCAGCAAGTAACTGGCAGAGGTCGTAGAAAAAGCAGCTGACTGATTCTGCGAAAGGTAGTAGTCTGCCGAACTGGTCGAGAAATAGTTTCTCTGGGTCGCAAGAAAATCCGCCGAAGAGGTCGAAAAGAAATTGCGCTGCGTGACGAAGTAGTCCGCGGATGTCGTAGAAAAAGCCGCCGCCAGGATCTGTGCCGAACTGAACCCGTTCAAAGAAGATGCGTTGATGGCGAAACCCGAAGAATAGATCCTTTGTCGTGGACCAAGAGTCTCGTACGTTTCGGCGCCATCACCCGGCGCACATGTCGGACCGACTTTCGTCGCGACGTCGACGTTGAGATACACCGTGTCATTGTCCTGAAAATTATAATCAAGCGTGTCCCCGCCGGCGCTGACATCGCCGATGCCGACATTGAAGACGCCTTTCGTTACCGTTACGGTCATCGTTGACGCAGATGTGCTCGGCCAGACTTTCGAACCGCTTCCGATGTTCGCGTTGTCGTACAAAGAAAACTTGAAACAATATTGCGTTCCGTTTCCGCCGAGCAATGTGCCGCTCGAATCCATCAGACGTCCCTGATAGTTAAGGATCTTCGGAACGCCGGCTGCCGCAGATACGAACTGCGGCACACACAAAAAGCCGACGAGTAAGATCGCAAGCGAGCGCACGCTTAGCGAAGAAAACTTATTGATCTGCATGCTCAAGCTGTTGCACGTAACCCCTTTCGACCTTGTGGTCGATAGCGATTGCAATAACCGAGATTAGAAAGACAATGAAGAGACCTAACAAGACACTGGCCGCCCAATTTACGGCAGTGTATGCGCTGGTGATGCTTATCGACGATCGCATCTTGTCTGAAAACACTTGTAACCAATTTTTAGGACCGGCCGGCACGCTCTGCCTCCGGAGATATTTCTGGATCGCTTCTTCGGTCGTCATCCACGCGACGTTCGAGAAAACCTGTTTGCCTTCGAGCTTTCCGCTTCGTATCAGCTGGCCGACATAATCGGCAGAATAGCCGGAAATCTTTGCTGCTTCTTTGAGCGAAATATATTTGCTTGGATCGTTAGTCATATTTGGTTTTCTCGACCGTCGAGATTTGTGTTTTCTCCAATCTCGAGGGTCGAGATTTGGCTTGTTTATTATAAATCCGCTAAATATGAGAGAGTCTTTGCAGCGGTCTTTTTGGGTCCTGATGCGACCCGTTTTTGCAACGATTTTTGTTAAGTTTTTTGTCACCGGGAAGCACTTCCGGCAGCGGCGTTTTTCTGGATGATTTCCTGAGTTGGTTGAGGCATTCAGCGCCACCTCGACGTTTGTGAGAAATTTAGCGAAATCTTTCCGAAAATACGTACCTCTGATAGCCGAGATAGCCTTATTTAGTGCTAAAATATCGGGAATGGCTAAATCTGAACCTTCGAAGCGAAAGGCAGCAGAATTTTCCTGGCCGAGCGTCTTTGCCGGCGTTCTTGTCGCAATCGGCCTCGTTACTTTTACGGTCCGAGGTGTGGATATCTTTGCCCTAGTTGCCGCCGCAACCTCTTCCCTGCTGCAAGCTCCGGTAACCCTCTATCTGACCTCATACGACGATCTCGACATGCAGGTCGGTGACATAAAGAAAATAGACGTCGACGTGAACGCTCGCGTAGCGATAAATGCGGTTGGTGCGACGATAAAATTCCCGCAGGATTCGATGGAGGTTCTCGGCTTCACCAAAGAAAAATCTTTCTTTGATCTGTGGACCGAAGAGACCGCCATAAGCGAAGATGTCGGAGAGATCCACTTCAGCGGAGGGACGACAAGATCGGGCGGTATGACCGGTACGAGCACGATACTGACGCTCACCGTGCGCGCGAAAAAAAGCGGACAGTCGAGTTTTTATTTCAAAGACTCGCAAGTCTATTCCGATGATGGAAAAGGAACGCAGCTTGATAATGATGCGCGCCCGATCTCTTTCAGCGTGCTTCCGCAAGCATCACCGACAAACGTTTCTTCCGGTGCGAGCGTCGCGCCATCTCCGCAGCCAGTGAAGCCTCTTCCAAAAAGTGCAGACTTGAATTCTGATGGATATATAAATCTCATCGACATGTCGATCATGATAATCCATATGATGATGGCGCCGTACGATCAGCGATACGATCTCAACGTGGATGGCTTCGTGAATATTTCCGATCTCTCGATATTGCTTTCTCAAGTCCGGTAAGCGTCGTCTGGAATATCTGACGACTGTCGATCGAGATCTCCTGAACAGACTCGAGATGGAAAATGCCATGCACCGGCTGGACTTCGCTTTCTTTACTGATGGTCTTCGTGAAAAAAGAAATCAAGAAATGTTCATAAAAAATTCCCCCATCGCGACGCTACTCGCGATGGGGTTCAGGAACTATCAGGCCACATTCTTCTCTCCCTTCCTCTGGAACAATTGATGGAAGACTGGAAAGATCTGCTTGCGATCTGACACTTTACGCATGGCGATAGATGCACCTTTCTCACGCAGCTCATCATATGCAGTCCATAGCTCTGATTCATTTGGGCCGTGGAACCCGTGCATACCCGAGCTCTCGTTGGCGACCTCGATGTACGCGAAGAACTGCGTGATCGGCAAGATGTAGTCTGACATGAGACGACGTACCGCTTCCCCATCGCTGGAGAGGTTGTCGCCGTCGGATGCGTTCGCCACGTAGATATTCCAGTCGGACGGATTGAAGCGATCCTTCACGGATTGCCTCATGCACTCGAGCGCGCTCGAGACCTTGGTGCCGCCGCTTGCCGGACCGTGGAAGAAAGTCTGCTCGTCTACTTCTTCGGCTTTGTCCGTATGCCGAATGAAGACGATCTCGACATGCGTATAACGCCGGGTCAGGAACACATAGAGCAGCATGTAGAACCTCTTGGCGAGATCCTTCATGTGCTCCGACATCGAGCCGGAGACGTCCATCAGGCAGAACATCACTGCTTGCGCGATGCGTTTCGGATTTGGCTCGAATCGACGATAGCGGATGTCGAACTCTTCGATGAAATGCACTGCGTTGGCTTTCAGGCGATGCAGTGCGATCTCTTCTTGGATCTTGAGACGACGCTCTTCGTCCTCGCAAGTCTGGAGCTCTTCTTCGAGAGCTTTGATCTGACGAAGATGCGGATTCTTCAGGGCGACCTGGCGCTTAAGCCTGTTCGTCATGGTCTTGCTGATTGACATCGCCGCCGGCGAGCCGGAAGTCTGATAGCCCGCGCGATGAAGCCCTTCATGCTCGACCTCGGCAAGTTTTTTCCTTGCGAGATCGGGCAATTCGAGATCTTCGAGGAAGAGCTCGGCGAACTCATCGCGGCTCAGTACGAAACGAAAAGCATCTTCGCTGTCGCCTTCGCCCGTCCCGCTTCCCTTGGCACTACCCTGCTTCGGCCGCGGCAGCACGTCACCCACGACGAACTTCTTGTTGCCAGTGAGCACGAGACTGCGCTTGCCGCCGGAGCGGTGAAAGCGCGGCTCCTGGATACCGTCCGCCGGGATAGATATTTCCCCTCCCTCCGTTATGTCCGCGACATTGCGGCCTCCCGCAGCGTCACGTACCGCTTTCTGCGTTGCCGCAGTAACACGGCGCTTAAAGCGCTGGAAATTCTCCAAGCTTTTTCCGCCCGGATTTAGGCGCCGATCTATGATGAACATCGTCGTCATCCGTATACCTCTCCTGAGTTTGAGAACGATACTTGCTTGTCAAAGAGCAAGCGTTTAGCTTGTCCTGAATCAACTCTAATGCGCAGCTCGCCTAAGTCAAGGAAATTCATACGGAATTCATGTCGAAGCAAAAAGATACGCCCCGGGCAAACAGCTCGGGGCGTATAGATCTCTTGCACATTAGGCATACTCACGCATCTGCAGTGGCGGGAATACGCGGATGTACGGTGTATTCCTTGAGGACGCGTCCACCGCTGTCGATCTCTTGAAGCGATACATCGTAGCGCCAGAGATCGGCAAGATGCTGGAGAACGCGCTTGGCGTCGACCTCGACGAGAAGCGCCCCGTCGAGCACTTTGTGATGCAAGACGAGCTTGCGGTCGCCTGCAAGGTCGACATCAACCGCTTCGATGTTCGGGTCTATCACGCCGACATCGTATTGATCCGCAAGTTGATGGCGGATGCGCTTGTAGCCTGCATCGTCATGGATATCCTTCACGACGACGCCGGCTTGCTCGGCAGGATCATCGAAAAGATGGAACATGCTGAAGTGACGTATAAGCCGTGGCGAGAGGAATTGTCGGATGAAACTCTCGTCGCGATAGTTTGCCCACGCATCACGCAGCACTGCCATCGCATCGCCAGTCCCCGCTATTTGCGGGAACCACTTCTTGTCTTCCGCGATCTGTTCTTCAGAACGCGGCCGACCATGCTCATCGAGACGGGTAACGATGCCTTCGATGTCCTGCATCATGGCGAACCCAAGCGCATACGGATTGAAAGATCCGTTTGAGCGAGGGTCGTCGAAATCAGGCTGGAAGACGACGTTGGTGTGCGACTGGAGAAATTCCAGGAAGTTGCCATGCGAGATCTTCCCCTGCTCTAGGAGCCGCGTCATGATGCGGTAATGGACATATGTCGCGGTTCCTTCGTTCATCACCTTGGTCTGGCTCTGCGGATAGAAGTATTGCGCGATATGCCGCACGATGCGCAACAACTCACGCTGCCAAGGCGCGAACCGCGGCGCATTCTTTTCCAGGAAGTACAAGATATTCTCCTGCGGCAACCCGAGAAGCGTGCGGCGACGCTCGACGCTGAGCACCGCTTGGGTCTTAGCCGGCCCGGTCGGAACCGTGCGCCACAGGTCGTTGAATGTGCTCTCTTCGTATAGGCGGCGCTCTCCTGCCCGCTTTTCTTCGGCACGCAGGTCGATCTTCTTCTTGCCAGGGTAACGGTCGATGCCATGCGACATGAGCGCGTGCGCCGCGTCTAGCGTATGTTCGACCTTAGCCTTGCCATGTTTCTCTTCGCACTCAGCAACGTAGCCTTTTGCGAAGTCGAGATAGTCCCGGATCCCTTCGGCGTCGGTCCACTGCTTAAAAAGATAGTTGTTCTTGAAGAAGTGGTTGTGTCCGAACGCCGCATGCGCGATGACCAGAGTCTGCATCGTCGCCGTATTCTCCTCCATGAGGTAGGAGATGCACGGCGAGCTGTTGATCACGATCTCGTACGCGAGGCCCATGAGACCGCGGTTATACGCCTTTTGTTGGAAGGCGAAGTGCTTGCCGAACGACCAGTGCTTGTAGAAGAGCGGCATGCCGACCGATGAATACGCATCGAGCATCTGCTCAGCGCTGATCACATCGATCTCGCTGGGGTAAACTTCGAGTCCGAGCTCGCCTACTGCTATCGCATTGCAGGCATCGTAGATGCGCTGCAACATCGGGAAGTCCCAGTCGGCTCCGTCAAAGAGCCTGTTGTTCTCAGTCATCTTCGTCTCCTTGCGGTGCTGTATGTGTTTGTGCTCATGTAAAAGAGCACCCTCCGCGCATGTTGCTCGCGGAGGGTGATATTGTCAACTATCTCACATTTGAAATCTCATGAGACTTCAGCCGGCCTGCTTCAATCTCATGTACCACTCGACCAGACGACGAACCTGCCGTTCGGTGTATCCCCGATCGACCATCCTGGCGACAAACTCGCCATGTTTCCTCTCAGTCTCGCCGTCTTTCTTGGAGCCGAAGGAGATGACCGGCAAGAGGTCTTCGACCTGGGAGAAGATCCGCTTCTCGATGACGTCGCGGATCTTCTCATAACTGGTCCATGTCGGATTCTTGCCGCCATTGGTTGCGCGCTGCCGCAGCGAGAATTTCACGATCTCGTTGCGGAAGTCCTTGGGGTTGGCGATGCCTGCCGGCTTCTCGATCTTCGTGAGCTCTTGGTTGAGAAGCTCGCGATTGAGCAGCTGGCCGGTGTCGGGATCCTTGAAGTCCTGGTCTTCGATCCACGCGTCGGCGTAGTCGACGTAGCGGTCGAATAGATTCTGCCCGTAGTCGCTATACGACTCCAGGTAGGCCTTCTGGATCTCATTGCCGATGAACTCGGCGTAGCGCGGCGCGAGATCTGCCTTGATGAATTCGAGATATCTCTTCTCGACCTCATCGGGCAGCTGTTCGCGCCGGATAGCCTGCTCAAGTGCATACATCAAGTGGATGGCGTCGAGTGCGACCTCGCCTGTGTCGTGGTTGTAAGCCGCTGCCAGCACCTTGAACGCGAATCGAGTCGAGACGCCGTTCATGCCTTCGTCGATGCCCGCGACGTCCCGATATTCCTGGACGCTGCGTGCCTTGGGATCGGTCTCTTTCAGGCTTTCGCCGTCGTAGACCCGCATCTTGGCGTAGAGTGTGGAGTTCTCGTGCTTGCGCAGTCGAGACAACACCGAAAACCTCGCCATCATCTCGAGCGTTGCCGGCGCGCAAGGTGCGGACGCAAGCTCGGAGCCTTGGATCAGCTTCTCGTAGATCTTCTGTTCCTCGGTCACCCTCAGACTGTAGGGAACCTTGATGACGCAGATGCGGTCGATGAAGGCTTCATTGTTCTTGTTGGTCTTGAAGCTCTGCCATTCCGACTCGTTGGAATGAGCCAGGATGACGCCCGTGAACGGAATCGCCCCGATGTTCTCGGTGCCGATGTAGTTGCCTTCCTGCGTCGCAGTGAGCAGCGGATGCAACATCTTGATCGGTGCCTTGAACATCTCGACGAATTCCAGTACGCCTTGGTTGGCCCGATTGAGGCCGCCCGAGTAGCTGTAGGCGTCCGGGTCGTTCTGCGCAAAGGTTTCGAGCTTACGGATATCAACCTTGCCGACGAGCGAAGAGATGTCTTGATTGTTCTCGTCGCCGGGTTCGGTCTTGGCCACCGCGATCTGCCGCAGGCGCGAGGGTTGGATCCTCGCGACGCGGAACTGCGAGATATCGCCGCCGAAGGCTTCGAGCCGCTTGTAGCACCACGGACTCATGAGACCAGTCAGCCGACGCGACGGGATGCCGTAGCGTTCGCGAAGCATCTCGCCGTGTTCGTCCGGGTTGAAGAGCGAGAGCGGGCTCTCGAAGACCGGACTGAGCTCATCGTTGGCCTTCAGGACGTAGATCGGGTTCACTTCCATCAGCGCCTTGATCCTTTCGGCCAATGAGGATTTCCCACCGCCGACGGGACCCAGGAGATAGAGGATCTGCTTGCGCTCTTCAAGTCCCTGCGCCGCGTGGCGGAAGAACCCGACGATACGCTCGATCGTATCCTCCATGCCGTAGAAGCCGGCGAAGGCCGGATATTTCCGGATGGTCCTGTTGAGGAAGATCCGGCCGAGACGTGAGTCTTTGGCCGTATCGATCATCTCCGGTTCCCCGATCGCGGCCAATAGGCGTTCGGCCGCGTTGGCATAGCGCATGGGGTCGCTTCGACAGCCTTCCAGATACTCTGCGAAGGACATCTCGGTTTCGCTGCGTGCTTCGAAAGAACGTGCGAAAGCGTTAAATAGTGATTCTTTGTTCAAGGCAGTACCCTTTCTGAGTATAGAGTGGTAGTTCTTATGTGAAGGATCACAAAGAGCAACCATCTCTGGCTTAAGCTAAGACCACATTAAGCTGCGGTGAAGTAGCGGTCAAGGAAGCCCGATTCCCTATTCATGAGCATCGAACATGCTGCTCTGTCCGTAATGCATCTTGGCTAGCTGGTGGCGATGATATATATACGCCGCACCCAGCCCTCCAAGCACCAAGAGCGCGAAAAACGGTATCGTTTCGAATATAAGTGATGCTCCGAAGACCGCGCTCGCCGCGACACCGGCAGGTGCCGCAGAAATATCAACGATGTCGGATGGTACGCTTTGCCGACCATCGGGTGTATCAACGGAAGCGCGAAGATGATACACGCCTTCGACTGTCGGGTCGTCCGAAACGAAGGTGAAAGAACCGTCTGACGCGCTCAAGACATCGGTCCGCTTTTCTGTTTCTGAACCGCGCGAGAGATACATGGAAACGTGCGAGTTCGGTTCGGTGTTGCCACGGATGATTATGTGGTCCCCTATCGCAACATTGTCCGGTATATCTTCAAACACCGGTGCTGGAACCTTCGAACTGACTGTCGTTGATGCTGAGTCCGTGGATGTCGCATATGGATCAGGTGAGTCGCTTGGTTGTTCTTTTGGCGCGATCGTAAAGACTCCGGAGCGCATGCTCGTGATGATGTTGGATTCTTGTCCGTCTGCAGCAAGTATCGCACCGGCCGCAAGACGCGCGTTCGCGACCATGTTGTGCAGCGCTTTGAAAGTGACGGTGACGAGGAGTCCATCGACGCCGCTGTAGTTCTTCTTGGTCCACCCGGCAAAACGGATAGTGCCGTCTTCGTTCGAGAATTGCGGAGGCGTTGACCACGATGTAAGCACAGAGCCTTCTTCGGAAATGCTTTCGACTTCAAGCGCGTCAGAGTTAAACGAAAGATCTCCTTCTGCGGCGTTGATTAGTGCGCCGCCGGTATCGGCGTATATTTTTATCTGAAACGTAGTCCCCATCGTGTACTCGCCTTTTTCCGGAGAAACATACAGGACCGCGTCCGCAAAGCTGACTGCGGGGAAACTCACAAGGAGAATCATCAGCGCGAGCTGCGCGACTTTCATGACCTGAGATCTATCGTCGGACTAGACTGTCTTTTGTTGAGATAGTGCCGAGCGATGAGCGCGATAGCGAGTATCAGTAGTATCGCTGCGAGCGCCATGTAGTCTCCGAATGAAGTCTGTCTTGCCGGTACTTCGCCCGGCACGTAGGTACCAAGACGGATGTTCCCTGCTTTATCCATTGCGCGTACTTCTACCCCGCCCGAGAGCGTCTGATCGTCTATCAAGTGCGGAGAAGTTACTTTCTGCCATGTGCCGTTGATGACCATCTCGTAATGGTCTATACCGCTCTGCTTATCTATGGTCGAGAAGACCGCGTAGTATTTACCACCAAAAACGCCTCTCGTGGATTCTATCTGTACATCAAACGGGTCAGGTGGCGTCGTATCGTCTTTGACCTCGGCTACCCAAGGATTCGTCAAAGACTGTCTTTCCGGGACGAGTTTTATGGTCGCGGTATTGGTGGACGGCGCAATTTTTGTCCCGTGTCCGTCGTTGAGGTAGAGCGAAGAGCCGCTCGAAAGCCGTATTGAAGCCTTACCAGCGCTCGCATCGGTAACGGTGAATACGATCTTCCCTATCGTGTTGGTAAGCGCCGGATCGCCCTGGATGCGTCCGCAGTATCCGCCAGGAATTCCGCCCGCGAAAGAAACCGTGCCTTTCTGTATGTCGAGCTTAGGTTCGTTGACCCAAAGAGTAAAGATGGAGCCGCCTTTACCGAAGTCCACGGCCCGCATGCTCTCCGCTGGGTAGGTGATGGCGACATTGGCAGCGTTGATGCATTGTCCGTCTGTGTTGAGGCGTACGCTCATTACGAATGTGTCACCGGGACCATATGTGCCGGAATCCGGGTCGAGATAGAGAGATGCGGCGGACGCGGATACCGGTAGCGCAAAGAACGCGAGAGCGAGAGCAGTCCGCGACACTACATATGGAAAGTACATATATATAGTATACCGTGTCGTAACTGCATCCAGACCGTCATAAACATCTAGAAAACGGCGAGTCATTTGCGAAGATAACAAACTTGATTTCATCCAATATTTGTTGCACAATACTATTTAGTTGAAACAGCAATGGGAGGTGAGTCATGCTCGCCGACGTTTTCATTCTAGCCTTTCTCGGACTTCAGAGCTTCTGGGTTGCCGGCGCGATCGCGGCATATCAGACCAAGACGCTGACCCGCGCACAGATGGCGCGTGCCGGCATCAAAAAGGGAATGCCCTATCTGTGGCATGTCGGCATGTGGAGCGATGTGTATTCCATCCATCCCTACCTCGCGCTCATGACCGCGGTGCTCTGGTGGCGGTGGAGCGCGTATCCCAAGCCGCTTTGGGTCTTCCTATTCTTGATTTCATTGGGACTCGGCCGCATCGCGCAGCGCTCATGGTCGAGCAACAAGGACATCATCGAATCTCACAACGGGATCGAATTTCATCCCGGTGGCGAGCCGACAGCAACCGGGAATCCGAGCCTCGTCGGATGGGTGCATGTCCCGCATATCGCGGCTATCATAACGCTCTTCGTGATGACGCTCGTCTCGTGGATCCTTGGTGATCTTCCCTGGCGACTCGTGATCGCCGGCCTCTTCATGCTGGCAGGTCATGGGCTCGCCGGAACGCATTGGCTCCTGCGGTCGCTGAATCCGGTATGGAACCCGTGGCCTGCGGATAAGCATGCTGAAATGAAAGGTGCCCTCAACGTCGTCTGCACGACCATGGGATATTTCTTCATCCTATGCAACTTCTTGGCAACCTGACGGTCCGTACTGAACCCGGACCGCAACGAACGCTAAGCGCCGCATGGCAACATGCGGCGCTCTTCTTTTTATGTATCAGCCCGTCCAGTCGAAGAGCATGATAGAGAAGTCGGCGAGATTCACGTCTTTATCACAGTTAAAGTCGGCAGGAGCGTCGCTCGTATTCCAGCTCAGGAGGAATATCGAGAAGTCTACAAGGTTCACTTTGCTGTCTTTGTTCATATCGGGCTGCCCGCAAGACCCGGCCAACGGAGCGGTGCCGACGAAGAAACTTATGGATTTGCCGAAGCCGCTTTTGACGGCAGTAGAAATCTCGAAGCGCGCTTTGGCGGTATGGTCACCGTCTTCCAGAGAACTTGTGTCCACTTGGAGGGCCCAGTCCCCTGCCGTGTTGGCATCCGCTTCGAGAGAACTCGTTGCGGAATGTATCTCGGTCACCACATGCGCGCTCGGTACCGTCTGGCCGAAAAGAAGGACGAGTCCGCCAGGTGCCACTACGTTCGGCTTCACCGCTATCGTCGGCGGCAGGAAGATATTGGCTACGCTTGTCACAGCACTTTGCACGACGTTGAAGACGTCTGTCGTCGTTATCGAATCCGTGCCATAGCGGTCTTTCGCATTAAAACTGAAGCTTGCGGTACCGGGAGTGACGTTGGTACTCGTAAAAAGAAAATCCGCGTTCGAGTCAGCTTGAACGGTGCCGAAGGCCTTGCCATCGAGAAGGACGTTGACCACGGTATTGGGATACGCTTTTCCTTGCAGTACTACTTTTGTCAGAGTCTCAGACGGGATGGTGCCGGGCGGCAGCTGCTGCTGTGGGATGCTGCCTTTCGGCGGAGAGCCTGTCGCGCGTGGCTGCACTGGGATCTCTTCTTGGCAGCTTGCGTCACATAGGTCGCCGGCGATATTGTTTCCATCGTCGCACTGCTCGCTAAAACGCACTTGTAGGACGCCGTCACCGCAAAACGGACCGAAACTATTGCAGTCTGCGTTGCATTCTCTTAGCGCAGTGGATGAGCCGTAGCCTCCGACGTTGTTGAGCGTGCCATCGTCGCACACTTCACCGCTATCAACGATGGCGTTCCCGCAGATGCGCACCCTGAGCTGCGTCTGCACATCGAATGCCTGCGCATGAGTGCCAGCGAGATATGACACGCCGATCACGAATAACGCTGCCGCAAGCGCTATCACCGTGAGGCCGCGCATGCTAAAGACGCTCGCTCGCATGTTATCTTCGGCGCTTGCGCCTTAGCACGAAGAGATAGACAAGGAAGATGACGAGGACGACGGGCACGACGAAGACTGCGAGGACTTTCATCTTGTCCGTGACAGAAAGCCCGTCGAAACCATATCCTTCGTATCCGGGCACGGTACCGGGAGGAGCGATGCTTACCGTGATCTGCCCTTGCTGCGCGATCTCCTCGTTCTTATAGATAGTGAATTTGGCTTTGTAGAGACCCTGACCCAGATGCGTCGGCAATTCTGCGATCACTTCTTTGGTGCCGAACGCCGGAACTTTTTCGATGCTGTTGGTATTGTCGTCGGACTCCAGGAGGTTTTCCATGTTGTTATCGTAGAGATCGAAATGCACTTTCGTCGGACCGAATGCGGTGTTTCCGGTATTCTCGATAGTCATCGCGAAACGGATCTTTCCCGGGAAATACAGCCCCCATTTCGTACGGCCGGCTTCCAAGTCCGAAATGCGGATGCGGCGCACGTTGAAGTCGTAGATCTTGTCTACGACTTTGAGATCCACATCTACCTGAGCACCGAGCGCGATGGTGACGCCGCCTCCCGGTGGCGGCGGTCCGGCGGCAGAAGTACGTATGCGTACGGCGCCGCGATACTCTTTGTACTCGGCATTGGCCGGAACCCTCACGGTGATGTTTATCGGAACGAGCTGCTGCCCTTTCGGCAATATGAAAGAAAGTCCTCTGTCCACGCTGACCCAGTCGTCAGCGCCGGGGACGTTGACCGTGATGTCGGTCTGCAGATCTTGGTTAGGGTCTGAACGTACGAGATTTATCTGCTGCGTATATACAGTGCCGCGCGTCAGGCGGTCGTTGTTGACGTACGGCGGCGTGATACCGAAACCCGCAAGAGCGACTCCGGCATTTCCTAAAAGCATCGCGAGGACCGCGGTGAGGGTGAAGATGAATCTTCCTAGGCGATGATGGAGGAGCTTTTTCATACGGTTCGTGGCATGACGTCAGACATCATGCCTTGTATCACCAGAACGCCGAGTTGCTCTCCACTGCCGTAATGGTGTCTTGGCCGGAGTAGTTACCCGAGAGCGTCACCGCTATAGGTACGGCGATGCCCCAGAAAGTGTTCTTGAATTGAGGGGAGGAAGTTGCGGTCGTCTTCGGGACGCGGATGTCGTTCAAGACCGGGGTCGATGAACTGGTGAGCGCAGTCGTGTATATCGAGGCGTATGCCAAAGATGATGTCGCGAATCTCTGATTAGCTACGGGAATAGTCGATGTCGCGAGTGCGGAGCCGTAGAAATGGTCACAAGAATCTGGCGAGCTCCAGGTAGTACACATGGTGTCGCCATAGAGACTCTCGTTGAGGCCGATATTGCCCTGCTCCAAAAGATCAGTCATCTGCACTATGGGGCTGTTCGACTGACCAGGCTGCAAACCACCGTATCCGATAGTGGTCGTGGAGACCGAGAAAGCGAGGAAGCTGTTAAGCTCTGCACCCGTCGTGCTCGTAGCCTGTGGCGAGAGAGCACTGTTGTCATCGGTTACCTGGACTGCCGCAAGCCAATTTTGCGTGGGAAATTGCGTGTTTACGTCCGTAGGATCGGAGTTGAACCAGAGTGAAAAAGTACAGACCCACCCGACCGTTGCGTCACCCGTACCAGAACAGCCATTTCCGGTAATCGCGCCGGAAGTGTCTTGCGTACACACGAAGTTAGTATATCCGCCTCCATTACTCGGGTAGCATTTATTGGAATCAAACTGACCGGGAGTCTGACATGCCGCGACACCGACACCTGACCTGAATACGGTACTGGTAGCCGAAACGATCTCGTCGACATTGCCTTGGTTTTTACAGCTGTTGTTATCCGTGACCACGAACTCGACTTTATAGTTCGAGGTCGAGGCTGCGGGGTTCAACAGCTGAAGCGTAGTCGAGCCATCATAGCTTATGAGAGATATCTGCGTCGGGTCTATGGTCGGTGCGACGTTGTTAACGCTAAAAGTACTGTTGAAGCCTTCGAAAGTACTCGTCGCTGCCAGACCGAACAGGTCCGTGATGTATGTGAACGCATTGTAAGGGCCGTCTGGTGTCGGGATAGCCAGTATCGTCGTCGTTGCAGGGTTTGCAACCACGAAGGCCGTGGATGTAGCCCATGCGCCGGTCCCGGTACAGCCGGTACTCGTGGAGAAGCTGTTTTGCTTACACACGAAAAGAGTGATCGGGTCGACACCGCGGATATGGTCGGTGTCCGTGGCAGTAGATGTCCAAGTCACACTCTGCCCTGGGTTTCTCGGTCCGTTGTTGGATATCGCAGTAAACTGCGGCGGATGGTTTACGACGAATGGCGAGGATTCATTAGGGTAATTGACTTCATCACCGTTATACATCTGAGGGTTGCACTGCGAGCTCGGCAAGTGCGCATCACAGACCCAACCTGTCCAATTGTATTTTTCAGCAACCCAAGAAAGGTTGTCTGAAGTAGTCGTTGCGGCCTGTGCAGAACTGCCGCTGGTAGTCGTCGCCGAGATAGCTATCTGTGTGCTTCCAAGCGCACAGGTCGGGGGTGCGTTGTCATGAGCAGTCGGAGGACCTGAGGTTGCCGTACAGATGATGAGGAAGTAATTATCGTTACCGGAGTCGGTGGCGGAAGCGTCAAACCTGATAGTCAGGCCGATATTGGTAGGCGTAGAAGTAGATGATTCGATGTCTTCATGCGCATGCCCTGTCGCATCCCACTGCGGAGGCGTGTTAAGCACGGTAACAGTCGTCGAAACATTTGAAGCATGGGCCAGCGGCACCAGCACCTCGAAATATGCCGCAAGTGTCGTCGCCGACAAGACTGCACCCGTCAAGACAGCGAAAAGAGTGACCTTTCCGGCCGTCATTTCTGACCTTTTTAGCCAACGGAAACACACTCGAAATCGCTTCGGCATAGTACAGAACAATCTTAGCATTCATGGCTCTCTTGCTGTGTTTCGCGTGGGGATAACGGTGCTCAAAAAACCCAAGTATTTAAAAGCTTTTTTGTATTTTCTTCACATAGCACGCAGGTGCAGTTATTTTCCGGTTTTTCAGAATGCGCGACCCTCGAGATTTGTGGATAAACACAGGTCCTATCGCCACAGTCACTGTATAATCCCCCCATGGGTAAATTAGTTAAGAGAGCTGAACTAAGCGTCCTCGGGGCTCTTGGTATCGCTCTTTTCAGCTTTACGCATTTCTCCGCGATCATGTCGGTCCTGGACGACGCCACGAGTACAGACGCGACGGCTTATACCGCTACCGTGGTCGCGCCGTATGTGGAAAATACGGCCACAGTCCCTTCACAGCCGGTAGTCACGACCACTGCCATGGTTCCTGACGCTACGGCTACATCCTCAAACTCAACAGTACCTGCAGCCGGCGTAAGCACCGCCCCAGAGAGTACGGGAGCAGACGCCTCCCCTGTTCCTGCCTCAGACACACAGACTGACACATCAGGAAACGCCGCTTCAGCTGGCGTTTCCTCCAGCGACTCTCAGTAAAAAGCTTATTTGTAGCGGATAGCGTCGAGCGGGTTGATTTTTGCTGCTCGGCGGGCCGGGAATAGTCCCGTAATGAGCCCGACTATCGAAGAAAAGGCAGCGATGAACAAGAGGAACGCCATCGGATAGCGGAAGATACGCACTGCATCTCCCCCGAAACGACTCGCCACGAGCCCGAGTGCGCCGTTGGCTATCTCGCCGATACCCACGCCGATAAGTATCCCGACGATACCGCCGAGGAACCCCACCACGACCGCTTCAGCGGCAAAAAGTATGACGATATCCTGCGACGAAGCGCCGATAGTGCGCATGACGCCGATCTCGGCTGTACGCTCGAGGAGCGTAACGGTCATGGTGTTGAACATGCCGATAGCAGATACGGTCAGCGCTATGCCACCGAAGACCGCGAGCACGACCTGGATACCGGTAAATATCTTATTCGCCTGATCTACTGTCTTCGAGAGCGCGGTCACCGTGTAGCCCTTTGCTATTATCTTTTCTTGCATCGGTGCGAGATATTTACTGTCTTTCACGCGCACTTCCACCTGATCGTAATATGCAATATCGAAAAGCGATTTGAACTCATCGAGCGTCATATTGGCGGCAAGGTTCGACTGGTCACTGGTCACGCCTTTTATCACGTATTGTTTCGGCACATCTACCTCGGTGGTCTGATCAGATCCCGGTGTCGGCACGAGCACGTGGAATGATATCGTCTTGCCTATTGCGTCGGCGGCATCCTTTATACCGAAAAGGCTCAGCATGGCCTCAGTCACGAGTACGTTGTTGCGGTCTTCCGTTGCCGTTTGGTCGGACAAGAGTTCGCCCGCATCCGCTTTCAGTCCGGAATACAGGTAGTATGACGGCTTCATACCCTGGACGTTGGCGTTACCGGTGAGACCTTGATATGTGGCGAGTGCCGTGTAATTGACCATCGGAGAAACTTCTTTGACCATCGGGTCGGCAGTAAGTTCATCGAGATATGTCTGATCTATCACGACGACTTTCGACGCAGGGTTGGAAACATTGAGCGAAAGCAGTGTCTCTCCGAAGACAATGCGCTCAAGGATGATGCCTTGGAGGCCGAAGCCGAGTCCGACCAGCGCTACGACCGCACCTGTCCCCACTCCCATGCCACAGATAGTGAGCCACGTACGAGATGGGTTCGTCTTGAACATACGCGTCGAGAGCATGACGATGTCGGGGAGTCTCATATTATGAGTGTGCGCCGACGAGCTCGTTGGCCTGAAGCTTGTAAGCCCCTTGTGCGATGAGTTTCTCCAGGTGTCTTGATATCAGATAAGCTTCCTGCTCTCTGAAAGCTGCGCCTCCCATATGGAACGGCAGTACCAGCTTTTCCTCGAATTCTGCGGGGATGATGATCCCGCCGACGCGCTCGCCGACTCCTATCTGGAGTATCTTCTGCTGCTCGGGAGTCGCCTGGATACCTATCTCCTGGTGCAGGTATTCCATTATTCGCTCGATGAATTTCTGCTGGTGCATGAATCGGTCGTCAGATTCTATGGTATCGCGGAAACGCTGGACCTCGTGAGAATATTTCATGAGTGAAAATACGCGCTTTGCCATTATGCGTCCGCTTTCTTCCCGCATACCTACCCCGCCGTCCGCGCTTCTCTTGATAAGGTTCAAGCAGAACATCTCTTCGTCCAGATTGCCTTTTATAACTTCCAAGACAAGGCTTTCCATCCTCTCTATCTGATTGAAATCGATATCTTGCGTCGCGAAATTCACGATGCTCTTTACTTTCAGCTCTACCGGATCCAGATACGGCCACAGGCGCGTAAGCTGTTCTATCTCAGTGACTATGGCCTCGCCCGGCTTCAGCCTTTTGATCTGTTCTTTTGCAGGGTTCACGGCGATGCGACGCATGACGCCGTCACGCATGTAAAAGACGCGGTGTGCGTACGGCAGGTGCGCAGCGTTGTGCGTGACGAGTATCACCGTCTTTCGGTCTATCTCGTTGACCTCTCGGAAGGATTCCATAACGTGATGCGCGGATATGGAGTCGAGGTTACCGACCGGCTCGTCGGCAAGAAGTATTTCCGGGTCGTTTACGAGCGCGCGTGCAACGGAGACGCGCTGCTGTTGACCGCCGGACATCATCATCGGCAGCTTGTTTTCCAGACGCTCGGGGATGCCGAAACGGCGCAAGAGTTCAGAGGCACGCGCATTCCTCTCTGCAGGCGGACGCCCCAAGAAAAGGCGTGGTAGAGCCACATTATCAAGGACGCTCAAGGACATGATGAGGTTGAAAGACTGGTACACGATGCCGATGGTCGACTGCTGGTATTCGTTCATTTCGGCCGGCGTGTATGCATAGATGTCTTCGCCTTTGATCCACATGTGGCCGCTCTCCGGCGGGATACCGCCAAGGATCGTATAGAGAAGCGTAGATTTGCCGCAACCAGATGGACCGAAAAGGATGATGTACTCGCGCGGATATATCTCGCCTTTTATATGCTGGAGCGCGTTGAATTCGTTGGCCTTGCCTTTGTTGTACGTGATGACCAGGTCATCGATATGTATGTCGATCTTTGCCATGTTATTTGCCGATCTTGTTGACCCATCCGAACGTTCCCTGGAAGTTCTCTAGGATTATATCGATGATGTTCTTCTCTTTGATAGGAGTTATCAATACGTAGTCGTCAGACTGTGCTTCGTTGCCTGCCACGTCATCGCATACGAGCCAGAACTTATATACGGTTCCTGCCACGAACCCGACGACGACTTGCGTGTGATTCGTGAGAGGATCGGTTTCTTTGGGAAGCGAGTCGGCCGCCGTCGCTGCATCGTGCACGAGTCCCTGCGTATAGAACACCTGGCAACTGGCCTGTTCGTCGGTGTTCCACGAGATGATAGTCTGCACTTTCGGCTCATCCCCTGCGAAAAGCGTAGACTCGTTGTTCACTTTCGAGATGACGGGCGGCACGACGTCTCGCACGGTCAGGAAAGAAAAGGGCTTGCTGTCGAAGTTGTCGCCGGCTTTGTTCGTCGCACTGATGATAGCAGTGTAGCGCGTACCGAACTCAAGTCCGGTGAGGTTGATGCTCTGGTTACTCGCGAATATCGGCGAGCCCGCGCTTTTCACCGCTTTCGTACGGAGATTCGTATAGGAAACGATGCCTTTCGCTGGTACCGGCGTGGACCACGAGACCGTCGCGGAATTTTCCTGCACGCGGGTGACCTTTATGTTCTGTATTATCGGGAGCGTCGCCTTTGTCTGGAAAGTATCGTCAGCGGATACGCCGGTGAGGTTCGAGGCATCTGTCGACGATACTATGAAGTGGTAGACCGTCGCGGGGTCGAGACCGATGACGTTGACGACGTGCTTCTGCGCCATCTCTTTCGGATTACCTTGTTCTAGCGAATACGGATTCTTCGCGCTCGCACGGTATGAGCTGTCCGGCTCTAAAAACACCTGCGAGTCGGTGTCGCGGTCAGTAGACCAGGTGATGGTCGCACCGCCTTCGTTAGGGACGACGTTTGGCAATCCGATGACAGCCGGAGGTTTTACTTCTGGCTGTTGCAAGACGAGCTTGAGGTCTTCAGGCGGAAGTTCTTTGATCTCTTTTATCACTTTTTTCACGTCAGGTGTGCCTTTGGTCACGAACTGGAAACCGGCGGTCGAGTTGATGTTGCCGTCTGCATCTGCGGAAACGACGCGAAAATAATACGTAGTAGCGGGTTCGAGGCCTTCTATACTCAGCATGTGCGTCTTTCCCATCGCGCTGTCGCGCACTACTCCGAAAGAACTGTCGAGTCCGTAGTTGACTGTCGAGTCGCTATTGGTGTCGGTGTTCCAGGAGATGCTCGCGGTGTCTTGCCCCACGTTTGAAATCTCGACGTTCGATACTACGGTCGCGAACACATATGGCGCAAGTGCGAGAAAAGCCAAGCTGAAAAACGCTCCATACCAAACTAGCCGGCTCCCAAATAGCCTCTCCATGCGTAAATTGTACCATCTGGCGGCAACGGTTTTCAGGAATTCTTCACAAAGAAGATGCTGGAGGTGCTCGCGTGAACTAGTGCGTGTGACTATGCTTACGTTTCATGAACCAAAGCAGGATGAACGTGACGCCGAGGATGATGAGGATCATCTCAAGCCAGGTGTAATAGTAGTACGTGACCGGACGGGTACATGAGAGATAGTCGGCGGTATTGCCGTCGCAGTATTTGCCGCTGTGAAAGTCCAGAAGCCCCAGTAGGAAAAGGAGCATGCCGAGGAAGAGGTCGCTTTCATGTCGTACTATCTTCCAGTCTTCTTCGAGACCGTCCATTACACGGTCAAAGATTCCTAGGAACCCGCTCCAGAGGGAGCCGCGGACGCGCTTTAGACGGCTTGGTTGCGGCGCCTGGTACATGATGTCGTCCATATATCTATTGTATCGTACCTATACGAGAGTCAATCCAGACTATTCCCCAGTATTCTTGATGGAAAACCGCTTCGCGAAGTCAGCAAAGTCCAGTTTTATCTCATCCCCTATGTTCTGCAGGTCATAGTAGCGGTTCTGCCGGTCGTTAAAGTTCTGTTCTTCGGCCGGAATGCTACTGTTCAGTTCCGCGATATAGCTGTTGGGAAGCGCACCTTTGTCATCCACTATGTGCTCGAATATGCGTATCGTGTCGGCGTTGGCACGGTACGAATACGCGCGGATGTCTTTGATAGCGGCACTGCGCTCCTTTGCTTCATTGATGATCTTTTGCGGCAGGCCTTTGGCAAAGGTGCTCGTCACGAAGTCTACCGATGCAGCCATTTCTTTGGCGGAAGCATCTGCCGCGTCTAGTTTCGGCGATATCGCGTCTATCTGTTTGTTTGAGAACGTAAGTAGCTCGAGCCCATGCTGTGCGAGCGCGAGCCTCTGTGCATCGGTCATCTTGTTGGCCAAAACCTGCGTAAGGGCGTCGTTTATCTGCATGCGGACAGGGTTGTTCTGCGCCCCTGGGACATCTGCGCCGATATCGGAAACATTGGCCAAGACCGCATAGTCACGATACTTCTGCGCGAAGCGGTCAGTGGATATATGGATGTGGTACGCGAGAAGTGCGAGCGCAGCAAATACGACGACTACCGCTATCGAAAGCCGATTTCTGGCGAACCAAGATAAGAATGAGTCAAGCATACTGTATGGATAATCTTATAATCACGGACTTGCTCCGACAGCAATGAAGGTGTTTGAGCCAGCATAAGTTCCTGCCGAAGTCCCGTTAGGTATAGCTATACCCCAGTAGAGATCCGTCGTCTGCGCGGTCGAGGTGGAATTCGGCCTCGGGATATTTACATTCAGATTCTGTGCACTTGCACCCTGCAAGACTGTACAGAGACTGCATGAAGCGTATTGGAAGGTGCTCGATGCGACTTTTTGCTGTCCTACCGGTATGGAGTTCGCGCCGTTGGTAAGGTCGGTGCCTATGACATCGATAGATATCGCAGAGTTACCGGTGTTGCGCACCGTAGTCGTGGACACCGTGCGGCCCGTGTCTGAATTCGGCGTTGTCGAAGCGAACGCGATGTTGCCTTCGTTCACTTCGAGACCGTAGAGCGTCAGCACGTCCTGCCCTATCGCCGTTTCAGTATCTTTGAGTCCGGTGGAGTCCGTAACGGCCATCGTGGCGAGCCAGCTGGTAGAAGTGGTGGCGTAGTTGGTGCTGCTCGCGTCGGTCGCTTCTGCGAAATACTGGAGATCTGCGCGACACATGAAGTTACATGAATTACCTGCGCAGTTTGAAATCGCGCACGAACTCGTGGCTATCTGATAGCAATATTGTGCATTACTTGTGCATGCGGCGCTCGCCGTCGAGAGATAGATGGATGAAGTGGCTGAGATGATATCCGCGAAACCGTTGAAGTCAGTGACAGTGGATGAGGCATAGACCGTGGTCGTCGTGCCTTCGGTAAGCACGATATTTTGAGAATTATTGAGCTGGAAGTTCGATATGAACGGCGGATATGCGACATCACCTTCTGCTACGTGGTTATAACTATCGAGAACCGCGCCGGAGCCTTGTGCATTCCACAGTCGGAAACAGTACGCGGGCTGTTGCGCATGACTGGTCACTTTGAAGGTGTATTCATCTTCTGTCGCATAGTTCTTCGGCACGAAGTAGCTTATGGATTGAGAGAGTGTAGCCGGATCCTGTACGATGTTGCCCTGGACATAGCCGAAAGATGCGGGATATGTAAGCGATGGCGAGGTGGATGCCAGCGTCGTCACCTGCGTTGAAGACGCCATACAGACATCGCTCGAACCACAAGAGTTGAATAGAGGCACATCATTGAAATTTACATCCGGAACCGCTTCGCAGCTGAGGAAGCCTGTCTTCGAAGCGTATTGCAGACGGAACGTGTAATTGAAGGATGAGCCGGTGTTCTGGATATTGAATCTGAGGCGGGTGTTCTGACCTTCGATGATCGTGGCCGCGGTATCTTCTGCAGCTTTCCACGATGCGCCGTTGTTCTGCTGTTCTGCACCAATCTGATAGGTCGGATCCGATGCGGTATAAGGCTTGACCATATAATCATCCCATCCTTGGTTCTGGAAGAAGAATGTGAAGCCCGCGCCACCGCTTGAGTAGGTCGATGAAGTCGTGCTCAGCGACGCAAACGCTGAACCGTTCGGGTCGAAAACGTGTACGTTTATGGTGCCTCCCGTGAGCCAGTCGACTACGACCTGGTACCAGCCCGTCACAGAGTACGTGACGGTGGTCGAGGACATGACGGTCGCGGTGTCGCCGTTATCGTTGAACGCGATGTTTTTCGACAGCGACACGCGTCTGTTGGTCGTCGGGAATTGTTCGAGACAGACGCCATAGTTCTGTTTCGCCGCCTGGACACCAAAGAGCGTGCACGGCTCATCCTGACCTCCAGCTGCTACGTATTGGAAGTAGCGGATGGTCTTTCCTTGAGCAGTGGGCGTGCCGGCGGTCTTGAAGATACCGCCGTTTGCGGTCTTTTGGCTCGTGTTGCCGACACTTGCCGCAAGTCCGAAGGCGCTGCTCCCATAGCCGAATGATGCGCTCGCGGCGAAATATGTCGGGTCAGGAGCAGAACCGGAGTAATCCGTAATATCGCCATCATCAAAGGTATCTATATAAGGGAACGTGTTGGCGCTGCTATCAGCAGCTGTAGCGGCGGCATTCCCATAGTATGCGTATATAGTCGCGGAGCCGCTAGAAGGCAGCGACGAGATCTTGACCCATACGGTAGTAGTGCCGGAGGAGATCGTGCTTTCGCGCCAGTATGGGATCGTCGTCGTACCCGATGAATCCGTAAACCGCAGGTCGTCGAAGTTCGCGAGCATGCTCGACTTATACGGCAACTGTATCTTGACCGGAAGATTCGTGTAGGCCGTCGCGTTCGGATTCGTGATGGCTATCTTCTCGCGGCGGGACCAGGAATTGTTGAACCAGGTGCTCGTCGCTGCACCTTCCCCGCCGTCATCGTTCCTAAAACGGTAATGCGATTCGCTTATCTGGAGACAGATACTGTCGTCCCACTGGATATGACCGCAGGCATTCGAGCCATCGGCGTCATACGCCTCACCGGCAAAGTTGCCATATGTTCCGGTGAAGAGCCAGAAGTTGGAGCCCGCCGTCGAACCCGTGTAGGTCACGTTAAAGCCGCGCAGGTTCGCACTGGTCGTCGCAAACCTATCTGCGCTGAAAGTCAGGTTCGCATTCGCGTTTATCACCGTACTGGCGACCGTCATGATAGTGCCGGATGCGACAGACATCTCGAAGTCACCGTTGGAGAGCGCGTTCACAACCGGGGCACCGGAGAGCTGGATGCCGTTTGAGTCTGCATTCTTGAACTGGAAGTATTGCATCGTGGTCGAGCCGCCAGCGAGCGAGAAGCCATAGTTACCGGTGCCGCTCGCATAGATAGTAGTGGTCGCGGTCGAAGTACCGACGATGCCGAGGTTACCTCCGCTAAAGCTCACCGAAGAGCTCGTCGCGATGCGGACCTGCACCTGTCGCGGCGTTGCGGATATGTCCGTGCCATCGAAGTCTTTATTCGCGCTCCAGTAGTCGGTGCTATTCGCATTCGAATTCACGTATGCGCCATAGATAAGGAGTTTGCCGCTTATATTGGAATCATTTTGTGAATACAGATAACCGCTCGATGCGACGGTCGTCGTTGCAGCGCCGGAGTTCCAGTCACGCACCTGCGTGTTGGTGCCGAGCGTGAGCTGGCCGTAGGTCGCTCCGGTATTCGAGCGGCCGTTTATCGAATACGCAGTCCCGGAATTGAGATAGAGCGTAGAGCCGGTCCATGTCGTGGCACTGCCAGCAAGGTTATTGAACGTGCCGTCTACCTCCAGGGATTTACCGCTTGAGAGCGTGAAGCTCGCTGCGTTGTTTATCGTAGTAGTCGCTGTCGAAGTCGCGTTCGAGCCGATAGTCCATCCGCCAGCGCTCGAGTCGAAGACGAGCTGGTAAAAGGACGAGGTGCCGACGTTTATGTTAAAGCCGGTAGTCGTCGCGGTGAACCTCACGATGCCGCTGTTGTTTATGAATGTAGTAGAAGCGGAATTGAAATTACCGCCGACCGCGATGGTGCCGCTCGCCATCGTGACGGTACCGGTCGACATGACGAAGTCGCGCGAGGTCGTCGCGTTCAGGTCTAAGAAGCTCCATCCGCCGCCGACGCCGCTAAAGGTCAGGTTATAGAAATTCGAACCGCCTGCTTGCACGGACTTCCCGCCGACGGTCGAAGTCATCCTCACCGTGCCGTTGTTGGCAGTAAATGTACCGGAGTTGAGGAATGAACCGCCGACGATGAGCGTCGTCGATGGTGCTTTGAACGTACCGGCGGATATGGTCAGGTTGTTAGAAGTCGTCGCGACGCCGTCGATAAAGCTCCACGAGCCACCGCTTCCATTCGCTGTCAGGTTATTGAACGGAGAATTATTGACCTGGATTATCTTCCCTACTGCGGTCGATGTGAGCTTCACGGTACCGTTGTTGTTCTGGAAGGAACCGCCGGAATTGTTGAAGTTGCCGCCGACTTCGAGGAATGTCGTCGGGAGCGTCACCGTACCTGCAGTGATGGCGAAATCGTTGGTCGAAGTAGCCGCGCCGCTGAAATTCCAGTTGCCGCCTGCGCCGGTAAAGGCGACGTTGTAGAAAGGCGAGCTTTGCGGCGTGATGGTCTTCCCTGTCGTCGTCGCCGTAAAGGTCACAGTGGAATTCGCTGCACTGAATGTCGCGCCGCTACCTACGAGGAACGAGCCGCCGAAAGAGTGCGCCTGCGTACCGGCTGCATTGAAGGAAGAGTTCGCCTGTAATTCTATCGTTCCGTCCCAGGAGTTTACGCCGCCGCTTGCGACCGTGACGTTGCCTCCCGGCGCGAAAGTCTTTCCACCCCACACCACGAATTTCGTATTCGGCTCTACGACGAGGGTGTTGGTACCCCCGACCGTTGCGAGAAACGGCACCATGGTATCTTGACCGGAATCATATTGATCCAGATCCGCTATCGCTATAGGCGTCACGTCTTCATGGCGGACGATGACACGATGTTCATACACGTCCATGTTGTTGATGTTCGCGGTCTCTCCGCGGGTTATCGTCGCCGAGCGTTTGGAACTTGAAGCGATATAGACCGTAAGCACATCGCCTGGGTTATACGCCACATTGGAGAAGGTGTATACGCCGGTCGCAGGATTACATGACGTAGCGGCGGGAGCAGCACCTTCGACACTCATCTTTATGTCTGATGTGCCATCACAAAGCGCAGCAGTCTCATGCGTGACACCATCGTCTGTGTAGACGGTGCCGGTAACCGTGATCTTGTCGTTACTGTTGTCCCAGTGTATGAAGCCAGGATCTGCATCGTTGTCGAAAGCTTCACCCGCGTAATTGCCGTAGTGGAGATTGAATTTCCAGTAGCTCGAAGTCGCCGCGACGGGCGTGACGTTGAAGCCTGAGGTGATACCGCTTGAGGTCGCGAATTTGTCGAACTTGAGCACTTTGAGCGGGTTTGAAACGATGACAGTGCCCGCGACGGTGATAGACGAGCCGCCGTTGACACCAAGTAGGAAGTCGCCGTTTCCGAGACCGGTTATGACCGGATATCCGGAGAGGTTGAGGCCGTTGAAGTCCGTGTTCCTGACTTCAAAGTACTGCGCATTTATCGTGCCGCCGGAAACGTTCCATGCATAAGCACCTATTCCCTGGTTCTGTATGGTAGTGGATGCGCTCGGATTACCGATGATGTCTAAGAGACCGCCAGAGAAAGTAAGCGATGAACTCGAGGCGATGGAGACGTTGACCTTGCGCGACGTCGCCCCCAGAGCGATGCCATCGAAGTCTGTCGCGTAATCCCAGAAGTCACTGCCGCTCGAGCGAGTGTATGCGCCGTAGATATTCAGTGCGCCGGTCGAAGACGCGTAGTTCATCGCGTAAAGCGACGTGTTCGCAGCACTCGTCACGACATTACTTTGTGCGGAGTTCCAGGAGCGGATGTTGGTGTTGGTGCCGAGAGAGATGGTTCCGTAGAGAGCATTGCCCGAAGACTTGGTGTTTATCTGATACGAAGTCCCAGAGTTCAGATACAAGAGAGACCCGGTCCATGTCTGACTGCTGCTCGCGACGGAGTTCAGGAATGTGCCGTCGACTTCGAGCGATTTACCCGAAGCAAGCGTGAAGCTCGAAGCAGCGGTAAGAGTCGTGTTATTCGTAGAGGTCGCGTTTCCGTTAATCGTCCAGCCACCAGAGGAGCCGTTGAACGTAAGGTTGAAGAAACTCGATGCGCCAGGGGTTATTGTCTTCCCTCTTGCAGTGGCATCAAAGACGACCGTGCCGCCAGTGGGAGTAAATGTTCCGCTGTTGGTCCAGTTCCCTTCGACATTAAACGCACCTATTCCGGAGGCAACATACGTCGCGCCGGAGTTGATGAAGAAATCAGTAAGATGATTTATCGAGATATTGTTCGTGTCTGCACGGACCGTTACCGCGTGCGTGCCATCGCCGACTGTTGTCGTACCGAGGTTATATATGCCGGTAGGCAAGGCAGTGAGCGTATACGTCGGTGAACCGGAGACAGGTGCAAAGTAGAGCGGACCATACGTCGTCCCGGCGATATTAGTGGCAGAGATCCCCGTGTACCAGAACGCTCCGGTACCTGCGGTAAACGTACCGTTTATGACAAACGGGGTGCCGACGCCAGAGAGTACCCATGGTCCGGACCCGGCGCTGAGCGTCTGGTTGGTGGCGATGGTCAGGACATTGGTCACCGTCGTAGTCCCTGTCCCGGTTTTGACCGTAGTGTTTGGACTTGTCGTGCCAAGTACAAGATTGCTGAATTGCCAAGGATTACTGTTACCGAAGTTTCCGTTCGGTTCTAAGAGGAATGTACCGCCGGTCATCGATATGGTGCCGCCGCCGGTGACGTTACCGTTCTGTACATCTATATCTCCACCGCCGCCGATAGTGCCCGCAGTCGGCGTAAGCGTATGCATCGTCGTCGTCGCGGAAGAAGTACCGGTGAAATTCCATCCACCACCTGCGCCGGTAAATGCTACGTCGTAGAGAGTGAGCGGCGCGGTCGAGTAGATGCTCTTGCCTGTCGTAGTCGCTGCAAAGGCGATGACGGAATTCGCCGTAGTGAAATGAGCGCCGCTATCAAGTAGGAGTCCGCCGCCGATCGCGATGTTCTGCGTGCCTGCCGCGGTGTACGTCGAACTGGTCGCGAGATATAGACGCCCGTCGAACGCATTTCCGGAGCCGCCGCTCTGGAGTATCACGTCGCCGCCCGGAGAGAAGAATTTGCTGCCCCAGACATATAGCTCGGTTTCCGGTTTCACCATCAGAGATGTCGTCGCAGTAAACGGAATGGATGAGTCGAAGGTGGAATCTTTCAGAGAAAGGTCGGCGATCGTCACTGGCGTCGTGTCTTCCTGCCGGATGATGACAGAATTTTCATACACATCGAGGCCGCTGACATTACCTGTCGCGGATTTGGTGACCGTCGCGCCGCGTCTCGTGTTGCTGCCGGCATTGTTGAGATAAACGGTAAGGACCGCGCTCGTGTTGAAGATGACTGCCGGGAACGTATAGAGACCGGTGCCTGACGCACACGGAACCTGCGTTGCTGCACCGGTACTTACGACGATAGTGACGACGGGGTTACTGCCGTTACATACCGAGGAAACGGTGTTGCCATGGTCAGCATATACGTGACCGGTAAACGATGCGGTGATACCAGAGTCGTCCCATTGGATGTTGCCCGGGTTACCGCCGGCGTCGGCGTCATACGCTTCTCCTGCGGCATTTCCATAGGCGTTTCTGAACCACCAGAAAGACGCCGAGGAAGGCAGAGTGAGCAATTTGACGTTAAAGCCGAACGCGACTCCGGTGGAAGTCGAGAATTTCATAAATTGCCACTGCTTCGCCTGGTTCGCATCTATGACAGAAGATGCAAGCGTGATACCGGTGCTTGAAGAATAGTTGACCGTGAAATCACCGTTTTGGAACCTCGCCACGACAGGAGAACCGGTGAAATTCAGACCGTTTTCCGTCGTAGAGGCGACAGTAAAGTATTGCGCCGTCGTCGTGCCGCCGTTGATGTTGAAGAAGAACCTGCCGCTACCCTGGTTCGCGATAGTCGTCGATGCGGTCGCGATACCCTGGATGGTGGTTGAACCGGAAAGCGTCACCACTGACGAACTCGCGATCTTTACGACCACCTGACGACCTGCGGCGAGCGAAGTGTTGTCGAAATCCATCTGGTACGCCCAGCTTACCGGTGAGCTCGTGGAGAAGACTCCGTAGATACTGAGTGCGCCTGAAGTACTGGCGTTGTTCATGGAATAGAAACCGCTTGTCGTCGTAGAGACGACGGTCGCGGCGGAGGAGTTCCAGGACTCGACCAGCGTATTCGCGCCGATCGTCAGCTGCGCGAAAGTCGCACGGCTGCCGTTGGACTTTATGTTCATCGGATATTCGAAGCCGGAGTTCAGATAGAGGTTCGAACCGGTCCATGTAGTCGAAGCGTTCGCGAGAGCGTTGGTGAATATGCCGTCCACTTCGAGCGTCGCACCGGATGCGAGCGTGATGGTGTTCGCCTGCGTAAACGTCGTGTTGTTAGTCGAAGTCGCGTTCCCGGTGATAGTCCAGTTGCCGCCGATACCGTTGAAGACGAGCTGATAGAACTTCGAGAGTCCCGGCGTGATAGAGTTGCTGCCTGACGTACCGATGAAGCGTACGGTGCCGTTGTTGTTCTGGAATCCGCCGGATGGCGACGCGGGATTGAGGAAGGAGCCGCCGACGCCGAGAGAACCGCTCGGGAGCGTCGTTGTCCCCGCTTCGAAACGAACATTTCCTGTCGAGGTCGCGTTTACGTCGAGCATAGTAAAGGGTCCGGTACCGTTGAAGGTAAGGTTTGCTGCGCTCGAGCCGCCGAGCGTGATCACGTTTGCTGCCCCCGTGAATTTCAGCGTACCGCTATTTACAGAGATCGTGCCGCCGCTATTGGTGAACGAGCCGCCGACCGCGAGAGTGCCGTTTGGCATCGTCACCGTGCCGGACTGGATGAGCACGCTCGCCGAAGTCGTCGCGTTCATATCTCCGAAAGACCACGTGCCGCCGGAGCCGTTGAACGTGATGCCATAGAAAGCCTGAGGGGTTCCGTTGAAAGAAGACGTTGCGAGACGTATCGTGTTTCCCGAAGCAGTAGAGTTGAACAACACCACGTCGTTGTCTTGCGAAAAGAATCCGCCGAACGAGTTCCAGCTGCCGCCGACAGTCGTAGTGCCGTTGTTCGGGAGATTCACCGTGCCTGTCGCGATGGTGAAATTATTCAGAGCCGTCGTCGTCGGCGATGTGAAAGACCAGACACCGTTTCCTCCGTTAAACGTAAGATTGTAGAAAGAAGATATTCCCGGCGTGATGGTCTTCCCGGTCGTCGTAGAGAGGAACGTGACGGTGCCGTTACGCGCACTGAAGATGTTGTTGTTCACCCAGTTGCCGATGATATTCAGGTTGTAGTTACCGCTGCTGTCATCGAGCATGTTCCCCGGCCTGATGGTGAGGTCCGTCGCTTTTACGTTGGAGCCGAGCTGTACGGTAGTGGATGCGCCGCCGATGAAGACGACACCTAGGTCCTGCCCAGCGCTGTTGTCCGTCCATGTCTCGAGCGAAGTACCCATGAAAGTCGTGGATGCGTTCTTGGCGACGATGCCGCTTGCGCCGATAGTGAGGTCGCCCGAGAGGAAGATGGTACTTGTCGCGCCTTGTGCGACGGTACCGAAATTTATCGCCATGGTCCCGCTCGCAGCAAGCGGCGTGATGAGCTGCCATATCGCACTACCTGAACCCGAGCCGAACGTCACGTTGTTGAACATCGCGCTCGTAGTCGCGCCGGTGGAGTTTATCGTCTCTGTCGTTGACGTAGCCGTGAATACGAAGGTTGAAGAATTCTTCGTGAGGATCGATGTATTCCTGTACGAACCGCTGATGTTGAAAGTGTTGCCGTCGCCTATCGTCGTGCCGTCGTTCTGGAAGTTGCGCGTGTTTACCTGCACCGCGGAACCGTTGGACGGACGGAATACCGTCGTCGAGCTGACCAGAAGCTTGGAGTTGAAACAATCACCGGACGGACAGACGCTGAGGTTGCTGCTCGCGTCCACATGGTCGAAGACTGCCGAAGAACTGTCGTCGTCCCACAGGTTGATATCCGCATTCGATATCGTCGGGTTGTCAGAGGCAGAACCCAGCGTGAGATGGTTTTCGTAGAGCGCCATTCCGGTCACGTTGTTTATGGTCGTCGGCTTGGTGACCGCTACAGCTCTGTGTACGCCAGTCGCCGATGAGATCCACACCGTGACGACATCGCCGACGCCGGCGTTGATGCCGGAGATAGACCATGTGCCTCCGGAAATGGTGCCGTTCTTGCCGCTCTGGATGACGCCGTTTACCGCGATGGCGACGTTGCCGCTCGTGAGGTTGGTCGTTTCATCGGATAACTTTGCGATGCCGGAAACGGTGACGCCGGGATTCCATGTCGTGGTCCAGTCGTTAACCGTCGGACACACACCGGCAACACAGGTAAGCGTCGCACGCAGATGAAGTATGCTGTACGTAGTCTTGTCCAGTCCGCTGATATCTATCGGCCAGCTTGAGGTTCCTACAGAGTTGACAAGAGACGGATTCTTGCCTGTGAGGGCCGAATCAGGCACGAGATCATACGTGCTCGAAGCGGAATTGAAATACACTACCTGATATTTTATGTTCGCAGTGTTAGTAGGAGTGCTGTTCCACGTTACCGCATCCCATCGCGGGCCGTTGCCATCGGTAAAAGTGATATCGGTCGAGTCTACCGTCTGCGGGTTGTTGTCAGCTTCGGTAAGTGACGCGAGACGCACTGCCTCAAGCTCAGCGTTCGATGCCGATATAGGAGTCACTGCACTTACCCTTTGCGTTATTACTTCGAAAAAGTCGCCCGCACTCATGCTTGGGAACAAGGTGCCCGACCAGCTACCAACCGTATTGGTACCAGCGGTCCCGGCATTCTGATAGTTACCGGTAATACCGTACGGGAGGAAACCTCCAGCGCCGTTTTTCTGCCAGCCTTGCATGTACTCGTTTGTCGCTACCGCGGTCGTACTGGCGTAAAGCGTGGAGAACGCGAGATAGTCACCTGCGATCAGGGTCTGTATCCGGGAAGAAGTCGAGCCGTTGAAATGTGAGAAAGATGCGGTGTCGTACTCGTCATCAACTCCCCAGAAGGCGGTCGTCGTCGCTGTCGGGTTCATCTGCGGGCCCGCAGTTGTAGACGTAGATACCCGTATGAAGTCGCCCTCCGGAACTTTTACTATGGTGATGCCGCTGCGGTTTACATATGTACCGCTCGTGTTCGCATCGATGGTCCATGCGGTCGTACCGACCGTATGGTTCACCTGCACGCTGAGGACCGAGTTCGGGCTCGTTACGTTGACTATCATGCCCATAGCGAGCGCTCCCTCGTTCAACGCGTTCGTACTGGAAAGGTAGAGGGTGGAAAAACTGCCGCGCACATCCGAACCATTCAGTACGAATTTCTGGTTGAAGACGTTGCTTCCCGTGGTAACCATTCCACCGTACGTGTTAGCAAAGATTATGTAGTGGCCCGTGGATTTCAGGGTTATCGAAGAGTCGCCAGGCGAGTGCGCGTAAGTCGAAGTATCTACTTCGTCTTCACTGTTATAGGTCACTTGTTTCCAGCTAGCGCTCGTAGGACCTGTCTGTTTCCCCGTCTTTGAGAGACGCAGATAATGCCAGCCGTCATCGAGGCGGATTATCTGGATCCCTGCCCTACCACCCGAGCGGGTCTGCCCTGCGGCGTTCGTATCTGTCCTGAACGCCTGCAGCACAAGCGGCGTGTTGTTGCTCGTAACATCGATGATGCCGCCGCCCGCCTGAAGCGAGGCAGAGTTACGTACCATGACTCCCGAGGACCAGCCTATAGGAAGCGATGTCGAAGCGAGCGAGAGGTTAGCCTGCGTGATGCTGCGACCTAAACTGCTCGGCTTCGGGTCTTCTCGGAAACCGTACATGACTGCGTAGTGACCGATAGGAAGAAGGATGCTCGAACTCGCATACTGCATCGCATAGAGGTCATCCTGCCGCACCGTCGTATCAAAAGTCTGGTTGAGCGTGGTGGTCGAAGTAATAGACTCGCCGGCATTTACGGCTCGATAGATGGCGATCTTTCCGGTGTCGACAGAAACCGCAGCAGTATTATTGCTTCCTTGCGTTCGCACGAGAGTATCAGTATTGAACTGATCGGAAGTGGTCTGAAACCACGTGGAACGGTCCACGGCTGTATTCACCGTAAAGCTTCGTGAAGAAGACCAGAGAGAGTAAGCATTGCTGCTGAGCGTATCTTTGGCTCTCGCTCGCCACCAATACGTGGTGCCGTTGGTAAGCGGTGTCGTCGTCGATATGGTGAATTGCACGCTATGCCCGGAAACGAATGGCGAAGCAGAGCCGGGAGCAGTGACGTCGCTCCAGCCAAAAGTCGTCGTTGCCGAATCCGACACGCTCGAACTGACCCCCGTCGAAAAGGTCGAGTCCGTCGACCACTGCATCTGATACGTGAGCCTGTCGTTTTGCGGGTCGGTCGTCGTGAACTGGAAAGTCGGCGTCGTGGTCGGTGTCTTTTCGTTGTCGAAAAGCTTGCTGAGAGTCGGCCTGTTTACGGAGAGCGCCCACGACATCGTCCAGTCGTTCAGCCTCGGCGTCGAAGTCGCCCGCGTGAAATTCGCTCTGAGACGGATGCTGGGATAGACAGCTGGATCCAAGCCAGAGAGGTTCAGTCCAGTAGCGCTCGTCGTCCCGAGTGAGTTGTTGCTCAGATCGCTATCCGGTATCACTTCCCATGTGCTCGTAGAATCGAGGAATTCGACCTGATATTTGATGACGTTCGGTGCCGTGTACGTGTTTGACCATGAGAAAGTGCCCCATGAGTTGCCGGTCGTGTGTTCACTATAGTCTATTTCCGGTGAGAAGATTATCCCGCTCGTCTGCCCTGCCGACATGCCGACGTCGTTCGTCGAAGTCGACTCGACCCCGACAAGAGTCCCCTCGTTGAACTGCGCGGCCTGTGTCTGGAACCAAGTGGAGACCGTTACCAACGTATCGACGGTAAAGCTTTGTGTCGAGGACCAGCTGCCGAAGGCATTCGTGCCTCCGTTCGTGGAGCCGCCGATGTTCGGACTCGTATCTACTGCACGCACTCGCCAGTAGTAGGTCGTACCATTTACCAAAGGCGTACCGCTCGGAACTTTGTAGCGGATGGTTTCTGAGGAATTAAAGGGTTGACGGTCTGAAGGAGTCTGCGTATTGTCGAAGTCGTTCGTATTCGAGACAGAATTCGTATCGATGACCGTGGAAGCGAAGGTTGATACCGTACTTATCTGAATCTGATAATCTTCATCGTCGCCGTTTTCGTCCGTAGCGTTAAAAGTAAACCACGGCGAAGTGCTCGCGAACTTTTCATTATCGAAAGGCGACGAGAGCGTCGGAGACCCCGGAGAGTTGTTCGTGATGAGCTGCGGGTAGTCGTTGTAGTTCTTCAGCGCTTTGCCGTTCGACGTCACCATGCGGAAACAGTAGTTGGTACCGGCCGGAGCAGAGTTATCTTCTATGGACCAGTCCCATTCGCCATCGGTTCCGGCTGCCACCGGATTCTGAAGAGAGACGGTGGGATTTGATTCGTTGTACGACTCGCTGGTACTCGCGACAGAGATAAGCAGCGTCGTCGTGGTCGCAGTATCTGCAACGGGAGTATCGTGGAAGCGCCATATCGTACCGCTGCCAGTGGCACCCACATCCGACCAGGTAAGAGCACCGGAGCATGCGGTGCCTGCTGCGTATTGAAGCTTGAAGTTGTCGGAGCTCGTGGCTGCCGCAAGCTGCGCCTGGAGGGTCATGCGCAGACGAAGCGCATCGCCATTATTTACCGCGTTACCGGTCGAAATGGAGTCCCCTTCAGTGGTGCCAGGCCAGCGGGTGACCGGTGTAAGAGCATCGTTGTTCTGATACCACGCTTCTGTGTCCTGTATCCAGTTGCTCTGCGCGGCTTTATGCCAGAGCATCAGGAGCGCGTTCGTAGTGGGCACGACATTGCCGGTCACGCTGTCAGCGATAGTGTTTACGGCAATCGTGTCGCCAGCGCTGAGGTTGCGCAAGAAATACACGAGCATACCTGAACTCTCGACGTCAATGCCGCCGGTGTCACGTATGAAGTGTTCGTCGGCAAACGCACCCGGCAGCATGGTCGTACCGCCTACCGTCACGTAGACGAAAGGTGCGACACGCGCTGCCGCACCGAGAAGCGCATCGTTATATGAGAGCAGATAGTCACCTGCTCTTTGTATGGTAATGGTCTGTGCAGTTGATGTCGTGATGTGTTGGAAATATGTCGAATCTTTTACATCGTCGAACTGCCAGAGAACGGAGGTGGACGCAGGAGACGGGTTCCATGGGTTCGTGCCGCCGGCTATGGTGGAAGTCGCGCGGCCGAGATACATATCGCTCGTAGGCAACTGCTGTATGTAGATGGATGCCTGGTCGGCGTTCACCGTAGCGGTACCTGCCGAAGAAAGTTCCGCCTGCCTCGTGGTTACGGTGAGCACGGAGTTCGTGGTCGTAGCGCGAACGATGCCGCTCCAGTTGTATGACGCTGCAGTATGGCCGTTGGAGTTTGCGATATAGCCTTGTTTGAATTCACCGCCATCTACCATCACGCCATTCAAGAGCACCCTGCCCTTCGGACGCAGGTTAGCCACCAACGTTCCTGTTTCTTCATCAGGAATATTTATATCGACCATATAGTTTGCAACTGCACCGAGCGTTATCTGCGATGAGCTCGTCGCCGGGCCGTTGACGTGCGTATAGTTGCTGTCGACGCGGCTCGTCGAATCCGTGTACCACATGAGGGTGGTAGTGCCCGCCGCCGTAGGACCGTTGAGGTTGGTACCGAATGTCGTAGTAGTAGCTACGGCGGAAAATACGGATTCCGAAGTCGGAATATACTCGACATACATGCTCGCTTGGTTGTCAGCGAGGAGGTGGAGGGTCAGCGGGCTCGGAATGGTGGTTATGGCATGCGAAACCGCAGTGATGCATTGGCCGTTGCTGACGTTATGCAAGAGTATGCTGAGGTGGTTAGCTGACTCCTGCTGAGTATTGCGGTTGGTCGAGCCTGAGCGGCCGACACCTTCGTTTACTTTTATGCCGTCCAGACGGACGTCGACTTCTGTCGCGACAACCGTATTGTTGATATCGGTCCTTACGAGCGGAACCGTGACCGCGACATAGTAATCACCCGTTTGCTGGACGCAGAGCTTCGACGGATCGCCACCGCCAGCGGTAGAGGTAGTATGCGTGTAATACGCGTTGTCATAATCTTCCGTCGTCCACTCTATCGGCGTCTGGTTCGAATCATTCCATTCTGTGCCGTCGGAAGTAGTGGTGCCGCCGAGCCATGCAACTCCTGCAGCGATAGAAACCGCGTCGGACGCTATCTTCCAAGGCTTAGCTTCATGGAACACCTCTTCGCCGGATGGTTCCGCAGTGAACGCGGCAGGTCCGAGGATGTAGAGATACGGCGAATCATTCGGCGCTTTGAAGGTGTACGCGATACTCGTCGATGCACCAGGCGCGAGGTCGAGATTCCACGAAAGATATATCGCGCCGTTTTTCCGCACGAGGGTACCGCCTCCGACACCGGGCACCGTAAATCCTTCTGGCAGGATTTCCGTGACAGTGCCTTTGAACGCATCGCGGGCTTGGATGTTGTACTGCATGTTGTACGGCGATACCGGATAGATACGAGTCGGCCCTACGCGCTCGATGGAGATCGATGGATCTACCTGCACTTCGAAGTCATCCGTCGTGCTGTTTACTATCGCTCCGTTTACGTCCAGCCGGGAAAGCGTCATGGTGTACTCGCCCGAGACCGATGGCGAGTAATCCGCGACGTAGTCAGGAAGGTCGGTGACATTGTTGAAGCCGCAGCCGCCGCCAGAAACCACCGGAACGTTTTCGGTCGCGCCGCTCGGGTCGGTGATGTCGAGGTCGAGCTGCGCGTCGCAGAGCGTATCGCCGTTGTCATCGAGTGCAGCCATCATGAGGTGAGCGTTCTCCCCGATGTTGTAGACGGTCTTATTCGTGTTGACCGCCAGGACACCCCAATAGAAATCCACGGAGTCGGTGTAGGTCACCCCGCCTTCGTTCATCTGCATCTCTACGGTGTATTTGCCAGGATGGAAAGAACGCGGCGGCTTTTCGAGCTGAAGCTCCCATTCTCCGCTCGCGTCATAGCCGATATCGACCGGCACATGTTCTTCTTCACCGTCTCCCGGACGTATCAATATCGCCTTGTCCACCCGGAAAGTTACGTTGTTGCGCGTCATGAAGTCGAGCACGCGCTGGAAGAATGAGCGCTGCGTCTTGAACTTGAAACGGAATGATGGCAGTTCGTCAACGGCGAAGTCGTTCGTTCCAGAAAGCTGATCGTTCACATGTTCGCGTATCGACTGAGCTTGTTGGAACTTGAGCTGAGCTCTCCATGCTTCTTCGTCCTTGAGACGTACAGAGTCAGCATCCCCGAAAACGCCTTCGCCTTTTACGGATAGTACGAATTTTCGTGTCGTCGAATCCGGTGTCTGAACCTGCAGCTGGAGATAGATGGTCTGGCCGGGTAAGACTTCTAATTCCTGGTCCGATGAAGCCGCGACCGAGTACCCCGGCGGAAGCGCCGCCGTCACTTGCGCATCCTGGTCGACGACATGGCTTTGCGTTATGTCGACCCAGTCGCTTACATAGCTCGTACTCGTCGCGTCATCTACGTGTACGTTCTTTACCACGCAGTTCACGCCAGAGTCCGAGATGGCGCCACACATGTATGACTCTTGCGATGCGGAACATCGGTATCCTACGGTCGAGCTTGCGTCAGCGGAAATCGTCGAAGATGCCTGCTGCCATCCGTCTGCGCAGTAGTACGCGACGTCATGGTACACCGGCGTCGAAGAGGATACCGGAACATTCTGCATGTACTGTGCGAGCTTCAGCACGGTACCTTTCCCGCCGGGAAGCGATGTATAGACTTTGAACTTCGCTTCGGAATTCGAAGTATTGGTGACACTTGCAAAGACCGCGCTCGGCGACTTGTCTTTAGATACTTTGTACTGTTTTCTGTCCATGCGCACGACAAGCGTATCGTCGGTAAGCGTATCGAGGTACGGGAAATCGATGCGTCCGCCATCTACGGTTATGAGCGTCTTGTCCGAAGCAGAGTTTTTCGGAAGATCAAAATTCACATTTTCCGGCGCATCGGTTACGTCCGATGTGTTGCCGGCGATGATGTCCTGAACGCGGTCCTTGAAAGACGTATCTATCCAGAGCGAATCAAGGAATACCTTGCTCTCCATGTGCTCGTCGCCGCGCACGTATTCGACGACGACCTGGAGATCGGAGAGGTCGTCCCAGGAATTTATTCCGGCAAGGTCGGTCGAGAAGTATCCGCCGTTGGTGGAGTTGGATAGTTCTTTGTTGAGATATATCTCACCGGCGCTCTGCCATTTGCCGGCGTGATAGTAGCGGACTTCGAGCTTGCCGTCCTGTATAGCACTCTCCTCAGACATGTTGGCGAAAGAAAAGTTGAGCTTGGCGCCGCGGAATACTTTGCTCGTGAGAGATCCTGAAACGCCGAAACCGCTGAACTCAAGCGTGTGACACTGCGTACCGAGCGTGGAACAGCTGGAAACGTCAGGCACTGCAGGCGGTGTCGATGTCGCCTCTCCGTTTACGGTGATAGGAGTCGAGGTCGATTCGACTTCGATATCATCGGTCGAGGTTGAAGTCGTTGATGAGCTCGTCGAAGTAGCAGGCACTCCCAGTGTCGAAGTCGCCGGAGTCGAGACTCCCGTAGTCGTCGCAAAAGCCGTCTCGACGAGCTGCGAGAGGATGAATTCCCCTGCGCTGTGCAGAGAGCGCATCGCTATCGGCATCACTTTCCCTATCGTGCTCGAGGTCGAAGTCCCGCTCGAAGTCGATGTGCTGCCGTGCGTACTCGTCGCAGAGGATGTAGCAAACGGCATCGCTGCTTGGAGGATCTCGACGATGTTCGGCGGCGGAAGATTTTCTATCGTCGTCGACGCGCTATCAGGTGAAGTTGCAGGTGAATTTGCCGGAGTGCTCGTCGCGGGAGTCGATGTCGGCGCAGTCTCTCGAGTCGGCTCAGGAGTGGGTGGAGTACTGGTCGCTGGAGTAGTGGTGGAAGCAGGTGGCGTGATGAGCGGAGTCGAAGTCGGGATGATTATCGGTAGCGGGAGCGTCGGAGTCGACGTCGAAGTTTCTGCTGGCGGCGGAGTCACCGGAGACGTCGTAGCCGGAGTCGAAGTCGTCGTGACCTGCGGCATCTGTATAGGCTGAGTCGTCGGCAGATGCACTTCCTGGATAGGCGTCTGATCGTCTGCAGTCGAGGTCGACGCAGCGAGCTCGATGTATGCGGAGTTATTCTTAGAAAAACTTCCGAAAGGCGCCTGCGGCGGGAGGTCCTGTGTAAGAGCGTTCTCCGGAGAATTCCACCCTTCGCCGTCTACTGCTTGCGGAAGAACATGCGCGTGTTTGATCTCCTGGTACGCGATGACGAAATGGCTGGTAGCCCACAAGAAATACAAAAATGCCGGTATGCCGATGATGAGTATCAACGCTCGTTTCCATCCGTCCATACGAGAATTCCTGTTCATACAACAGCTAGAAATCTCCCGCATTCGGGGCTTACAGATTGCATATGTGGGTGTGAAATAATTTTATCAACTTTTTCCAGTCTCTTAGCCAAAAAATCGCCCTCCGAGGGGATAAGAAAACACCCCTAAAAAGGGGTGGAAAAGTACCTTGCCAAGGTTATTTTTTAATGTCCGCGGATGAGGTGTTTGAGCTCACCTATTCCGGTGTTTATCTGCTCTTCGGCGATGTCGAGCACTTCTTTGGTTTCTTCGAGGAAAGCCCGTTCCTGCGGCGTGAGCTGAGGCTTCTCGTCGAGGTCTTTTATCATCTGTTCGAACTGCTCACGCATAGCAGAAAAGACACGGTCGTTCTTGTCGCCTATCTCCGCGACGCGGTGCAAGAGGTTCGAGCGGTCGGTGTTCATCTGGTTTCTCGTACGCATTATCCAGGTGATAAGCGCCGCAAGTATCATAAAGAGGAGGATGAGTAGGATGCGCTCCAGGGTCCAAAAGCCCGTCTGTACAGGTGCTGTCTCACCGGCTGCAAGAGGCGGATCAACTTTCGGAAGCTTCAAGGTCTTCGTCGCTTCGGTCTTGTTGCCCGCTTTGTCGTACGCGCGGATAGTGACCAGCGTATCCCCGCCCTTTTGCGGAGGCACCGGTGCAGTGCCTTCGGTAAGCGCGGCTGCTTGTATCGTCGCGGCTATCGTTTTCTCCAGGATGATCTCGTAACGGTCCATGCCGGAAAGATCATCGTCGGTCTTGAAAGAAAGTTTCGGCGCAGCTCCGCCACCCGGGTCCACGAGCGCCACGTCGAAAGCTTTCGGCGGTACCGTATCGATCTGTATCTTTTTCTTCCCGACCGCGCCCCAGCCTGAGTCGTTCTTAAGCTGCACATAAAAATACGAGATGCCGTCAGGAACGTTCATGACGGTAGTCGAGGTTGCGATCTTTTTGAAATTCTTTTTTGGCGTGTCACCGTCGCTCTGCGAAAGCAGCGTCCGCACATCCGTATCTTCGGAGAGGATGTTCCAGGTGAATATCGCAGTCGATGTCGAATACCACGACTCTTCTTTCGGATGTGTCGGCGAGTTAATCGTCGGTGCCAGAGGCACGGGCCCCACTGCTCCGTCTCCACCGGAAGTATCAGCGGCGTTCGCATCGGTATTGTCTGCGACTGCAGGCGCGTCGGAAATATCGTAGCTCGCGGTACCACCATTTTTATATACGTCTGTCCCCTTTCCGTCCGCTGCCAAGACCGAGCCTTTGCTCACGGAAACTTTCGCAGTGCCTTTCGCTTTTCCTTTGAAGGTTATCGTGATGATAGTCCCGTTATTTGAAAATGCAGAAGGAGTGCCGCCGCTATAGTCCACGGTCCCGGCAGAATTCGAAAAAGTCGGGTCAGAGGTCCACAACGAAAAAGAAGAACCGTCTTTCGAGACCTTGGAAACGGTAAGAAGCGTGGAGTCGAAAGTTATCTCGCCGTCAGACGCGTTCACTTTTTGTCCGCCCGGATCGACGGTCACCTGTACGTTGAACTCTTCGCCGACGGCATGCTTGCCGCTCGCCGGAGTGAGATTCAGGTCTGCTGCATGCGCAAAAAACGGCAATGCGAAAATCGCCACGACCAAAAAGGCGTAGGCGCCCCAGACGCGCTCACGCGTAAGTGAGAACATGGCTTAATCGTACCGCGAAAAAGCGGCTTTCGGCATTCATATGTGTGGAATAGCTACTGCACCGATTGCACTTCGATTCGAACGCCTTTTTCATGTGCTTCTTTCAGAGGGAGTCTCAGCATGAGGACTCCTTCGCGCATCTTTGCTTCGGTCTTCGCCGCGTCGACTTCTGCCGGGAGAATTATCTGGCGGTAGAATTTGCCCCACGAACATTCTTCCAGAAGATGTTCTTTGCTGTCGTGTTCTTTTCCGTCAGGCGGACCGAAATATTCGCCGTTGGGCCTGTTGCGCTGGCCTTTTATCACGACGATATCTCCGTCACCTTCTATAGTCACGGAATAATCATGTATGCTCGAGCCCGCTATCTGCGAATAAATAATGATAGCTCCAGGCGTCTGGAAAATGTCGACTTTAAGCTGCTCCGCAGGAACACCTGCCTCTGGCGGTTTATTCTGTGCAGCTATCTGATCTTGTTTTTTGTCGTCAGATGTACTCTGAACGACATCTTTCTTTTTGAGACGGTCTAGAAATGATGACATGTTAATACTGACCCCTGCCGGGATTATACCCCGAAACTGGCGGATGCATCAGAAAATGTGGATAGCAGGTGCGCTATTTCCCGGAGAAACGATATTCTCCCGGCAACACTCTCGCGACGTTCAGCGGAAAGAGCCTCATGAAAGCGCGGCCGACGATGAATTTTGACTGCAGCGGTCCCCACTCGCGCGAATCTGAACTCTGCGTGCGGTTATCACCGAGTACGAAATATTCATCCTGTGCGAGAGTAGTGGTCGAGTCTTCCATCTTGAAAGAAGGCAGGATGATATACGGCTCATCAAGCGTGCTCGTCCCTGCACTTCCCATGATAGTCACTTTGCCATCATGGACGTGTACCGTTTCTCCGGGAAGGCCCACGATGCGTTTTACGAAATAAATTGCCGGGTTCAGCGGGTACTGCATGATGATGACGTCGCCGCGTTGCGGCCTGTGAAGGAGATACCAGATCTTGTCTATCACGAGATACTCGCTCGGTTTGAACGTCGGCTCCATCGAATCCCCCGAAACGAGAAACGGCTGCGCGGCGAAGAAGCGGATGGGTATCACGATGACCAGAGCCGCGATCGAAAACTTCACAAGGAGCCATATGAGTCGCAGGCTTGTCTTGAGCGGCATCGCTTGCGGTACGTCAGGTCCCATAGTGAACCCTAGAGTAGCATGATTGCGCTTACACTACGCTGCAGCTAGTATGTGAGTCTCGGGCATGTGGCGTAATTGGTAGCCGCGCACGTCTCAGAAGCGTGTGTCGAAAGACATGGGAGTTCGAGTCTCCCCATGCCCACAAATATCCTTATTGGGGTAGGAAATGATAGTTCTCGGGAACAACTAAACTCGATGGATCTTTGCCGTCCCAGCGTATCTCTCCGTGCACGACTAGGTTCGTGATCTTCGGCTGCCATGCGTGTTCCGCATCGTTTACGGCACGCGCGATATCATCTGCACTCATGCTTTTTTCAAGCGGTATCCGGTACTCGAAGAAAATAGGACCTTCGTCGTATACCGGTGTGACGAAATGCATCGTGACGCCGCTTTCAGATATTTCTCCCGCATCCAGCGCAAGCTTCACTGCATCGTGTACATGATGGCCATAGAGTCCTGCTCCGCCGAAGCGTCTGTCTTGTATGGATAAAAGTGCAGGATGGATATTGAAGGTCTTCGCAGCATCTAATCCTTCAGTCCTTTTCAGCCAGCCGGAGAGCGCGACCCAGAGTTCTGTGCTATCTATTCCAGTCTTTTGCAAAACACCGGAATAGCCTTCTTCGGTGAATGGACCTGGGAAATACACGAACGGTACGCCGAGTCTTTCTGCACGTGCACGCACGCCCCCATGTTCGTGGTTGGAAATGACGGCCACGATATCCGCGTCCAGGTCCGGACTCTCAAAGAGATTTTCAAACCCGGAACCTCCGCCATTTTTAGTGCCTGATGCAAAGACGACAACTTTAGGTCTCATACCAGCTCCGAGATTTCTTTCATGAGGGAAAGATAGCATACGAATCCCCTTGAGATTTTTTGCGGTAGAAGGTCATCCGTGCCAATATAAATCATGGCAGCGTTCGAGAGGACTCTTCGAAGGATCCCGGAGCTATTGATACCCATCTTTTTCCGTCCCGGCTTTAGCTACTCTTTGGCAGATTTCCAGGCGGACTTTCTTGCGGGAGTCACGGTAGCGCTCATCCAGGTGCCGCAGTCCATGGCCTTCGCGCTCACGGCAGGGCTTCCGGCCGTATATGGTCTCTACGCGTCTATCCCTGGTTGTATTGCCTCTATCTGGGGCAGTTCCAGACAGCTCTCCACCGGCCCTGTCGCGGTCATCAGCCTCCTCACCCTCACCTCGCTCGTGCCGTTTGCCGAGCCGGGTTCACAGGAATTCATCGGCCTCGCGGCGCTTCTTGCCATACTTGTCGGCATCATCTATCTGGCCATCGGGCTTTTTCGACTGGGTTTCTTCCTGCAGCTTGTACCGCAGTCCGTGGTTGTCGGATTTTCATCTGCTGCAGCGGCGATAATAGTCATCACACAGCTGCCGACGTTCCTTGGCATTTCTTTTACGCAACATGAGCTGGTGCTGCAGAATATTGCAGAGCTTATCGAACACCTGCCGACACTTTCGTTCTTTACGCTCTTAGCCGGCATCATCGCAGCGATGCTCCTTCTCGCCGCAAAAAGATTGCCGAAGGTTTTTCCCGGCGCACTCGTCGTCCTGGCACTAGGTATCGCTGCAAGCTATCTGCTGCATCTGAGCGACCACGGCATCGTACTCATCGCCAACATTCCATCGAGCCTGCCGTCATTCGCCCTTCCTCCCCTCTCGGCAGTCCCGTTCCTTTCGCTCATTCCGAAAGCCGGCATCATCGCGCTCGTAGGTTTCGTTCAGGCGCACGCGACCGGAAAAATCGCTTCAGCAAAGACGAAAGAACCCATCAATACGAACCAAGAACTGGTCGGGCAGGGCCTCGCGAACCTCGTCGGCGGTTTCTTCCAGAGTTTTCCTATCTCCGGTTCATTCACCCGTACGGCAGTAAACGTAGAGGCTGGTGCACGCACGGGAGTCGCCGGCGTCGTCGCGACCGCGATGACAGTACTTGCTCTCCTGTTCCTGACACCGGTATTCTATTTCTTGCCGAAAACGGTACTCGCGGCGATAGTCATCGTCGCCGCCATACCGCTCATAGATTTCAAACGCCTACAGGACATGTACCGCATCTCTCAGACGGACGGATTCGTCGCGCTTCTCACCTTCGCGATAGCTTTCATCCTGAAGCCCGACGACGCGATATTCATCGGCATCGTCGCAGCGCTTCTCATTTTCATACATCGCACTACCTGGGGAGCGCGCGCGTTCGAGATGGGAGCGGACAAGCACTGGAATACGCTGAGAGGTGCTATCGACGAAGAACAGGTCGACACATTCCCCGGCGTATGTATCGTCCGCATCGGCATGTCGATGTATTACGCCAACACACAGAACCTCGTAGACCAGATACAGCAGATAATGAAAGTGCACGCCGAGCGAGAAAAGACGCCGGTGCATACGCTCGTCTTCGACGCTTCGTCGGTCGATTTCATGGACACCACTGCTGCCGAGATATTTTCTGATTTCCTCGAGCGCCTGCATACGCGCAACGTCCACCTCGCGATAATCTACCTCCGTAAAGGCATGCGCCATGCTCTCGAAACGATGCCGGGTCTTTTCGACGTCACGGTGCTGCACAACATCAGCGAGCTCAAACAATACTGCGTACCGCATCACGGCACGCTGATACTCACAGGTACGCAGCCTGAGCGTCTCGGACGCGCTACACGGGAGTCGATGCGGGATCTCCCATCACGGTAAACGAGAACGAGCTTTATCCCTCAGCCTCGATATCCGCACCGAGCGCCTTGAGACGCTCGTGCAGGTTCTCGTATCCGCGGTTTATCGGATACACGTCGCGCAGGACTGACTTCCCTTCTGCGGCGAGCATGCCGATGAGTATCAGCGTCGATGGACGAAGCGCTGGCGGAGCCTGGATGTCAGCGCCGTGCAGAGCCGTCGGCCCTTTTATGAGCACGCGATGCGGGTCAAGAAGCTCGACATTGGCGCCGAGTTTTGCGAGTTCGAGATAATATTTCGCGCGGCCTTCGTACACCCAGTCATGTATCAGCGTCTCGCCTTCGGCCTGCGTCGCTGGCGGGACAAAATACGGGAGGTTGTCGATGTTGATGCCGGGATACGGTCGTGCGTGTATCTTTTCATCTGCCGCATGCAGATGCGAAGGTTTTACGGTGACGTCGCAAAGCACGGCACGGCCGTTATCGGACGTGTATTTCTCGCTTTTGGTATATATGAGCCCCATATGCCCCAGAGTGAAAAGCTCCAGCTCGAGGAAATCCCACGGCACTCTTCGTATCGTGAGCTCTGAGCCGGTCGTTGCAGCAAGAGAAACGAAGAACATGCTTTCTATCGGGTCTTCGCTAGGAAAACCTTCGATATCTGCATCGATATCTTGTACTCCGTGCACGACGAGCGTAGAGCTGCCGATGCCTTCGATACGGACGCCACAAGCTTCCAGGAATACGCATAAATCCTGCACCATGTAATTGGCCGACGCGAATTTGATCGTCGTAGTTCCGGGAGTCTTGGCAGCTGCCATCAGGACGTTCTCGACGCCGGTGTCAGACATCTCGAACATAATTATCTCGGTGCTGCGCTCGCCTTTTCCTGCTACGGATTCCACATGATACGTATGCGAGGTCTCGTTCCCGCTGATCTTTATGCCGAGCATAGCGAGTGCGTCGATGTGCGCGCCGAGGCTGCGTTTGCCGAGGTCACATCCTGCAGGCGCTGGAAGCTCGAACGAAGGAAACAGATGCGCCAAGGGCGCGATGAAAAGCGCTATCGAACGTGTGCGCTCGGCTGATGCACGGTTAAGGTTCGACAAGTCTACCTTCTCAGGCGTGATGTGCATGTCGCCATTCTCTTCCCAGACGACCGTGACGCCGATGGAGCGCAGCACCTCGATGAGCCTGTTCACTTCTTCGATGCGCGGCATCTTCCTGAGGGTCGTCGTGCCTTTGTTCAAGAGTGAGGCAGCCAAAAGAGCGACCGCTGCGTTCTTGGAACGATTAGTCGTTACTTCTCCAGAAAGGCGCTTGCCTCCTACTACCCGGTAATTCATCCCGCTCATGATGACAGACTTTGCCTAAAAAGAAACACCGTGAGGTGCACGTCTTGAATTCATTAAAATTCCATTATAAAAAGGTAGTCTGCATTGAGCCGGATTCTCCGGCAATTGTTCTTTTACAACAACCATAGGGGGTTCGCATGGAAAGCGATGAGGTTAAGAGCGGGGGATTCCTCACTTTTGCCGAAGAAGTAGTGCACATAAGCGTCGATATCCTCAGCCAAGCTATAGCCGATGGCGATTGGATGAAAGTCGATAAAAGCTATGCAAGCAATGTCGACGTTTCGGTGGAGCGATCGATACTCGCTCTGAGCCGCGAAACATTTCCTGGGTGGCCAATCGTTACCGAGGAACAACATCCGAAACTACCGAGCGGAAAGTCGATGATTTCCATCGACAGTCTCGACGGCACATCGGATTATCTGGCTGGGCGACGCGACTGGTCCATCTCGGTCGGCATCATCTTCGATGGCGAACCTCTTGGCGGAATCGTCGTACAACCCGGTTTGCGGCGAGCATATGCAGCACTCGGCGGAGCCGGACCTATGGAGTACGATTACATAGACGCGCAGTGGTGTGACTTTTGCCGCATACCTGCCAGGAGACCTACCATCGGCATAGATGTCGGATATAACTCTCCTGCAGGATACTGGGACGAAGTTCGTCTTCTGATAGACAGGACGAAGTTCCGACCTGTTAACCTTCCGGCCGTCGCCGGGGGGATCGAGACGTTGGTAGGTTCGACCAGAGGCTGGTGGTCGCACACCGCACATCACTGGGATATAGCTGCTATCGCCGCGATCATAAAAGAAGTAGGCGGCGTCGTGGAATGCCTCGATGGAAGTCCTGTCCCTTGGACACAAGGAACGAAACTTCCACCGTTACTTGTTGCAGAGTCGCCGGAATGGGCGGATCGCATCCGCGCCCTTATCATGCCGTCGGAGACGAGTCACAAGAGACTCGTACAAAAGTGACTGTCACAGCCCTATAGTGTCAACGAAGACACCTTTCAGGAGTAACATGTTGTGTCTAAGGAAATCCGAGTCGCGGTCGTCGGCGTGGGTAACTGCGTCAACGCATTCATACAGGGACTTGAGTTCTACAAGGGTATCGAAAAAGATTCGCTGCCCGTGCCGGGACTCAAACGCAATAGTATCGGCGGCTATCTTGTGCGAGATATCGAGATAGTCGCCGCATTCGACGTCAACGCTCAGAAGATCGGCAAGGACATCGCAGAGGCCATCTGGGCACCTCCGAACAACGCTGCGTGGTTTTGCGACGTGCCGAAAACGGGCGTCGTAGTCTCTCCGGGCTATCTCCTCGACGGAGTAGCGCCGCACATGACGGAAAAGGTCGCGCCGCTTGTGGGTGACCCTGCGCTCGTCGAAGAGGTGCTCGTCGCGACCAAACCGGCTATGCTTGTTTCCTACCTGCCGGTAGGTTCAGCAGAGGCTTCCCTTTTCTACGCGAGGCTCTGCATCAAGCTCGGCATAGCGTTCATCAACGCCATGCCTACTTTCATCGCCTCGGATTCAGCGCTGGCGGAAGAATTCCGCATCGCAGGAGTCGCATGTGCAGGCGATGACGTGGCGAGTCAATTAGGAGCAACCATCCTAAACCAGGTGCTCTTGTGGCTCTTCGCAGAGAGAGGGTTGGTAGCGGAAGAATCCGAACAGCTGAACTACGGCGGCAATGCCGACTTCGAGAACATGCTGGACGAGACCAGGGTCGAGTCCAAACGCATCTCGAAGAAGACACGGCTTCTTTACGAAGCACCCGACTGCGAAATAATCGCGATGCCTGCCGGATACGTGTCTGAACTGCGAGACCGCAAGAAAGCGGTCATCACCATAACAGGCAAGCAGTTCGGCAACCTGCCCGTAGACCTGAAGGTGGAATTGAACGTCGAGGATTCGGCAAATTCTGCTGGGATCATCATCGACGCGGCCCGTTGTATGCAAGTCTCGCTTGATGCAGGACTTGTCGGGTATCAAGATTGGAGCGCCTGGTGCTTCAAGCACCCTCTCAAGCTGCTTTCGCTTGTCGAAGCAAGATTGATGATGCAGAAGTATGCCAAGTAGCTGGTTGCTGTTCTTTACTTCGGGGCGGATATCGAGAGATGTCTGCCCTGTTTTTTATCTACAAGATCGCTATCGCTCCCGGAGACAGTGAGTTTATGAAATCCGACGCGCGCTCGACCGCATCTTCCAAAGATTCATACGTCTCGAGCCGTATCTCTCCTGCTTGTTTCGCACTCAGGAGAAGCCGCGAGACAGTGTGGCCTTTTTCATACAAACAGAGCATCGGTTTCTTGTTGCGGATGGCTTCTTGTATCTCCATGCCGACACCGATAGAAGGTTCGTCCGTGATAGCCACCATTACGTCGCATTTGAGCACGTTGTTAATATTCTTCCTGAAGAAATCATCAGGTATCATCGGCGCGTCCTGGTCGACCCATTCGATAACAAGAGCAGAGGTGGCGCTGCGCAGTTCTTGTTTGAATTTCTTTATGAAATCACGATAGGTTTTCGGTGCATGCGTGACGCTCGAGCTCACATACACTATCTGCTTTGACATACCCTATTTTACCGTCTTTTGCGCGCCGAGAAAGAGATGGTCACAGCAAAAGGTCCGGATTGCCCTTCAAAGAGAACAGGGCAACCACCAAAAACACGGTAGCCGCCCTGCTCGAAGTAAATATCAGCTCATCAGAAGTCAGTCCTTCAGTCCGGCGGTCTTGGACGGACGACGAGATTGTCCTTGAAATCCGTCAACCCTCCGATGACCTGGGTGTTGAAAGCAGTCACAAGTGACCACGTTCTAAACATCTTCTTACCTCTATGCCGGCATCGTTAGCCGTGCACGCGACTGTGCACTTCCTCGAAGACCGGCGCAAAAGCACTGAATGCGCTTGCGCCGGTCCTCATGAGCGATATGTATCAAAGAACCGAGATTGTCTTTAACAAAAAACACCCGACATGGGTGTTGTATCTTCTGCACACTGAGCTCTACTCGCGGGGCTCATGTAATGACTATAGCAAAAACATCTCCGGTGTATAGGTGCTTATGCACCTGGTTTTTTGGTGCCGAGAAGGAAGATGGCAAGGCTGGGGCTGGTTTGGGTAGGAACCTGCCAAGAGCTCGTTTTTTGCCGCCGCAAAAAAACTCCTCTCGGCCCTGTCCGACGCGACCCGCCCTGCTGGAGGGGTTCCCGCGCGGACCTTCGATTCCTACCTGGCTGCTACAAAATCGCACAAAGCCGGAGACATGCTCCGGCTTTGGCATTTTGTGCGCCAGGTAGGAATCGAACCTACGACCTCTGTCTTATCAGGACAGCGTTCTACCACTGAACTACTAGCGCATTTGGGTTATTCACGTAGCAATGTAGCAAAAATAGGGCTCAGATGCTAGTATCGGACCGTCGGCAATTTCCGCCGATTTCTGTCCAAGGAGGAAGTGCGTGGTGCAACGTGCAAATGCTCGGGAGCCGAAATCTCGACGTTCGAGGAAGACATCTTACATAAGCACCGGTCGCGGAAGGCGTTTCCGCGGCAGGAGCAGGAAACACAGCGTTAGCGCACTGAGCGCAGTACGCGACACATGAGACTCTTCTGAGCACTAGAATAATAACAGCACACGGACAGGAGAGGCGCTCTCTCGCGGAGCGCCTTTTCATTTTGCGGAAGACTAATGACCAAGGCCCCGGCTAAAACTAGCCGAGGCCTTCTGGATGCTTCTAAACTGTTCCTTAGTTTTGCGTCTTGCCCTGCAGCAGTGAGAGAGCTGTAAGAAGCGCCTGCTTCATAGCTTCAAGCTGGTCAACGACGGTACCACCCGCAGCAAGCTGGGACCGAGTAGTGACCATATTCGCGCTGCTCACCGTAGACGGTTTATACGCGACCCCGGCTGCTGCCCAGTTGGCATTCGCGCTGTTGGTCCAAGAAGCCGTGCCCGAGGTCTTATTATTTGCAATCATGTACTCTACTGCGCTTACCGGATATCCGACGCCACTGTCGCTCTGATTCTGACCATTTGCAGGAGTAGTCCAGCCGGAACCCGCAACGGAACTCGTCTGACTGACGTTGGCAACATATGCCCCCACCCAAAGATCATTACTTCCGGTCGAACTGAATGATCCGCTTGAGAGATTTTTGCCGTAATCCTCACTGCTTCCGCTTCCGTCAGCTACCGATGCCGGCCCGGAGAATTCGGAAACGAACAGTGTCGCGCCTATAGACAGATTGCCTGTCGTGTTGACTGTGACGGTGTGCGCGCCCGCACTCACATTCGGCAAACTCGCGATCACAATACGCTGCTCGTTGTTGGACGTGAGCACTTGGGTCTTATCGATAGTGAAGTTGGTCGTGCCATCGAGCGTGATCGAAGAAATGGTCGGCGGCTTCGAGCTCTGGCTCCAGAGGGCGACCGTCGCCACAAGCAGGTCACCTGCCGCAGTCGTAATCGGACCGGAAGTGACGTGTGAACCGCCGGAGTTGTACATGGTCTTCACTGTTTGTACGAATGCTTCGGTACCCCCGATTGGCGGCGGCGTAGGCGAAGGACTTGGTGTTGGGGTCGGTGTTGGCGTAGGAGTTGGTGCAGGTGTGGGGGTCGGTGTAGGAGAAGGCGTCGGTGTTGGAGTTGGAGTTGGAGTTGGTGTGGGTGTGGGTGTGGGTGTAGGTGTTGGGCTTGGCGTAGGAGTGGGTGTTGGCGGCGGAGGAGTTGGTGTGGGTGTGGGTGTTGGGGTAGGTGCAGGACTTGGTGCCGGAGCAGGTGTAGGTGTCGGAGTTGGTGCCGGTGATGCCGCTTTTATCAGATAAGCTTCTGCACTCCATCCGCTTACACCTGAGTCATATTTGATATTCCACCAAGTATTTGTCGGCTTAACAGTCGGCCCACTGACGACAGTTCCTATTGCGCCTTTAGTCTGCGTACCCAGTTTGGTACCGCCGGGAGTCGAGCGGACATTTATTTTTGCAATTGTCTGGACTCTGTCTCCGGCGACAAACTTTGCAACCGGCGGCGGAGTCGGTGTCGGCGTTGGGGTTGGAGTAGGGCTTGGCGTAGGAGTTGGTGTCGGACTTGGCGCGGGCGTCGGTGTCGGTGTCGGAGTTGGCGTAGGTGTTGGTGTGGGAGCTGGCGGAGGTGTTGGCGAGGAGCCGCCAGTTTGCAAGAGTGGCGTGCTAGCTTCCCAGCGTGCCTTGGCAGGTAGCCCTGAGCCGCCGCAACTATTTACCTGGATCGGACTCGATGCGGTCGGCGTGACCCATGGCCACGGATACGTACAAGAACCGTTTGTGCCGAAGTAAGACGGCGTTGAGGACAAATAGAGCGAATTGGGGAGCGTCTGCGAAAATCCGGTAGTCCAGTCGGCTATCGAGCCGTGCACATAGTCGTAGTTACCGTGGCGGAAGATATAAGAACTTGCCGAGCCGGTAAGATTCGCATCTTGTCCACCGTTGCCTGGAGCCCAGCCGATCATCCATATGCGCTTTCCGTTCCAATCTCCCTGATACGTCCATCCATTCGCCGCAGTAGTTTGCCCTGCGACTCCGAGCACATTGCCAACGAATGCGAACCAGTAGTTATAAGCCCCAGGGCCCGCTGCGCGAAGAGGTCCAGGCGCAGATGTACAACCTGAGCCACAATTACCTACTCCCGTAAAGTCGTTGACTAGTTTGTTATTAGAAGGATCAGTAAACGGAGTTCGGAGTCCTGTGCCTTGGTTTCGGAAGTAGGTCTGATATTCGCCGCTACCGTGCGTATAATCGACATCAAGATTATCCGCCCAATTGCCCTCAAAGAGCAGGTGGTGCTGACCTGTCCAATGACTTCCGCCAAGTGACATATCTACCCAATAGTCCCCGATGCCTGAAAGATTGTCATACATCGAATCGTCAAAATAACTGTAGCTGACGACAGAGCCCGCGCCGCCCGCTCGCGCGACCATGCCTTTTCCAGCAAAGTTCGTGATGCTGTTCGTGACGAGAATTTCGGTCGAAGCATCATCTATAGCGATTGGATATTCACCGCCGTTGTTGACGGAGTCCGCGGCGTGATGGACATATACGTTATTCAATTCGCTGCGAGCGGAATCAGAGATACTTACCCCGCCACCATACCAGTAGCCGACCTCAGTGTTTTTCATCCAACAGTTGACACAAAACTCCATAGTCACTCCGCCGTTTACACCCCTAAGGACCGAGACATTCTCGAGGCCTGCGTTTTGCAACATTGGAATGGGACTTCCTGCGCCACTTTGATTTGGATAGAGCTTCGGATAAACCAGCGCGTTATGTCCGCCGCTCTGTCGGAAAGCTATCGTCAGCGGGTCATCGAATGTGATCGTCCCTGATCCTATAGAGGCGATCTTGTGCAGCTCGGTCGTGACACGATCGCAATATGAGTGCCAGCAGCCCGGAGTGTTGGCCTTGGTAAGGTCATCGGTCGGGCCGTAGTCCCAACTTCCACTTTGTGATTTTGACCACGTGAAGCGTCCGGTTGCGGGGCTTCCAGATGGGCTCAGCCAGTCCGGGGTTGCCCATACCTGACCATATCCACTCGTCGGATTAGGATTGTTGACCCAGCCGGCTGCTGACATCTCATCGATGCGCACCCAATCCCCGACCGTAAATTTACTGGTGTCGCTGACGTGGATGGTCGTATCACCTTGCGCAGCGTCTGAGGTCAGAGCTACAGCACCGCAGCCTGTGCTGCCGATAGAGAAGCCGGTACTGCCACACTGCACCCAGCTGTAGTTGTAATCGGGAGAGACGGGAGTCATCTCGATCACGGCAGCGCCACCGTTCGGGCAGCTGATTTCATGAGCCGTATCCGTGCCGCATTTGTCACTTGTATACGGGAGAGCGCCATCGGAAACAGTAATGGACGTCTGACAGTATGGCGAGCTGGTGCCGCTGCAGTTGCCAGTCCCGCGCAATACGATCCCCTTAGAAATCTGAATTGGCAGGTCCGCCATGTGTACCTTAAATGTACCGGCTCCAAGCTGAACGACCTGCCCTGTCGGACAGTTATTAATCGCGTTTTGAATTGCGGTGAAGTCGTCTCCGCCGCTCGGCGTGAGCGTCGCACCGCATTGTGTGGTGCGATTCGGAATGCCGCCGACTAAAGCTAGGCCCGCATTTTTCCAGTTGGCACTCGCATCAGCATACGAAGGAAGAACACCATTCGCCACCTGTGCGTGCGCCGTATAGGCAAAAAAGAAAATCGCGCTCACCGCGAGCGCACCGAGAGATATGAAAACGACCGCTAAAGGACCCCTGCCGATAAGTTTTTGCATGCAGCTATCTGACGTTGTACCTAGTAATTCATTTCATTGTACTAGATGAATTACACGTAACTAGCAGCTAAACACAGGGCGCCGGTCAGTCAGACTGGCCGGCGCCCTCAAAAGTCACCATCTGCAGACCATAGGAACATGGTTCATCACACAGACTGTATAATCAGCGAAGCCAGGCCAGAAATAGTCGGCGACGAAGATGGGAACTACGAAACCGAAAATAATCCCCCAGAACTTCGCAACTTTCCAAATGCCCTGCCCGCTCGCGAGCATCGATGCGGTGACCACGATGAAGGTCACCCAGAATGGTACATGCGGCATGAGCTATCCTCCCGCTGCGTAATAACAAATATTGCCAAAGGGCACAAGAGCATTGTGGATTTGCCTTTTCTGCACTCTTGAAATGGTGCACCATATCTCTATGGAAGACTCCGAAGCGGTAAAGATACTGATAGCGATGCTCAAAAAGTATCCTTTCAGCGATGAAGAAAAAGAAGCGATGAAGACCGCTGTCGGCCTCATGGGCTGGACGAAGCTCGTCGAAGGCTACGTCGAAAACCGCAAAAAGGCGCGTGACCGTAAACTTCAGGACCTCTAAATGTAACGAATGCTAGAATACCGGCATGAGGAAAATAATCGTTCAAGAATTCATTACTCTAGACGGCGTCATGCAGGCGCCGGGGGGCCCTGACGAAGACAAAGAAAGCGGCTTCAAATACGGCGGCTGGACGGCACCGTATTTTCGCGAAGCCGATGACGAGGCTTCTGATTTCATGACAGAAGTCATGAAATCCTGCGACCTGCTTCTGGGCCGCAAAACATTTACCATGTTTGCCGAATACTGGCCCAAACACACCGACATGTGGCCGGGCATCATGGAAGTCACCAAATACTGCGTGAGTAGTCAGCTCGATAAATCCGACTGGAGCAACTCAAAGTTCCTGAAAGATGCAGAGGACATCAAGAAAATAAAAGCGGGAGAAGGCGGTGAACTCAAAGTCATCGGTAGTGGCAACCTCGCCCAGACACTTTTCAAAAACGATCTGGTAGATGAGATGCTCCTCATGACCTTCCCTATCACGCTGGGTACCGGCAAGCACCTCTTTGCCGAAGGCACTATTCCTGCCGCATTTACCATGACCAAAAGCCTCGTCACCAAAAACGGCGTGATTTTTGCGAACTACAAACGAGCGGGAGAAGTTAAGACTGGTACCGTAGGGGCTTAACTATGACAAAGAAAGTTTCGAAGAAGCTAGTCATTTGCAGTCGCGGACACAAATTCTATAAAAGTGCCACGCAGCCGACATGCCCAGTATGCTGGCCGGGGAGGTATAAAAAACAGTAGATTGAACTTTTGAGAATTACAGGAACCTGTCCCCTTTCTCTCTAAAGAGACGCTTTCTGACTTTTCGCTGCAAGAAGATTTGCGAGCAATTGTTTAAGCGCTGTTATCTGTGCAAGCAGCGCTTGAACTTGTGCATCGTAATTTACTGACGAAGAGTTCGCAGAAGAAGTTGGAGATACAGGTTGTGATGCGGCAGAAAACCACGTGAGCGCTGGATGACTCGCCACCGTACCGTTTCCGTTAGTCGTGGCATAGAGCAGTACCTGATATCTGTCACCTGTATTTGCCATATCCACGCATGAAAACGGTATCGCAGCCGATCCCGGAGTGCTTCCATATGTTCCGAGACCTGCACATACGTCAGTGGTGCCATTTTTAACGATCTTTGCAGTGAAATTGCCGCCACTGGTGAGGGCCCCCGAGGATAAAAGTATTTGTCCCGAAAGCATAGTAATCCCGGCCGACGGTGCCCACATGCTATCCGATGTAAAGTAATTACCGACGTTTACCCGAGTGCTCCCAAAAGTGACGGCAGTAAATTGAGCGTTGGGAACGCCTATCTGATCAATATAATTTTTATGCGCATACGCTGCACCCCATGAAGGAAGTGTCGCCATGGAAAACCATGTGTGAGCCGGGTGACCATTTATGGTCGAAGAGGCATTTGACGATGCGTATACATACACTTGGTAGTAATCTCCCGGCACGGCGACATCAACACAGCTGAAAGGAATCGATGCGGTGCCCGTAAATGAACCGTGCGTACCGTCACCGGCGCAGACGTCCTTAGTACCGTTCTTAACTACCTTTGCGACGAATGAACCGTTTACATCAACTGTGCCAGGATTCAACCACACCTGCCCCGATAGAAGCACCGGCCCGGGAGGTGGATTCCATGAACTGGTGGTGGTAACAGCATTCCCGCCGACATCAAATTTTGCGGAATTAAATCCGACAAGTGTAAACTGATTATTCGGAATGTTTTGCTGGTCGACGGAATTTCTGGTTAGATATGCGCCGTTTGATCCCGGTAACGTGGCTGCGGAAAACCAAGTAAGTGCGGGGTTCCCCGAGACTGTTACAGAACTATCCGTGGATGCATACAAGAATATTTGATAGGAATCGCCAGCAGCTGCGTTGTCAACGCATGATACCGGTACGATCGCGCTTCCTGCTGTCGGGCCTTTGATGCCTATTCCTGCACATACATCCTGTCCGCCGTTTTTGATTATCTTCGCGACGAACTGAGCATCATTTTTACCCGATGCTCCTGCGGTAATCGTAATTTGACCTGAAAGATAGACAAGCCCCGCTGATGGTGCCCATGCACTATTTCCGGTATTAAAGTAACTACCTCCATTAAATTTAGTATTGTTAAATGTAACGAGCGTGTATTGGTTGTTGGGTATCCCCGATTGGTCCACGGAATTTTTATGCGCATATACACCGAGAGGGCTTGTTGCGAAAGCCATCGTTGGCATAAGTAGCGCGACTGCGACAAGAGTCGTGCTCGCTAATGTTTTCATACACACGATAGTACCACGCTAAAATAATGAGACACTGGCCAACGCGGCCAGGTAGATATAAGAAATAAACCGGCCGCGTTCCAATCTTATTTAGAGGCGTCTTTCATCGCCTTGATACTTTCTTTCACAAGTTTTCTCACAAAAGCGAGCGGGATCTTTTTATCTTCTGGAAAAAAGACCACTCCCGTTGAAGTCTTATATATCGCGAGCTCTTTCTTGTGAGCCTTTATGACCGCTGGCCATATGTGGAGACGTACGAATGGTTTCTTGTAGCTAAACCACGCGACCATGCCGTTGTATGCTGAGTAGCCACTGTAGTGATAGCCGGGGAAACGGAAATAGCTCACCGTTTCCATCGCTTTCGGTGCAGCAACCCGTATCGCAGCCCGTATACCCTTCAGCGTGGCCTGCACATCTTTGGGACAGTTAGCGATGTATTCCATGACGCCACCTGGCTTAATATCTGTTTTCTTTTTACTCATAGTTGATTCGCATTGTATCAATCGCTCGGATATACGCGATAGCCAGAAAATGGCTTTGTTGTGAGCAAATTGACAGATGGTGATATATACAGTATAATAAAGGTCGCGAATTAACCCGAGGGAGACGAAAATGCGATTGATCGTGTGGGTGGTAGGCCTCTGCGTCGCGTGCATCGAGTTGCTTGTGGCCTGTTATGCAGTACCAGATTTGCCGCTTACCAACAAGGTCACCTACCAGCTCTCAACGTGGCAGACCAGCGAACGCGGCGTGACCCTGAACTTTCTGGGAATACTGCCGGTGACGACGTGCGTCCGGACCAACTTCGTCGGCATCACCGACGAGCGCCTCAAGAGCATCTGCGTGTATTACGGGCTCGGGATCGAAACTCCCGCGCTGACGAGCTGACGAACTGAGCCGCGGTCCTTCTCTGCCCAAAGCGCCTGCACCACGGGCGCTTCTTTTTTATCCACGACGCACAGCCTCGATAGCTGCGACATCGATTTTCTGCATTTCCATCATTGCATCAAAGGCTCTTTTTGCCCCGGGGCCGCCCGCAGCTATCGCTTCGGTCAGTACGCGCGGAGTGATCTGCCACGACACTCCCCACTTGTCTTTGCACCAGCCGCACTGGCTTTCCTCACCGCCATTTCCTACTATCGCGTTCCAGTATTTATCGGTCTCGGCCTGGTCGTCCGTCGCGATCTGAAATGAAAATGCTTCGGTCTGTTTGAAAGCCGGACCACCGTTGATACCGATACAAGGAATCCCGAATACCGTGAACTCTACCGTAAGCACCTGGCCTTTCTTTCCGTCCGGAAAATCCGAAGGCGCATGGTGCACGCCGGTGACTTTGCTGTCAGGAAACGTAGCTGCATAAAATTCCGCCGCTTTCTCCGCGTCTTTCTGGTACCAAAGGCAAATCGTATTTTTAGGTGTTTTCATATACGGTCAGTATAGCAAAATGCCTGTTTCAAACATATTCGAGCGCTTAAAACAGGCTTATTTTGGACATTTGACCAGCTATGTTTGGAATGGTAAAATATAGGCAGTCTAAGGATGGTCCTTGGACCTTGAAGGAGCTGGCAATGCCCACTCGATTCTTGGTTACTCACATCGTTGACGATCCATACAAATGTGGATACGAAGAGTACCTCATCGTAAATGGAGAAGTTTTCTATCGGGACATCGAGGAAATCCCAGGTGATGATTGCGTTTTTCCCAAGCAGCGTGCGGTCGTGTATCGGTGCAAGCTTCGTGATGTGCCAACTGTCAGCCCTGATGCCGGAACAGTTGTCACCCATTGGTATCAGTACGAACCAGTGGACTTGAGTACGAAAGTAGAAATACCAGACTCGCATGCAGAACGTGTGGCTCGAATCTTCTTCGGAGACGATAACGGAAGGATGGGACGAATCATAAAAGTTGCCTGACTTCTCTGTCTAAGTCGTACATTGAACTGAAGAGTGTTAGTGAGCCATAGGACTTGGAACTACCCTTGGGATAGTACGATCGGAAATCTGATATAGGTTTCCAACAGCAGGCTCGACCTGCAAAAACCAGCCGCTAATGCCCTAAGAAGCATGCGGCTTTTTTATTTACTTTATTTTCTTGAATAGTGCGTGTCGCTTAATAGAAGAAAGCGCCGGTAGACTGGCGCTCTCATCAGCTTGTGTCGAGATGCACTTCTGACATCTCGGGAACGATGGAGGGTGACTCCAGGATAGGCAGTTCATGCCACGCTCGCGGCCGAACCCTCTCCCAGTGCGCACGCCATGCCCTCAGCTCTTGTGCCCTCGCGTCTTTGCGCTCTTGTTCCCGCAATCGACGCGCCTCCCTCTCTGCTGGTATCACGATCGCGGCTGCTGTGATGCCAAGTACCACTAATGCCGAGATTTGCCATGCACGCATGACACATTACTCCTCGTTCGTTGAGACCTGCCGTAACAGTAGCACGCCTTTTTATTTCGAGAGAAATGGTGCCAGTTCTTATTTCCCTCCATATAGCGAGCAAAGAGATATTTCAGGTATGCTAGTGCATGTCTATGAGCGAGGCCAAAGATCCCAAAAACTTCGTGCATCTGGGAGATGTCTTCAAGATCGCCCGCGACGTGGGACTCGAAGACCAGCGCGCGCTGCAGGTCTATAGAAAATGGCTCGTGCAACAGCAGGCGCGGGTGGAAAAAGCCGATACGCCGCTTGCACGGATAAAGCTCGAGATCACCTGCGCAGAAGTGTATCTAGAAATAGATATGCCAGAAGAAGCCGTCGAATGTTTCAAAGATGCCCTGTACCAGGCCAAACAAGAACGGCTCGCGAGTGTCACGCTCGACCTCGAAAGAGCGCTCCAGACCGTGGCGTCATAGTCACCTGTCCAAGGTTTTCCTTTCTTTTTGAGCCGTACTTGACAGGTGCATGCCAAATAAGCATAATACACCTCCATCCAGGAGAAGGAGAACGCAATGAGTGCTCGCAAGCGCCCCGCTCGTAAGGCGTCAATCAAAGTTGAGAATACGAAGACGACGCCGAAGCGTCGAAGGCAGCGTCGGAGCAAGCCCGACAAAGCCTGGGACGCCGCAACCCTCGCTGGCCTCGGAGTCGGCACGGAGGCATACGTGCGCGGCGCCGACAAACGTACGAAGGAGCTCTTTCACCTGGCTTGTATCCTGTAGAGGATCAGCCATCGAAAACGACGTCCGATGACGAGAAAACGGTGCGACCATCCTGGCCGCACCGTTCTATTTTTATACCTATTTCTTCTTGAGCCTCCCCGGCTAACAGATACGCTATAGTATGAAAACATGAAGCTAAAGACGTACCTTGCAGCACTCGATGTAGCGTCTCTCGCCACTCCGGCTAATTTCGGCTACGGAAGCGCTATCTGCCGCCGCAATGCCGTCGAACTCATCAGCGAACACGAAACTGAAGTTGAAGCGTGGGCAGGAGGTCTCGATGGCACAGTAAAAGAAGGCGGCGGAAGCCGCCGGCGCGTGCATCTATATCTCAAAGACGGCAAACTCCAGCATCACTGCACCGGCAATCCGAAACATCACGATATTTTCTGCAAACACTGCGTCGCAGTCGCCCTGTACTTACAAAAGAATTAGTTGACTGCTTGGATCTAAATGGTGCCTGACCCCATTCCATCTGCCAGGCGAGATCCCTCACTAACCTCAATAGCAAAATAAGAACCACCCAAAGGGTGGCTCTTGTTTTTATGCTCACTCTTTTCCGTCCAAGGTTAAGCAGTTGCTTTCTCGTGTCTATCGCAATAGATATGGATCGCTTTCTGCATGAATTCGGGAAGGTCTTTGTGATACTTCTCGAAATACTGTCTGTAGCGCTTGTCGCCTTGGTAGCCGACGTACATGTCGGCGAGGCCTCGGTACATTTGCATCGACGGCTCGTAGAAGAACCTGAGAGCGTCGTAGTGCCGCTGCACGAGCGCCTGCACTTCGGGTGAGCCTGGGTCTTTGTCGATGTTCTCGGTGATTTCTTCCATCAGCTCGTCGCCGCGCTTTTTCATAGCGAGCTTTTCCTCGTGAGTCAGAGACTCGTATTTCCCTACTGATTGTTTGTATTGCGGCGTCTCGCCCCAGCGCTCTTTCGCTTCTTTGTTCCATGCTTCTAGTTCTTCTTTCGAAAAACCTTCGTAGAGTTCTTGATCTGCCATAGGTTTGTTTTTGGTTACTTTGTTAATGGTCTTGTCTATCGTTTCCAAGAGCTCCTCGATGCGCCTTTTCTTGATGAGGATCATCATCTTGTGCTCTTTGAGCGCTCGTTCGATGTTGAAGTCTTTGCTCGTAATTATCTTCTTGATGTCTTTGAGGTTGAACCCCAGCTCGCGGAAGAAAAGTATCTGCTGGAGTACGAGCAGGTCTTTTTCTCCATACGTGCGGTACTCGTTTTTGGGATTGCGCTCCGGTGAGAGAAGCCCGATAGCATCGTAGTGATGCAGCGTCCGCACACTTATGTCCGCAATTTTTGCGAGTTGATTGATGGTGTAGTTCATAGATTTTCGCAGCTTCGACCGCGCTACGTATGAATACCATAGACTATGACACTACGTAAGGGTCAAGAGCTTTGCAAATCCTTTGCCGAGAAAACAAAAACCACCCTCTCGGGTGGCAATCGGCTTTATACACATTCTTTTATTCCGTCCATTCCCTGGTCTTTCAAGGCGGCGCCTATCCTAATGAAATACTGTCTTTATTCAGAGAATCCATGAATTTATCGAACTCTTTCTGCACGGCGGCTTTCCCTTGCTCATCCTGTACCTGATCGAGCGCCCATGCCTGGAATGCCTCGAGGTTTTTCTTTGTCGGATCCGCCTTGATGACCTCTACGCCCTTTTCGATATCGCCTCGCAACTTTTTCCTTGCACTTATCCTATCCGTGGCATTTACCCTCGCGGCATTCGAGAGCGGATTGTAGAGCCCCATCATCAGCGACATGCAGTGTGAATTCAATAGCGCGTTCTTGAACATCCTCTCTCTGTCGCTCTTATGCTTTGCAATGCTCGCCTCCACAGGCGCCATGCGTGCGGCATGGTCTGCGTTCATCTTGGCCATCTTCGCGTCTGCTTGCGTACGCACTGACTTCAGCACCTCTGCTGCTTCAGCCTGCATCTGTTGTTTCTTGAGTTCGACCAGTCTGTCTACATCAGGGTTCGGCCGTCTAAAACCTTCAAAAAATCCCATACGCACAGTATCTTACCTATATCCCTAAGTGCCTAGCGGGATTATCAACACGTAAAAACCGGCGCGCAGCAAAAAATCGCCTCCGTTTGTTGGGGCGATTTCTTGTTGCGCGCGCGACCTATCTTTTCAGTAGCAAATCTTACACAAAACTTTGGTAGAAAATGTGAGGGAAAAATTGTCTTACTTAGACACTCTTTTGTTCCGTCCAATTTACCTGGTCTTTCCCAGTGTCATGTATCAGTTGAGGATGAATACAATTTCCTGTTGAGTGCTCGATCGAGACACTCAAATCGACTACGTCCATTCACACCGAAGTGCGACAGACAATCCATTTGGAATGATTCCACGAGCAGCTTCCGCTACCCGTGCCTTGTTACGACTTAGTCTTTGTCATTGAGTTTGCCTTGGTACATCCGAGGATGTCTTTCGGGCACTCCCAACTCCCCTGACTTGACGGGCGGTGAGTACAAAGCTCGAGAACGTATTCACCGTAGTATAGCTGACCTACGATTACTAGTGATTCCGGCTTCATGGAGTCGAGTTGCAGACTCCAATCCGAACTGGCGCCGCTTTTAAGGATTTGCTCCACCTTGCGGTATTGCGCCCCTTTGTAACGGCGATTGTAGCGCGTGTGCGGCCCAGGATATCAGAGGGACACGCTGACTTGGCGTCATCCTCACCTTCCTCCCCCGTGAGGGGGCAGTCTCGCCAGACACTTATAACTGGCAACGAGGGTTGCGTTCGTTACCCCACTGAAGGGAACGATTCAAACCACGAACTGACGACAGCCGTGCATCACCTGTCCTACACCTTCGAAAGCTTCCTAGGTTTCCCTAGGCGTGCAGTAGGATTTCTAACCCTGGTAAGGTTCTTCGTTTAGCGACGAATTGAGCCACACGCTCCACCACTTGTGCGAGCTCCCGTCTATTCCTTTGAGTTTTAGCCTTGCGGCCGTACTACCCAGGCGGACAACTTAACGCGTTAGCTTCGCCTCCCAGAGGGTCGATACTCCGGAAAGCCAGTTGTCATCGTTTAGGGCGTGGACTACCGGGGTATCTAATCCCGTTCGCTACCCACGCTTTCGTGTTTGAGTGTCAGGAATGCGCCAGTGCACTGCCTTCGCTTTCGGTATTCCCCTAGATATCAACGGATTTCACCCCTACACCTAGAGTTCTATGCACCTCTCACACCCTCGAGTCATACCGTTTCGCCCGCACTTCCGGGGTTAGGCCCCGGGTTTTAACAGACGACTAATATGACCACCTACACACGCTTTACGCCCAGTGATTCCGGGTAACGCTCGGGGCCTCTGTATTACCGCTCCTGCTGGCACAGAGTTAGGAGCCCCTTATTCATGAGGTAACGTCAATAACTTCCTCCCTCATAAAAGATGTTTACGCGCCGAAGCGCTTCGTCCACCACGCGGTATCGCTCGATCAGGCTTTCGCCCATTGTCGAATATTCTCGGCTGCGGCCCCCCGTAGGGGTATGAGCCGTGTCTCAGTCTCATCGGTGGGGGTCAGCCTCTCAGCTCCCCTACGCGTCATAGCCTTGGTCAGCCATTACCTAACCAACTAGCGTGATACGAGGCAGGCCGCTCTGGAAGCGATAAATCTTTACTCTTGCGAGACCATCGTGAATTACCCCGTCTTTCGACGGATTATGCACGACTTCCAGGGACGTTCCTACCTGTTACTACCTCGTCTGCCACGGGTCTGAACCCGTTCGACTTGCATGCCTTATCCATACCGCCAGCGTTCACCCTGAGCTAGGATCAAACTCTAAGTAAAAGTTGTGCGACTTTTTGTGATAGTGGGTTTCGTTCAGTTAAGATTGAAAGCGACTATCAGCCGACAACGATTTTTTTGAGCTTAGATCGATTGCTCGATTTTTGTTTCTCTTGGAATTGGACGGAACAAAAGAATGTGCATTACCGTACCGCTCCTATGCAGCACGAATGCTTCTTTTTTCCTCTCACTGTTTTCTACTTACTTACTTTTTGTGTGTTCTTTTATACTTGCTACTTTTTCATGTTTCGTCGGATATTCGTATGTGAAAGTTCACCACGCTCCCCTCCCGCCCGGGAGGTTCAGTCAAAGGCTCAAGTGCTAGCGCACATCGAGCAGAAGCCATCAGGAGCGATGGTCGGACAAGTATAGGCAAATGCCAGAGGATGTCAAGCGGGGCCCTATAGAGCCAAAAGAGAGCCATAGTATGAGCGCGTCGCCTTCCGGAAAGACAACGCGCTCGATAAAAACGGTACATAAAGGTCTCTGAAGGAGTCGCTCAGTCCTGCAGACTGGTGGATGACGAATCGTCGAGTGCAACGGTGCCCGCCCGTTGCCATCGCTTATAGATACGAGTCCGCGAGGATCCGATGGTCCGGTGCCTTTGCGCCTTTGCCTTCTTGGGCTGACACAAAACCGGTAACCTAAGGTTGTTTGAGCTCTCTTTCTGGCAGGTATGATCAGGGCATGGAACCCCTGATCTGGCTTCAGAACTTTATGCAACTGTGCCAATTGTCGCGCTTCCTGGGAAAGCGTCAAGCAGTTACGCACCCATACACGGAAAGAAAAAAGCCCGCCGGATAAACCGACGGGCGTGGGCTGAAAAGCCTGGGAACAAGAGTCAGCGAACTCTGACTTCCGTCCGGAGACACTGTTTCTTTCCGAACTCCGATGCCTGAGCAGCGATGCCGGCTTCGTTCTGCGCATCTGAGATCCTTCCGAGCCTCATGTATGCGCGACAGAGCCCGTCATGCGGATCCTTATAGCGAGGGTTGATCAAGAGAGCGTTGTTGTAGCTTCTTATCGCATCATCGTACCGGTCGGCCAGGAGATAGGCAGTGCCCAGGTCGTTGGCCGCAAGCATCGAAGCTGGATCGGTTTTCGTTGCCGCTTCAAGGTCAACGATCGCGCGATCCATCGTCCCGACGACAGGCAATCCTAGTGCGCGGCGAGTGTGATAGACGCCGATGACGGCGTTACCGCGATGCCGGTAAAAGGATGAGTACCCGTCGTTGAGCTTGATCGCCCTATCAAGAGCCACGAACGCAGGCGCGTAATGCGACTTGATGAGGTCGCTCAAACGCCTGTTTCTCTCGTCGACATCTTTGATCAGCATGATCTCGTGCCGCAGAGAGTTGCCCTGCTCGAACCACGCAAAGCCCATATAGCTGTAGGCCAGCGCAGAGTTGGAATCGACCCTGATCCCTTCTGTGAGCGTGGTACGTGCGCTTTCGTAGTTTCCGCCAGCAAGCTCGTTCCATGCCTGCTGGATGAACGAACCTGCATTACCTGACGAGACCTGGATCTGTGGAACAGGAGCAGATATCGGCGCGGCTTGCAGGGGAGCAGGGATGACGTCGGTCGCGGTAGCGACAGCGACAGACGACGGAAGCGATGCGCTCGCGAATACCGGCGGCGAGAAGAAAAACGTGCCACTGATCGGCGAGGCATGCATCCATGGTTTCTGGACAGAGCCCGTCCGCTTCATGACTTTCAGGCCGACGTCGTTGAACAGCGTGAAGAGATCCGCTCCGGGAGTGTTCATGGCTTCTGCCAGAGACGCAGCGTACGGGCTGTTGCTGCCGGGAGGTCCGTCGGATGCTGTGTCACCAGGTTGTGTCGCGAATCCGATGAGAGTGCCTTCTGGCGCGCTCATCGTGACAAAACCCCCGCCGATCCTCATCTGCGTCCTGCAAGCGTCGAGAAGAAGTATCCGAAGCTTCGCGTGCGCGAAAGTGAGACGACGGAGTATCTCGCTCGCGCTCACGTTTCCGTTATCGCTTGTAACGAGGTAGTTCACCTCTCCGCTTGCGGAGCCGTGTCCTGAATAATAGAACAGCGCGACATCCGAAGCATCTGCTGCGAGTGCGAACTGGTTGAGCGCGTTCAGGAACTGGCTCTGCGTCGCGTCGACGAGCGGCCCGCCGCCGACTATCTCGAATCCTTTCCTCTGCAGGATGTTCGCGATGAGTCTCGCGTCGTTCGCCGGATTCGAGAGCTGTTTCTGACCAACGTAGTTGGCGTTGCCGATGATGAACGCTATGCGCTTCTCGGCTTCCGCCGAAGAGATGCCAGCGATCAATGCCGTAACGGTGAGTAAAAGAACTTTCCATCCAGTCATCACTTCCTCCGAGTGCTCTAGTAACAGCTTCGATCGATGCTGCTACATGAAGCCTCGGAGAGATGAGATTCGTGAATCCTTGATACGATATATCGGACTTTCTGCAAAGTAAATGCAAATAGAGAGCTCGCGAGGATGAGTCGCGAGCTCTAACGTCTTTTTCTCGATCACCTGCCGGCTTCAGTTGCAGCCGCCTATAGCAGCTTTGCAATTCCCGTGGACCAACCGCGAGTAGCATGCATCGTAAGCATCACTTGGAGTCGGTCCCATCCCCCATGAAGGATCACTGCCCCTCGTAGAGATGGAGATATACCCACAGCCCGTGAAGGTACCTTGGACTTTGCACGAAGCGATACCGGTACTGCGACAGCTTGCCAAGGCTGAATTACGCGCTTCAGTTTCTGAATTCATCTGAAGCGCTGTCCCTGCACCGACCATCCAGCCATCAACTCCCGCCGCAACGGCTCCCCATCTCGTACCCGAAGTATCGGGTGAATACGCCGGAGGTGCCTGCGTCGCCTGACCGCTCCGCGGACACGGGACGAGGTCACTGGGTATGGCGCCTTGCAAAAGCTGCTGGCGCGACAGCGTTTGTGTCCCGCAGTCGTTATTGAATATGACGACGTCGCGGCCATAGTCAGTGGTCACCTTCAGCTGAGTGCCATTTATCGACATGGTTTCCTCTGCTGAAGCGGCAGCCGATGCCACCAGAAACAACAAGAGTGTCGTGGCGATCCTGCTTAGCGAAAAGAACAACATGAATCTCTCCTTACTTACTATCGGCGCTCTGCGTCGATTGTGGAAAAAATAACATGGAATGCGTCGGCGGCAAACGATAGATTTACGACTTGCTAGACGTAGCCTCTCGCGTAAAGAGGGCGAGAATATCCGACATGCTCCAAAACGCAACGGCTCGGATGTATGGCATCCGAGCCGTTGAAATGCGCCAACGCCGATGCATCAATGCATTGTCGGCGGGAAGAACCTGGCGTCGAGTTCAAGAATCTTCTTCCTGAGCTCATGAGATGCGCGGATGAGCTCGACGAGCCTTTCGGGGAGTCCGCTTTTCAACACGTCTTCGGGCGTCTCTGGCGGGTCGGCGAAGTTGGTCCCGGCTTTCTCGATGCGCACGGTTTCGTCGGTTATTTCTCCTGCTCCTCTCCCACGCATCAACAGGAGCCAGCTCATAGCCTTCATCACACGTGCCGTAAGCTGCATGCTTGTCACCGAGTATCTCAGGGACAGGTCTTGCGTGAGCGCTCGCGACTCGCTCTTCCCGTCGCCGCCGATGTATGCCGCCGTCTCCTCCACCAAGCTCATACCTTTCCTGAAAAGAACCAGAAAAGCCTCCGTCTCGAAGTAGTCGTCAGAGCTGAGAGAGATTACGTCCTTGGGTCCTTGAGTACGATCGCCCATGGCTGTTCCTTCCGTTTAGAGCCACTATCTATCGTCCACAATATATCGAGGCTTCGGCAAAGTAAACCGTCAGAATCTGGCTGTACGCTGCCGCAGCCAAGTGCTAAAATCCTGCTTTATGCAGATGGGAAAAACGCATTTCAGTACTCTTTCAGAGAACTCGAACATACTTTTCACGTGTGAACACGCGACCAGCCGTATTCCGGAAGAGCTCGGCACGCTCGGCCTCTCGCGCGAAGATCTGGATAACTGCAAAGACCTTTATGACCCAGGTGCGCTTGAGCTTGCACAGGCACTCGCCAAAGAGTTCGACGCATCGCTCCTCTGGAGCGACCTCTCGCGGCTGGTCATAGATATGAACCGCTATTTCGATGCGCCGGGGAAAAACAAGAATTCTTTTCACGCAAGCCTTCTGAAGAAAGAGCTGCTCACCATGCGTGCAGGTAAAGAAATACTTCTCTCCATTCCTCACAACCAGACTTTGTCAGAAAAAGAAGAAAGGGAGTTATATGACACGGTCTGCGTCCCCTATCAGGAAGAGATGCTTCGCATCGTACAGAAGCTCAAAGAAGTGCATGAGCATGTATATATAGTATCGGTACACTCTTTCTTCCCCGAATACAACGGAAGCGTACGCACCGTCGACATCGACGTCATGGGTTATGTCCACCCCGAAGTCGCACCGAAAGTATGCGAGGCAATCACGGCAGGCGCACCGAACTACACTACAGAAATAGATAAACCATGGAGCGTCATGGATGTCGACGGCGGCGCGATGCATGTATTGGAAAAAGAACCCGGCGTAACCGTGCTCGCTTTTGACATAAAGAACGACAATCTCGGTAACGACACTGACGTAAAGAAAATGTCTGACGCGCTCAAAGCAGGGATAAGAGCTATCGACGGATAAAAGAAATGGTCCCGATCGCATAGCGACCGGGACCACGAGAGCACGCCGAAGCGTACCGTTAGCAGAATACGTATTTGTTCCACATGACCTCGTCGTAGTCCCGCGGGATAGTTTGCCCGCAGATAGAAAGCGACGTCAGATGCCTCCACGCACGAGACTCCTTGAGCTCTGCGATACTGCGCGGCATCGTCTGCGGCGCGATATGCAGGATGCAGTTCACGAAGTCGACGAGATGGTGGCTTACCTCCCCGAGTATGGGAAGGGGCAATGACGGCATGAGGCGAACCTCGACCGTTTCATAATCCGGGCGGGGGCGCACGTGTGGCCAGTAGCCGGTCTTCCAGTCAGCGGGATTACCCCACTCCATGGATGACTTCAGGTCGATCTGCCATTCGCCGAACTCCGGATCCGCTTCGCCGACGGGACGCATCATCCGCTTCAAGGATTCGAATTGCCGACGGAAATCGGCAAAATCCAGGAACCAGATGTCGGGCCGACAGAAACGACGCGGGTCTCCCCATCCCCACGTGATACCGAGGTGTCCCTCGTTGTCCTGGTCGTATGCACGACACAGAGTACGAGCGAACCAAGGACCGACGTAGTTGGATACGTTCAAGAGGAAGATGAGGCGCTGATCGATGTGGTCGAGATCGATGACGCCTTTCCCGAACCCAAGATGCCAGTGCGTTGCCGCGCGGACATTGAGATAACCCATGCGGGACAGTCGTTCCTGCACTTCCGATTCCGGAAGTCCGAGACTCTCGAGCTCGATCTTCGCAGCGCCGAAAAGTGCTTTGTATCGAGACTTCTTGAGGTCTTCAGGGTTCACGAACGGACCGTCGAAGAAAGGACTGCACATCTGGTAGCGGATCTCGTGACCTTCACCGAGCGCGTCGGTATGAAGGGCATAGACATTCGCGACCGCATCGTCGAGAGATGTCGAGTACGCGCCGGCAAGTTCTATCGAGCCGGGTCCTGGCTCGGTGGTCACATGTCCATGGACGGCATGGCCGTTCATGAGCTGGTATTTCCTTGCAAGCGGAGTCACGTCAGCAGGCACGAAGAGCCCGTCGACCCACTTGCCCGACCAGCCTTCATTTTCGATTCCAGTCGTCTTTACTTCCATCGTCTTGGCCTCCTATGCCATCTGTCGTATGTGGAAACGTAAAAGAACTTTTCGGACCTCAACGAAAGAACCTCCCTTCTGGGGAGGCTTTGCGTCGAATGTGTAGCGCAAGCTCCCCTTACAGGAGGTCGATAATCTCGACGACGATGACTCGTCCTTGCGAACTCTTACGGTCCATACCGTTAACAGTACGTAATAACGCCGCGGCAGTCAAGCATATAAAAAGCCGGGCTGCACGTAAACGCGCAGCCCGGAATCCATCATGACGAACTTCATCAGTTGAAGACGTCTTCTCTCCACATCGCCTCGGTGTACTGCGTCGGCATCGCAGCGACGCCGCCGATATGGAACTTCTGGACCTTCTCCCAGAGGAGCGAGGTCATGAAGTCTCCGATGTCGTCCACCAGGCAACCGCGAGAAGGCGCGATCGAAAGAAGATAGAGGATGAGATCGACCACGTCGTGCACGGCAGATTCGAGATGCTCGAGCCCGATGGAAGGAAGGAGACGCGCTTCAAGCGTTCCCTGCCTCGTCCGAAGTCGCGAAATCGGCCAGAGACCGAGTTCGGCGACGTCGTGATCGCCCCAGACCATCGGAGTACGAAGGTCCTTCTCCCAGTCGCCGTGTTCCTTGTCACCCTTGACGCAGTGGATGAACCGCGTAAGGGTGAGGAGCTGACGCTTCATATCTTCGAAGCCGGCGTACCACTGGCCGTGATACGAAAAGCGACGATAGTGCGCCCACTTCGAGAAGATGCCGAGATGGCCGACATTGGTCACCTCGTATTTCTGGCAGATGATCTTCGCAACGCGCGGCCCGATAAGGTTGAGCACGTTGTTGACGAAGACCATCTCTTCCGCGACGTAGTCGGGACGGACCGGGAAGTCCGCGAACGAGATGTGCAGATGCAGTGCGGCGTAGAAGTTCTGCCGCAACAGCTCTTCCCAGCCGTCCGGAGATTCTTCCTGCGCTGCCGCGACGATCGCCTGGAACCGAGACTTGCCGGTCTCGAGCGTTCGCGCGTGCACGCTGCGCGGATATGGGCTCTGATTTCTGTAGAGCACGTTGTATCCGTTCTCGGCGGCGACGCCGTGAAGATGCGCGATCTTCGCGACAGCGTCGGCGACCGAAGAAGCCTTGCCGCTCGCGAACTCGATAGAGCCGATGCCGGATTCGCGGAAGATCTTTCCTGCAGCAAGTTTTTCGCCGAAGCTCTCGACGAAACTGGCGACGTCAACAGGCATGTGCCGGTCGCCGTCCATCCTGTAGGTCCACCCTTCGTTCTCGAGTCCGAGTTGATACGGGAGCACGAGAGCCGGAGATACGGCGAGCGCGGAACGTCTGTTGGACATCGTGAAACCCCCTTGAAGGTTTGCGGTTGGAGAGATTTTTCAATGAGCTATTACCCCCACGAACTAGAAAGGCCCCCTTATCGGAGGCCTTTGCGATTTCGGTGTTGGTTTGGATATTACCAATTCGCAAGGCCTCCTTTGGTAAGGAGGAGTCCTGGAAGGACAAGAACCTTGGAACCGACGTTATCCATAAATCCAGAGTAACACTAGCGGGACTATTGTCAATAAAAGATTCGGCGGCACCACGAGGATGTCGCCGAAAAGTTTTTGCACAGGATTGTGCGTTACATGGAGAACTGCTGCCACCATTCGTCGTCAGAAAGCGGCTGGTCAGGCATGAGCCAGGAACTTTCCGCCAGGTACGAGTAGAGCCTTGCCACGTCCCTGCCGTACGGGTTCACGTAGAGCGAAGGATAGCGCTCGACGTAATACCAGAACGCGTGAACGAGCTTGAAGACTTCGTGTCCCAAGATGAAGACCTGACCGGGCTGCATCGAGGGAAACGGCCGCCATTCGTTCGTACCGAAAGTGCCTCGTGGTCGCGCGAGCCACCAGAGCACACCTTCGCTCGCCGCATCACCTAGACACGACATACGACCATCGCCGACTTTCCAAATCCCGTCGATGTCCTTGTAGAACAACATCGGGACTGATTCAATGAACGACATCATCTGCTCCGGGCTCGCGAACCACCGCGGCGCGGGCAGACGCTGCCCCTTCGTGAACTTCGTCCAGATCGTGAGATGTCCTTCGGCTTTCTTGATACCGAACCTCTCTATGACTCGGAGCCTCGCATTCGGTGCGATGTTGTTGAGAATGTTCAACAACAAAACCGCGTGCTTCGAGAGAACATCTCCGACGCCGATGTGAAAATGCACGGCGTTCCACGGCGCGACCTGCGTCATGCCGTTGAAACCCGTCGGATGTTCTTCGGTGAGTGCTCGCGCCATGACCGCATAGCGCGGCTTTTGGGCGATGGGAATTGCGCCCGGATACGGCGTACGCGGCATGAAAACTGCTTTGTACCCTTCCGGAATTTGCCCCAGCGCGCGGTCCAACGAAATTCGAATTTGGTTGGAGTCTTCGCACACGGTCGTCGCAGCTTCGAGTGAACACGCGGCCACGTCACAGCCAAGTGCTTCATGACGATGCTCCGCCGACTTCCAACCTTCTTCTCCGAGCACTTTTTGGGTGTCGGCAAATTCGCCTCGCGAACTTACCAAGATACCTTCGAGCTCGGCACCAACGGCAACTTTCATTTTCTTCTCCTCAAGGTGCTTTTCCGAGCTTCAGCTCGTCCGGGTCACCATGACCCGAGATGGACTTTCTGTAAAAACCCATCTCGATCCACGACCTGACCAAATTTTCTTTTAATAAAAAGGGCCCCTTCCGGGGCCTTTCTTACTGCTTGCAATGATTGCTAACAGCCAGAAAGCCCCTCTTTTGAGGGCATCATCATCGTCATCATCATGTCTGTCCGATGCATGTCTACATAGTAATCACTGTCGTCCAGGAGTCAATCAAGTGCCCCTTCTAGTCAATCCGCGAAGTTGACAAATTCCTGGGGGGAGGTACGCTCAGTCTATGCAAAAGGTTGTGAGCTATTTCTTTAGCTACTTCTTTACCAAGGGGGCCTTGGCTTTTGCTGTAGTGAGGAGATAAACTCAAACAAAGCAAAAACCGAAGCCCCCTCCCCAAGAGGGGGCTTCTTGTTTGTAGACTGGAATCTGTCCCGAAGCCGAGCCAGATTCCAGATCGCAAACCCGCGACTGGCGCAGATAAGAGATTCTGTGTGATCTTTCACTACGTGACACTCCTTAGGGGGCGACATGAGAAAAGTCCTTATTGTTGCGGGCGATGACCTGCGAGTCCGAGATCGAGACGACCTCAACAAGATCCTTGCGCAGCATGGAATCCAGGTCCGATTCTGCCTGGAAGAACAGTCTTCCCTCCGCGGAGCCGAGATGATGCTCATCTTGACCGGCGGCGAATTCAAACCGAGTCTTCTTCGCCACATGGGCGAAGTCGCGCGCAGCGAAGGCAAGGGCGATATCGCTTATTGCCCGAATACGGATCCGACGAAGATCCTGTCGGTCGTCAGGATCGCACTCAACATGAGTGAAGGAGAAGGACTGGCAGCAACAGGCAGCTAGAAGCCGTCACGTGATTCGAAAAGGGGCGCTGGACAAACCGGCGCCTTTTTCTTTTTCTTGACAGTAAAAGCGGCAGCATATACATTGAATTCAGATAAATCCATTGATTCGGTCCCCCGAAATGTCGGGGATTGGGGCCGATGAGGAGGTACTTGCGAAAGTGAGTACTCGGACTCCCCCGTAAACGGGATAACCAGTGTCGCCTAAATAAATAATTGGCGGAGCTGGTGAGACTAAACTAAGGTGGCACCGCGGAAATCCGCCCTTACTGCATGAATATATTTCGTGTCGTAAGGGCGGGTTTTTTGTTTCCAAAAGGAACAGGAAGCTGCCCCGCAAGGTCTTTCTGTTCTTTGATTCAACAGAGGTGCAATGATGCATGGAAGTGCTACGACCAAGGCCGAGCGGCTTGAGAAATTCAAATCTCAGTTCGACTTCGACCCCAGATACTGCCTTTGGCACGGCGTGGAGCGCGAATGCTTTCTTGTCGACAAGGATGGTCAATATGTGCCGAGAGCCCACGACTCGCTCTCGCATATCCACCGCAAGACCTGGAGCCGCAAGCACCGGAACAGAACACTTACCGTGGACCCGCGAGCTTGCGTCGGCTATGAGCTTTCCGCTGTCCAATTGGAGACGCGAACGCCTCCACACCAGGCATATGACACGGAAGACTATCTCCGGCTGATCGACATCAACCTGCGCAATTCCCTCAACGAACTCGGGCTTTGTGCCCAATACGACGAGGTCGCGCCGGAAACTATCCCGCTCGACGTCTATCCGGACCCGGATGGACGATATCAGCGGATCACAGCGGCCATGCAGCGAGAGGTTCTTCTCTCTGCCTGTAGGATAATCGGCACTCATGGACACGTAGGCATGCCAAATCACGATGTGGCACTCGACGTCTATAACGCCGCCGCGAAGGAATGCCGCAAGCTGATGCAGTTAGGCGACGGTTCTAACGGTGAGCGCCTACGCATCTACCGTATCGTAAAGCCGGATCACATACCTCGTCCGTATCATTCGTGGGATGACTTCTGCGATGACGCGCATGAGAATGGTTTCGCAGACGACCCGCGAAGCAACTGGCGTATGATCCGCATCACGAAGTATGGCACCATCGAGTTCCGTCCGTTCGGTGCGACTCACAGCATCGATCGTGTCTGTTCGTGGATGCACCTCTGTCACATCATCTGCAAAGATGCGATGTAATAGCATCGTGACACTCATCATCAGCGGGGAAAGACTAGTTCTTTCCCCGCTTTGCTTTTTTGAGCATCTTCCCTACTTCCGACTCTCCTTTCTCGAACCGCAGCATCGTCTTTCCACAGTATGGGTTAAATCGAAAAACATCCTCGAAGAGCGCTTTGTCATGCTTTACGCTTTCGACCGCGTCCATGAGGTAGCCGAAAGACACGGTGTCTATTTCGGTACGGTCGAATTTGGCACGCGACACAATCTGTCCGATGTAGTGCGTGAGGAAAAGCGTCTCAGCCAGATGCTTGTCATGCGCGTCGGAAGTCATGCGGAGCACCTTGAAGCCGAGCGTCTCGAGCGACCTGGAAAATTCATCCACGTCAGATTCCTGAAGCGTAGAGTCGGTGATAACGATGCGGAATCCTGATACATCGCCGCTTTTTTTCTTGTAGCTTTCCGGACCCCACATCGGATGCGTCGCGATGTAGTTCCGGCCTTTGGCGTATTTCTTGAGAAGTCCTGCCGGGAATTTCTTGACGGTGGATACGTCTACCAAGATTCCCTTCTCGGACATGAGCGGCACTATTTTTTGGATCATGTCCTCGAGTGCGTGAATAGGTACTGCGAGTATTACCGCGTCGCATTTGGCGACTTCTTCAAGGCTATAAAAAGGCTCGTGAAACTTTTCCCTGCGGGAGAATACCTTTACTTGCATTTCCGGAGCGAAGCGCTCGAGAAGTGCCTGCAGGAAGCTGCCGAAATTCCCGTGCCCGACGATGCCGACGGACGAGATCTGCATGGACTACTTTTTCTTGGTTTGTTTGGCAAACCAGCGTTCGCTTACTACGAGAAGCGGGGTTGCGAGCGCGATGGATGAATAGGTACCGGCGATGATGCCGACCAAGAGCGTGAGTGCGAACCAGTGCGTAGATGCAGGACCGAAGAAGAAGAGGATGAGGAGCGTAAGGAGAACGGTGAGCGAGGTGTTTACGGAGCGTACGAAGGTCTGGTTGAGCGCGCGACCCGCGGTCTCTTCGAAAGGTTCTTTGCGTCCTCGCTCTTTGTTGATGGCGAGGTTCTCACGTACTCGGTCGAAGACAACGATAGTGTCGTGCACCGAGAAACCGAGGACGGTGAGTACCGCAGTCACGAAGAGCGTATCTACTTCAGCTCCTGCGAAATGTCCGAGCGCAGCGAAGAATCCTACCGGGACGATGACGTCGTGGAGGAGCGTGACGAGTGCGATGAGGCCATAGACCCAGCTCGATACCGGCTGCGAAACTTTGCGGAAAGCGAAAGCGATAAAAAGAAGGATGCACAGAAGCACGAACGAGATAGAGATGAACGCTTTGCGGCGAAGCTCGGTACCGATAGTCGGACCGACCTGCGTGTATTGCGTGATGTTGGCCTCCGTAGTGCTTCCCATAGAAAGTACGAGCGGAAGTGCAGTGCGCTGGTCAGCGGAGAGCTCAGGCGAGCGCATGATGTAGTCTTTGTCCCCTGCTGCGCGGAGCGAATAGCCTTTGAAGCCGACTTGGTCGAGCGCAGATGAGACATCACTTACCGACGGACGGCCGTTGGGATATGTGACTTCGACGAGCGTGCCACCGGTGAAGTCCGTAGAGAGCTTGAGGCCGAAGACGAGTGTCGAGACGATCGAAGCCAAGACGAGGGCGCCGGTGATACAGAAGAAGAGAATGCGGTTTTTGACGATTATCATAGTTTAGACGAGAAAATTATAATCGCGTTCCGCTACCGAATAGGAAACGTGAGACGTTGGTCTTGGAGCGCAGGCCAAGAGCGAAGAGGAATGTGCGCGAGACAGAGATGGCGGTGAGCATAGAGACCAAGACGCCGAGTCCGAAGACAAGTGCGAAACCTTTGATGAGTGACGTACCGAACCAAAAAAGTATGACGGCGGTGATCATCGAAGAGATGTTGGAGTCACGGATAGAAGGCCATGCGCGTCCGAAGCCGTCGTGAATCGCTTCAGAAATGTTCTTGCCCGAGCGCATCTCTTCTTTCATACGTTCGAAAATGAGGACGTTGGCATCCACCGCCATACCGACGGAGAGGATGAAGGCCGCGATACCAGCGGCAGTCATCGTGACTGGGATGAGTTGGAAGAGCGCGAGCGTCACGACTATATATATGAGGAGTGCTACGCCGGCGATGAGGCCCGGGAGTCTGTACCAGATGAGCATGAAGAGTACGACTGCCGCGACTCCCCAGAGCGCTGCCATGATGCCGTCTTGGACTGCTGCTGCCCCCAAAGTACCCGAAACCGTCTGCGTGTACTGCAGCTCTATCGGGACCGGAAGTGCGCCGTAGTTGAGATTACGCGCCAATTCTTTTGCGACTTCGGGAGCGAAATTACCGGAGATGACCGCCGTACCATCTGGAATAACTTCGCGGATGACAGGAGAAGAGATGAGCTGGCCGTCGAGGAAGATACCGAATACTTTGCCGACATTTTTCTTGGTGGTGTCTGCGAAAACCGCAGCGCCGTGCGAATTGAAATGCAAGACGACGACGGCTTCCTGCACTCCTTGTCCTTGGAACTGCAGCTCCGAGCTTGCGAGGTCTTTGCCGGTGATGATGGCCGGAGCAAACATCTGGTCCACGGTCGTGGAGGCCGTTGCCTTGGAGAGGTCTGCGCCTTCTTTCAACATGCGGAATTCCAAGACAGGCGTCTCTCCGATGAGCGCTATCGCCTTTTGTGTGTCAGTAATACCCGGAAGTTCCACAATCAGACGGTCTTCTGCGGTGCCAGAAATAGCAGCGGAGACGTGTTCGGTCTGGACCAACGGCTCTGATACGCCGAAGAGGTTTACGCGGCGCTCTATCGTGTCACGAAGCGCAGCGAGAGAATCTGCTGCATCTGCGCCAGGAAGCTGAGAAAGGTCGGCTTTGTAGACGAGCTGGGTGCCACCGGAGAGGTCGAGGCCGAGCTTGAAGGGTCGAAAATCGTGACCTTCGGACCAATAGACGAAATAGCCTATTCCTGTCCCGATAAGGAGTACCGCCAAAGCGGCTAATCGTCTTGCGGTCGTTCCTTGCATGATTGCGGCATTTTACTCGAAAACGGCAGTTTTGCTAGTGCCTGAAATGGCGGATGCCGGTGAAGGCCATGGTCATGCCGCGCTCGTCAGCGGCTTTTATCACTTCTGCGTCTTTGACCGAGCCACCCGGCTGTATGGCCGCTGTGGCACCTGCTTCGGCTGCTGCAAGAAGTCCGTCAGGAAACGGGAAGAATGCATCGGATGCAACGACAGAACCGCCGAGGTTCAGCCCTGCGTCTTCGGCTTTACGTACCGCGATGCGGCTGGAATCTACTCGGGACATCTGCCCAGCTCCTACACCGAGCGTCCTGTCCGGTCCCGCGTAGACGATGGCATTGCTTTTCACGTGCTTCACGACGCGCCAGGCAAAAAGCATCGCGCGAAGCTCTTCTGAGGTAGGCTGGCGTTTGGTCACGATACGGAAATCCGCTGCGGTGAGTGCTTTCATGTCTGACTCCTGCATCACGAAGCTCTCTGCACCCACGCTTCTGAGGCGCCACGGCGAGCCGCTGCGCGGGTCTTTGAGTACTCGCATCAGGCGGAGGTTTTTCTTTTCACCGAGTATCGCAAGCGCTTCTTTAGAAAAAGACGGTGCGACGATGACCTCGCAGAATATTTCTTTTATCGCATTGGCGACGTCGGCATCGAGCTCGGTGTTTGCGGCAATGATGCCGCCGAAAGGCGCCTGCATGTCGGTCGCGTATGCTTTCTCCCACGCTTCTTTCAGGTTCTTCCCCTGCCCTACGCCGCAAGGGTTCATGTGTTTGAGTATCGCGATCGTTGGCGCGTCGCCGTTGAATTCCGCGATGAGTTCTGCTGCAGCAGTCAGATCCAGGATGTTGTTGTAAGAAAGTTCTTTGCCCTGGAGCTGTTTGTAGTATTGGTTCCAGTTGCCATAGAGTGCGGCTTTCTGGTGCGGGTTTTCTCCATAGCGAAGATTCTGCACCAGCTGGGAGTTCACCGCGAAAGACTTTTCCATCTTAGGAGTCGGCGGAGGTATCACCGGTGCGGGTGCCACTACCGGGGCTGCGGCCGGTGCAGCTTTTATCTCGGCGACTTTCTGTCCGAAATACGCCGCTATCGCGGTGTCATATGCGGCAGTGCGCGCAAAGGCCTTCCCTGCCAGCGCTTTGCGGCGCTCTGCGGTGATGCCGCCCATGTTCTTTATCTCGTCGATGATGACGTCGTAGTCAGCCGGATCGGTGATGACGACGACCGAAGAATAATTCTTCGAAGCGCTGCGGAGCATCGATGGTCCGCCGATGTCGATGTTTTCTATTATCTGTTCGGGTGTCGCTTCAGGATTTGCCACCACTTTTTCAAAGGGATAGAGGTTCACCACGACCATGTCTATGGGCTTGATGCCGTGTTTTTTCGCGGTCGACTCGTGCTCGGCGTTGCCGCGTACATAGAGAAGGCCTCCATGGATCTTGGGGTGAAGTGTCTTTACGCGGCCGTCGAGCATTTCCGGGTAGCCTGTGTAGTCGGAGAGTTCGATGACATCTATGTCAGCCGCCTTCAGGGTCTTTGCGGTGCCGCCAGTGGAGATTATCTCTACGCCATGGCTTGCCAGGAACCTAGCAAAGGACTCAATACCGGTCTTATCGTAGACCGAGATGAGCACCCTCTTGAGCGACCTGTTTGCGTCTGCTGACCCCATATGAGCCCAAGATGCCTTTTTATCAGCCGGATTGCAAGCTCCCCGCCAGTCTCTTGAGCGCGAAGACGTTTTTGTAGATCATGGCGATGGCGACCGGTCCTACCCCGCCAGGGACGGGTGTGAACACTCCGGCTTTATCAGCTACAGCCGGGTCGGCGTCTCCGACGACTTTCCCGCCGCTCTCTGACGTGCCGGCGTCGATGATAGCTACGCCTTCTTTGACCATGTCGGGCTTCAGTATTCCCGGAACTCCTGCGCCGAGGATGATGATGTCGGCTTTTTTCGTATATGAAACGATGTCCGCGTCACGGCCGAGTAAGTCTACGGTCGCGCCCAGATGCTGGAAAAGTACTGCAGCAGGTTTACCCACGAGTCTTCCTCGACCCAGAGAAACGATGTTCTTGCCGCGGACATCGACGCCGCTTTCTTTCAAAATGTATGCGAGCGCTGCCGGTACTGGCGGGATGGCGGACCACTTCCCTGTTTCAAACTCTGCGACTGCTGCCGCAGAGAGCACGTCCACATCTTTTTCTTTGGACATCGCGTTTATCACTGCTTCTGCGTCGATACCGGAAACTATCGGGAGCTGAGGGATGACGCCATCAGCTATTTCCATAAGATGCTGGATGGCTTTTATAGCTGCAGCAGTATCGGAGCCTTCAGGAAGCTCTGTGCGTACCATCTTTATGCCGAGTTTTTCTGCGCCGCGTTCTTTTATGCGAGCGTAGGAAGCCGTGACCGGGGACATCTCGGTGACGAGGTGTCCGAGGACCAGCTCTCCGAATTCTTTTCTTTCGACGGCGAGTTCCCCGTAGAGTTTTTCCGCGATGGCTTTGCCGTCTACTATCATCGCTGCATCATACCAAATGAAACGGGACAGCTCTTCTTCAAGCTGTCCCGTAGTTTCTCGCCCCCACACCGTCAGTCCGGTGAAAATGGTCCGTGCTCGCGGTGACGATACCCTCTTCCAGGCTCCTGGAATTGGTGCACGATCATCAAGTCCCTTTGAAGGATCTTCGCAAGGACATATCCGTCCTCGATGAAAGTCTGCGAGACGATCGGCTCATTGTGAATGTGCTTCCAGGAGCGAAGCTCGAGGAAGAAGGACCCGATGTCGGCGAAGTCGAAATACGCCCTGCCTTTCCCTCCCAGATGGGGTACCGCTATCTGCAGGCTCCGAATCATCCTTGTTCGGGTCTCAGAGAGAATCTTGAAGATGAGCATCGCGTCTGGGAACGACCTGAGAATATCCTTGAAGAGGTCCGCGTCTCGGCATAGGCCGTGACTTTGACCCGACCTCAATGCGTCATCCAGCCTGCGGTTAAACTGGCTGATCGTGTGCGCGTTCATGGCTTTCTCCATCAATTGTTCGAGGGGTTTTGAGCGGCTCGTATACCGCTCTATTTTCCGGCAGCATTATCTCACGCTCCCAGGATAGAGTCAACTCCCCTTAGCGGTCAGCACTATGCGTATCGTCTGGAGGATGATGAAAAGGTCTATCGCCAAAGAACGGTGCTGCAGATAGTAGAGGTCGTAGGAAAGCTTTTCTTTGGTGGCTTCCATGGCTGTGCCATGGTGCGGATGCGCGTCGTGTTTTATCTGCGCCCAGCCGGTCAATCCCGGGGCTACGAGATAACGCGCGTTGTAGTATGGGATGCGCGCGGAGTATTGGTTGGCGAGCGCGGGAAGCTCGGGTCGTGGACCCACAAGAGAAAGGTCCCCCTTCATCACCGCCCAGAGCTGCGGGAGCTCGTCTACGCGCAGGAGTCGAAGCCATTTGCCGATCCGCGTGACTTTGAGCTTGGTCTTCCCGGTCTCGTCGTAGTTGCCGCTGTCGTTACCGCTCATGCTGCGAAATTTCAGAACCTTGATGGTCTTTTGGAAACGACCGACTCTTTCCTGCGCGATAAATATCGGCCCGCCATCGTCGAGCTTGATAGCGAGCATGACGAAAGGATAGAAGACGAGCGACAGGACGCCGAGTATAGCGCCGACCGCGATATCCAGTCCGCGTTTCAATATGTCGTAGATATGCGATGCGCCGACCTGGTCCAGCACCCACGCATATCGCGTGAGCGTGATGGGCACACGGTCAAAGACTTCCTGATACAGCTCGACGATATCTATGAGAGCAAAACGGCGTTTGTGAAATGCCGCGTCGTAGATGATAGGGAGCGCGGCAGAAACTCCCGCGTCGGCATAGTCCACGACGACGAACATCACGTCGTCTTCTTCGGCGACACGACATGCGCGCTGGATGACTTCGTGGACCGGCACCTTGCTCGTATCTATCGTGTAAGCAAAAGTAAAAGGATAGCGGTGGTCCTGGTCTATCTCGTCGGCGAGCTCCTTGGCATCCGGCCCTGCTGCGATGAGTACGCCTTTGAGCTGCTTCGAAGGCCTGATGCGAGGAAACACCGCGAGCCGCCATGTGACGATGATGGCCGTGGAGATGACGAGATATAGGAGAAGGTTCGTCTTCGGCGCGATACCAAAGATAGGCACGAGGAAGAAAAGCATCGCCGCGAGCAAGATGTTGATGACCTGTGCAGAGATGATGGTGGTCGGAAGCTTCCTGCGGAAAAGCCGCGTGTGTTTACCGTAGAGCCCTGCGATGAAAAACACCGCGCACCATACTACGAAAAGAAGTGAAAAAGGCACGAAGTGTATCTCCAGAGTCCCCCACGTCGGGATGGCCAGGTAGCGGATGAGGAGTGTCAGCCATAAAGAAGCCGCAAATATGCAGATATCACCAAAAAGCAGTATCAGATACTCTCGTTTGCGGATGAAGGACATATCGCTTACACATCAATCTCGCACGAAAAAAGGCTTGATTCAAGCTCTAAAAACCTCCGCAGAACCTGTTACACTGATATGCATCACCGTATGGGCATAGTCCATTTCGTCAAAAAACTGCTTCATCTCACACCGCCGCCGGCTAAGTTCTTGACTCCTGACGGCTCCCCAAAGGAACCCGAGAAACCGGAGCCGCCACCAGTCCCGAAAGACGTCGTCTGGACTCCCCCGCCACTTGCACCGGGCAAGTCCTACAGAATCGCCTACGTCATCACCAAGTCGAATTTCGGCGGCGCACAGCGCTACGTCTATGACCTCGCCACGCACATGCCGCCGGATGCCGAGGCAGTAGTGATATGCGGCAAAGGTCAGGGCATCGGCATAGAAGAAGGACTCCTCGTCGCGAAACTCGCCGAAGCCGGTGTACGCACCACCGTACTCCCGGAACTTTCCCGGGACATCGGCATAATGGACATTGCCGCTTTCTACAAACTCTGGAAAATCATCCGCGCGGAAAACCCCTGTGTGCTCCACCTCAACAGCTCAAAGGCTGGCGGACTTGGCGCACTCGCAGGCAGGCTCGCCAGAGTGCCTATAATCATCTTTACCGCGCACGGCTGGCCTTTCAACGAATCACGAAACGCTGTGTGGCGCGCCTTTGCGTGGTTTGCCTCGGTTCTCACCATACTCCTCTCGACCAAAGTAATCTGCGTATCCACGTACGATCGCAGCCAATTCCGCGGATGGTTCTTCTCGAAAAAACTCGTCGGCATCAGGAACGCATTGCCGCCTGGGAATTATGTGGATAGAGACGCTGCGCGCGTCGACCTCGTGCCACATGGGAATCTCTATAAGGATGACATCTGGCTCGGCTTTATCGGCGAACTCAACCGAAATAAGAACGTCTCTCTCGCGCTCAAAGCAGTGGCTAAAGTGCTGCAGGCGGGTATCAATATATTCTTTGCGGTCGTCGGCGACGGCGAAGACAGGCTCGCGCTCGAAGACGAGATGCGGGAGCTGAAGATAGATCAAAACGTGCGTTTTCTTGGGTTCATATCTGACGCACCTAAGCTTATGAAAGCGTTCGACATATTCGTCCTCCCCTCGCGCAAAGAAGGCATGCCGTATGTATTGCTCGAAGCTGAGCGCGCGGGCGTCCCTATCATCGCCTCTGCTGTCGGCGGCATCCCTGAAATAATCCACGATGGCGACAACGGGCTGCTCTTCCAGTCAGAGAACCTCGAGCAACTCACGGCTGCGCTCATGCGCCTGTGTAAAGATCAGGAGCTGCGAGTGCAATTCTCCAAAGTAACCCCGCCCGAACATTTCGAAACCATGCTCCGCGAAACCTTCGCACAATATCGTTAAACCGCATAGCGGTTATTCCTTCGGCAGATCTTTCTTATCGCTGAAGAGGAATCGCACGATGATGACCGCGAGTCCGATTATGTTGATAATGCTCTCTCCGAGAAAAGCAGGCAGCGTATAGCCATCTGGAAACTTCGCCCATCCGAAACCGACAGCGCCGACAAGCAGAAAGTCAACCGCTACGATAGCCACGATGCAGCCCAAGATCCAATTTGACCAGCGTATGCGCATATTTCGTACCTCTTTGCGTTCTTCAAGGATTGCCTGGATCCGCAGACGCGAATATTCAAGTTCGGCCTCCGCATGATTGGTATTCAGCGGACTCACGTCAGCCTTCTTTACGAGATTGATCGCATCGGCTCGCGTTATTGGTTCTATATCGCTCGCAGCCATGTATGCCTGAGTTTAATATCCATAACCGACCTCGAGACCCCGAACAGCTGGGCGAGTATCTCGCTATTTTCAGGTGACACGTCGTATTTTTCCATCTGTTCTTTTAGGAAATGTGACGGCACGAGTAACTCCTCCGCAAAACAATTTGCTTCTTGTTCCGGAGCGTTGTTAGTGCCGGTCTGCATCTTCGGCCAACGTGGGAGCACGCCGACCTGATCGGCCGGATGATTCAAGATGTAATGTCCAAGCTCGTGGGCAACCGTAAACGTCTGCCTGTTGGCAGTCTCGGCCTGGTTCACATAGATTATTTTCGTAGCCGGGTCAAAGAAACCAGCCACATCATGCAGCTCATCAGGCATATCAAACGACTTGATGCTCAAGCCTTCTTCTTGGGCGATATCAAACACCGGGACAACGGGACTTTTGATGTTGTACTTTTCCAATAAGGCAAGTGCCGCTTCCCGCGCTTTGTCATAATCAGCGGTGGCCATATGTTCTTTATAGCATATCTGCCTATGAACACGCTTAAAGTCCTATCAGTTCCGCATCCACCTGCGCTTGCGCAGGAGAGCCGCGGCCGCGCAGGCCCATCAGTACTCCCAAAGCTAGGTATTCGGTAAGTAGATGAGAGCCGCCGTAGCTCATGAATGGAAGAGTGGTGCCGGTGAAATTGCTTGTTAGCGACGCGTCGCCGTATGAGGGAAGACGTGCAATAATTTGTCCATGCCGAAATCTGCACGCGAGAAAGTCATCCTCGGTGCCGTGTTTCTTGTCTCGTTCGTAGTGCAATTGTGGCTCTGGTTCGGTCCATTTCCATATACTGACGTGGACTTGTGGACGAAAGCAGCGCAACAGTTCGCGAACGGGACGTGGCCAGGATTTTCATCACCTATCCCGCCGCATCCTGGAACCACCATTCTTCTTCCCGCTTCCGGACTCGTACTTTTGGGTGTCCCGGCATTTGTGGCATTGCAATGCACGATTGCCTTCCTCATGTCGCTTGCCGTTGTTTCCATTGTCTATCTGTGTCGCATCCTACGGCCAAAAAGCTTGTGGTGGCTTGGAGTTGCGGTATTGCTCATTCCTAACCCCCTCTACCTTGAAATGACCGTGCCCACCGCACTGGCAGCACTTATATCGTGCACTTACATCCTCCTAATCTTGTATATGTATGAAAAAGGTATTACGCGTGAGACCCTCTTCTACACCGGGATATGTGCCGGTATATTGCTCGCAACACGTCTGGATACTGGCGTATCGGTTCTCCTTATTTCCATCCCATTTCTTTGGAAGCTTGCCAATAAGCAGCTCTTCCTACTGTTAGGTACGACGACACTTTTTTTCGGCGCCCTCAACCCCTATATCTGGGAGGGTCCTTTTATGTATGCGCAGTCATTTCTGCGTCAACTTGGAGTCAATACCACCACTGACTCAGGATTCGGCTACTCACATAATGCCACGATACTTGCTTTTATTTCTTTTGCACTAGCTTTTAGTGTAGTGTATTTCCGTCAACAATATTCTTCATTGTCACGCGAATATCTTTTCTGGCTCGTAGCCGGCAGCACCGCCCTATGTGCAGTCATTATGTTTTCAAAATACCATCCTATCCGTTATTTCTTCCAGCTCATGACACTATGGGAAGTATTCTTGCCACTTTTTGTCCTTGATGGCATTAATAACCTTAGCCGCAGACTATCAGAAGCAAGTCAGTATTGCGCACGATATATTTTTATTCTATGTATCCTTGGGGAACGGCTGGTTTCAATATATTTTCTCTGGCGGTGGTAGATACTCTTCCGCGTCTTTTGGTCGCACAAACGATACGCGAGCCTCACAGAGGACTACAGCGAAGGTTTCGTATCAGCAGCGGGACTATTTGGTAGCCGATTATCAGAGGTTGCATCGATAGATGAAGGTTTTTTTGCCGAACCGCCTACTTGAGTCGCTTGAATTGACGCATAACTATTGAGCGTATTGTTATGCTTTATATCGGCGTCGAGCAATATTTCATGCGGATAGGCTGCTTTAAGCTGCTGCACGCGCTGGTCACTATCGGCCAAAGTCTTCGCGTCAGCATCGGAAATGCTAGCATTATTACTCAAAAGTTTGCTGGCAGTGGGAAAAGAATTGAGTGTGTACCAATTTTGCTCCTTATTATATCGAGTCGCAAAAACGTAAACAGAACCCGACTGAAGCAGGTATTTTGAATTTGCACCTGATTTAGAGTCTTCATTTTCTACCGTATACAATACTCCATTTTTGTAACCGCCAATTTGATCTATGGTTATATTTCCTTTTAGATTGCCTTTTATATTCTCCAAAACTTTTACCTCAAATTGAGATTCAGGCCCTGCGCCTATATCGACTGTTCCAATCTGGCGAATAACTTCACCCACGAAAATATTATGCGAAGCACCTACTAGTACATCATCATTAGAAAAGTCAGCAACGTATATGGGCGAGATCTGGCTTGTGGCAGTGTTATGCGGATAAAGTAAAGACAAACTTGAAAATGCAATACAGCTAATTGCGCAGATTAACAAAACCCAGGGAAGTGTCTTCCTGATATTTGTTCTCATATATTTAAACTATGCCACTCTATTGGTGAAGTCATTTTCCAAAATAAGCTTGTAAAAAATGGAGCACAGGCCTGCATATCAGAATTATTGTGTGTACACCTAAAAGGAACTTCGATGATGCCGGATTTCAGTGCAAAAAATCCGCCGATGATAATACCCAAGATAATTACAATTAAGACTTTCTTAGTGGGTAACATAGTTTAAGGATGTAAGTAATAGTAGTCGACAATATCTTGTGATCCTAGCGTCGTAATTCCCGTTACCATGTAATTCATAACGTTACCCGGATAGCTATGCCCTAGGCCTAGAGCGTGCCCTAACTCATGCGTAATTGCATTTTGCTTGCCGACACTCGAATCTGCATCCATAAATGCTCCATTGAGTACTACCGGATCAACATCACCAATTACATATGTCCACTGAGCTTCAAATGGTAAGTCAGATCTTGAAGTTGTAGAAACGGATATGTCATGTGGGAAAAAGAAAGTGCTTGTCGCAAATGCCACGTTTCCTAAATCATTCCACGTCTTGATTGATGCGTACCATTCTGCGTCATACGGAGCTGGGTCTCCGTCATATCGAATTTCATTGAAAAGATTTACGGACGATATCTGAACCCCATAAAGAGTGGCAACATAGTGCTCCGCAGCTAAGTAAGGTGAAAAAGATACATGTGTTGAGACTGCATCACCTGACCCGCTTCCCTGTCCAGACGGCCCATCTGATGCTCCCCAGTAATTATTTATAGCCGTAGTATCGCCTCCAACTCCATTACTGAATACGCCATAGTATGAATTATTGTGAATGGAGTTAGACGCTACAATTGCACTGCCTGAATTGGCATATGTGCCGTAACTATTGTCGTGCAGTTGTGAAGATGTAACTTGAATGTCCGAACCAGAACCACTTGCTATATATATACCGTATAAGTTATGGTGAATATCGGAAACGTCAATTGTAGTGGTTGCACCATCAACATACACCCCGTAGTTTGCGTTATTGGAAACAGTAACGAACTTAATATCCGCTCCACCGCCCGTCATGTAAATCCCATTCGTATTATTGACAACTCGAGTAGTTGAGGAAATTAACGAATAGCCACCGGTAATACTGATTCCTCGATTCGAGCTGGTAGCAACAAGAGAATCGAAGAGCTTTAGTATTCCACCTGAATTTGAAATATTTTCAGTGCTACCTGCACCACCATAACGCACTACTGTATTATCAAGGATGGCTTTTCCTCCGGAAACGACTGCAACATTACCCCAATCTCCGGCTGACGCGGAAGTGGTTGACGCGTCGCCATTAGTATCGCCGCCAATGGAATCATCTTTAAGTGATGTGAAATAGATGGGATTCGAGGCTGTGGAAGTCGCTATTAGCGTTCCGGCTACTGTCAGACCACTACTTGCAACGGTATCAAATTTTACTATCGCTCCCGGCTGGACAGTTAAAGTTACTCCTGAGTCAATCGTGACATTTCCATATACTCGATAGACCTCGTTAGATAAAAATGTGGTGTTGCCCGTAATGTCTGAGTCAATGACGTGTGTCTTTGTTCCTACAGGCATTTCTATGCTTGTCACTTGACCTCCAACAATATTTACTACAAAGAACTTATTGGAGGTGATATTTGGGGAATAGACGTTAGATCCATTCTCGCTGACAAAATATCGTCCGTCCCAAATAGTCGTATAGAATCCATTTAAAGTTCCGGTAAATATATTATAGCGAGATAGAAAGTTGAGCGGACTATCGCCCGTGCTCCCAATACCGTGCTGACCGTTATTAACGGACCATACATCGCCGCATTCTATGCCGGTCGCTGAAGGCATTGGAGTGCACGCCGAATTTCCCGGGTCTGGAATCGTAGAAGTTGACGTTATAAGATCTCTAATATAAATGAGCCCTGCATTTGTGCTAGTGGCGGCATCAAGAAACGGTGGGATAAGAAAATGAATGTCATTGCCAGAAGATGATGCGTAGCTGCCTTCATTTATATAGTCACTCGGAATAACAAAATCGGCGTTTGCAAACACTGGCAAAAAGGCCAGAAACAAAGCGATGAAAACCAGTGCAATCTCTTCCCTTTTCGCGCTACAACTATAGCTACACGTCTCGTACCAGCGAATCATAAATTCGTCTCCTTAATAATATATCTCCCATCCTTAAGATTTTCTCAAGATTCTGACGAGTTATTCACAGCCCGATTAGCTCAGCATCCGCTTGTGCTTGCGCAGGAGAGCCGCGGCCACGCAGGCCCATTAGTACTCCCAGAGCTAGGTATTCGGTGAGTAGATGCGAGCCGCCGTACGACATAAAAGGCAGCGTCGTGCCGGTGATAGGCAGGAGCCCCATGTTCATGCCCACGTGCACGATGAATTGCGCAGTGAAATATATCGCCACCCCTGTCGCAAAAAGCGTATCGAAATTATCCGCCCCATAGCTCGCTATCATGAGTATCCGCACTACCACTACCCCGAAGAGCCCGAGGAGGAGTAGCACGCCGACAAGTCCCCATTCTTCTGCGTACGAGGCGAAAATAAAATCGGTCTGATATTCGGGGAGGAATCTGAGTTTGGACTGTGTACCGTAGCCGATACCTTTACCGAATATCTGACCCGAGCCTACGGCGACGGTACTCTGATACGCGTTGTAGCCGGTGCCGTGGATGTCGGTGAGCGGGTGGATAAAAGTCTCTATTCTTTGCTTTTGGTACGGATGCAGTCCCCAGTGCCACGCCGCACCAAACACGAGCGCCGCAGAGACGAAAAGTATCGCGAGATGCCTCCAAGAAATCCCTGCGACGAGTACCATGCCGAGCCATATGGACGCAACGATGATGCCGGAGCCGAGATCCGGTTGGAGAAACACCAGCACGAAGACCACAAAAGCATATGCGCCGGAAACCAATATGTGCCAGTAGTTCGCTATCTCCACGTGCCTGCGCGCGAAATATTTGGCAAGTATCGCCACCAGGAGAAGCTTCGCCGGGTCAGCCGGCTGCAGTGCGAAAAAGCCGAGGTTGAAACGGTTCTGGGCGCCTTTGACGAGCGCACCGAAAGAAAGTACGAGGATCAGGAGGAAAAGCACTATACCGAAAAGCACCGTGAGTATCTGCGTGTGTCGGAGAAATCTGTATTCAAACATGCTCGATATGAGGAATATCCCCGCCGCGAGCGCTATCCATATCAGCTGATGCTCGAAAAAAGCGTTGTCGGAATTAAAACTATGCATCGTCGCGAGCCCGAGGAGCGATATCGCGAGCGCTGCGGAAAAAAGGAACCAATCGACATTCTTGAAGAGGCTTTGCTGTCTCGATTGGCTCGAGAAATTATGGGGCATCTAGAGAGAGTACTCGCTCAGGACTTCGCAGTCCAGGTGGGCTTCGGCGCGGTGACCGGAATGATATCTATGCGGCCGACCTGAAGCGTAAATGGGTTCGGCCAGGTAAACACGATCTGCGCCGACTGTCCTGCTTCTATGCGATCCATATGCGTCGCCGACGATGCGATGGCGTTACCGGCAGTGTCGAATACCACTGCGACAAAAGTCACGTTGGTGCGCGGGGATACGTCGGTGTTGTCAGCTGTCGCCTCCAGACGCGGCACCGTGGTCTCGTCGGAGAGCTTCCGGTCAGTGACTTTGATGACCTTGGAAGTATCCGCGTACTGTCTCCATACTGCCGGTGAAGTGAACTGGAAGAAAGCATGCACCGCGATGCGCTCTCCGGTGTCTATGTCGGGCTCGTATATGGGCGTGATACCGCCGGGCATGACGTACGTCGTCCCTCTCCTTTCCGCTATCAGGATGTTCTGTGCGTCATAGAGGCTGAATATGTAGCTTATTTCGGAAATGCCTGCATGGTCGTTGGGGTTTTCTATATAGGTGGTCGCGCTGTAGGAGCCGTCGCGGACCTTGAAAGAACGCGTCCACTGGACCGAAGACGGCGCGAGCAGGTTCACGTCGGCGAGTGGGCATGGTCCGCCCATGTCGGGAGCGGTCTCCCCTTGGTTCATCTGTCCGTCCGAACATGTCGGCGGGATGTTGAAATAATAGTATGCGGTCGGAGCTCCTGCGACGATGAAGAAAAAGAGAAAGACGCCTGTGGCGTAGAGTATCCGTCGGCGCATTGCCCATGACATGGCTCTATTATACGGCTCAAAATGACAAGACCGGCCTTTCGGCCGGTCTTGTTTGGAGATATTGAAGAGTTTGTTCTGGCGCCTAGCTACTCTCGCCTTTCGACTACCATCGCCTCAACTGGTCTTAACTGCCGTGTTCGGAATGAGAACGGGTGTGACACCAGCGACGAAGCACCAGAACAAAACCTTCAATGTGCAATTACTCATTGACACTGAAGAGCGACACACTGGATAAAGAAAACTGAGGAAAATCGTATTTTCTACGAAAGTATTTTAGTCACGCACTGTCATTCTGTTTGCACAGAATGCAGTTTGATTCTCAAAATTCCTTTCGAGAGTTCTGTCGGCGAATTAGTACACCTCGGCTCAAGACATTACTGTCCTTTCACCTGGTGCCTATCAACGTGGTCATCTCCCACGGGCCTATAACGATTCCTAATCTTGGGGTTGGCTTCCCGCTTAGATGCTTTCAGCGGTTATCCTATCCCGACATAGCTACGGGGCGGTGCACTTGGTAGTACAGCCCCCAGACCAGAGGTCAGTTCATTTCGGTCCTCTCGTACTAGAAACAAATCCCCTCAAGAATCAACGCCTACAGCAGATTAAGACCAACCTGTCTCACGCATGTTTCTCACACATTACTGTGTGCATCGGACTATAACTTCATCCGGTCAAGTAAATGACTTTGGATGTTCAACGTTTAGTCTCTACGGGTGTTTATGAACTTCATTGAAGGCCCGAATTGTTTCAGGCTTTAAAGAACATGCATATTTGGTTGCCCCGGGAGGATTCGATACCCCCAACCTTCGGGTTTTCGGGCCCGCTGCTCTACCTTGGAGCTACGGGGCGCAGAAAGCCAAATATAATTTCCTCAATGAAGTTCACGAACTTCCCTCGGTATTGCCCTTCAAAATATCTTATTGAGGGTTTTACCGATATAAGTTGAATTGGTCACACCGTATTCCTACAGTGTGCCGCCGTGAATTGTCTTAACTTTCTTTCTTGTTGTTAACAGTTTTATTTTTTTATGTGGCCTCGGGATTCAAACCATCCTGACAACGACCCAGTTATTTACACTGGTCGCGATCAAAACGGTTTGAACCCAGCTCACGTACCTCTTTAAATGGCGAACAGCCATACCCTTGGGACCTTCTCCAGCCCCAGGATGAGATGAGCCGACATCGAGGTGCCGAACACTGCCGTCGATTTGGACTCTTAGGCAGTACCAGCCTGTTATCCCCAGAGTAACTTTTATCCGTTAATCTTCTGTTGCATCTAATGCAAACAGTCGGTTCACTTTGCTCCGCTTTCGCGCCTGCTTGTCACGTACGACTCGCAGTCAAGCCAGCTTTTGCCAATGCACTATCGCCACGGTTTCCATTCGCGGCTAGCTGACCATAATAGGCTCCTCCGTTACTTTTTAGGAGGACAGCGCCCCACCGAAACTGCCCATCAGGTACTGTCTTTGTAGTGTTTCTCACTCCAAGTTAGAAATTACAGTCGTAAAGAGTGGTGTTGCATTGACGACTCCATAGAGGCCGAAACCTCTACTTCAAAGTCTCCCACTTACGCTACGCAGAACGCCCGTAATCCCAATACCAAATTGCAGTAAAGCTTCTGGGGTCTTTTCGTCTAGCTGCAGGAAGGCGGCATCTTCACCGCCCTTGTATTTTCACCGAGCAAATCCTCGAGACAGTTCCCAACTCATTATACCATTCGTGCGCGTCTGAACTTACCAGACAAGGAATTTCGCTCTTTGTTTCCTTTCAAAGGACCATTTCTTCATCCACAAACATGATCTGTGGAGCGCGGCGTATGGCCTCTCGTTTGAGCCGCGTATTTTTTAGATTTCCAACACTGTTGGATTAGCTTCTTAGGACATGACGCGAATTGCTTCGCATCGAGGTAGCTTTTGCACTACTTCACTTAGACTATGATCGTCCCAGTCCTTCCACACCCCTTTTCAGAGATGCAGAACCTTAGGACGATTATAGTTATCGCCGACATTCACCGGGGCTTATACAGTGCCAGCAATACGTATTGCTACGTAAGACCGACCGTACTTGACCTTCCGGCATTGGTCAGGCATCACCCCCTATACTTCCTCTTACGAGTTCGCAGGGAGCTGTGTTTTTGGTAAACAGTTGGCTGGGAATAATTCTCTGCGACCCCTCAAATTAATGAAGGGCTGACCTTATCGCTAACTTACGGTCGCTTTTTTGCCGAGTTCCTTGAGGATCTCTCACTCGTTCGCCTTAGTCTACTCGACTAGAACACCTGTGTCGGTTTGCGGTACGGATCGTATGTAGCTATAGCTTAGAAGTTTTTCTTGGAAGCGTGCTCCTCCAGATTCGCATCGGCCGAGGCCTCCGCATCTCTGCTCCACTCTCGCTTACCATACGGATTTACCTATATGGCACAATCATGGCCCAAACCCCAATCCAATAAGGGGCCTGGAGTACAACACTCCGTCACTCCATCGCACTACACACAAGCTAGGGAATATTAACCCTAATGCCATCGCCTGCGGCTATCGCCATCGGCTTAGGACCGGCTAACCCTTCGATGATCTCCATTGCGAAGGAAACCTTGTTCTTTCGGCGTGCGAGAATCTCACTCGCATTGCGGTTACTCGTGCCAACATTTTCACTTCCGATCGCTCCACCATGGGTCACCCCTTTGGCTTCATCGCAATCAAAACGTTCTCCTACCACTTATCCGGTATAAATACCGGACAAATCCGCAGCTTCGGTACGATGCTTAGTCCCGATCATTTGTGGCGCGAGATCTCTAAATGAGTGAGCTGTTACGCTTTCTTTGAATGGTGGCTGCTTCTAAGCCAACATCCTCATTGTCTGAGAAATCTCACCTCCTTATTTACACTTAGCATCGATTTAGGGACCTTAACTGGCGGTCTGGGCTGTTTCCCTTTTGGCGTATGGAGCTTCGCCCCCATCGCCTAACTGCCGCGCTCTAACCTCTGGTATTCGGAGTTTGATAGGTCCAGTGTCCTTTCGGACTGTCCAGACCTTCCAGTGCTCTACCCCCAAAGGGAACACGCGACGCGAGCCCGAAAGCTCTTTCGGAGAAAACCAGCTATTACCGAGTTCGGTAAGCTTTTCACTCCAACCCACAACTCATCCCAAGATGTTGAACAATCTACGAGTTCGGTCCTCCATCCGTATTTCTACGAACTTCAACCTGGTCATGGGTAGCTCACCCGGCTTCGGGTCTGATACATTCGACAAACGCACTATTCATACTCGCTTTCGCTGTGGCTCCACCCGATAGGGCTTAGCCGAGCCGAATGCATCAACTCGTTGGCTCATTCTTCAATAGGCACGCTGTCGCGGACTTGCGCCCGCTTCAACTCCTTGTAGACATGTGGTTTCAGGTCTATTTCACTCCCCTCACCGGGGTTCTTTTCACCTTTCCCTCGCGGTACTTGTTCACTATCGATCTGAAAAAATATGTAGCATTACCAGTTAGTTCTGGCGAATTCACCCGAGCTTTCCGTGTCTCGAGCTACTCAAGAACTACAGCCATAGAGTTGCTTTGTTTTCGTGTACGGGACTATTACCCTTTGGAGTTCATCTTCCCAGATGATTCCACTAACTCAGCAATTTGTGACTCTACCCGGTACTACCGGATTCTGTAGCCTTATAACCCCCAGTCATTCAATTGCACGACGAACTTTCATTCGCAATGCTATTGAGTGGCTGAGTTTGTGCTCCTCCCGTTTCGCTCGCCGCTACTAAGGGAATACTTATTAGTATCTTTTCCTCTTGGTACTGAGATGTTTCACTTCCCAAGGTCTGCTCTGCACCTACGTTAATAGATGAGTTATCAAGGTTCACTTGATAGGGTTTCCCCATTCGGAAATCTCCGGATCGAAGGTTGCTAAGCACCTCCCCGAAGCATATCGTAGCTACGCCACGTCCTTCATCGCTTTTTTCAGTCAAGGCATCCACCACACGCCCTTACTCAGAACTCCCGCTAGGAATTCTAAGAACCTCTAGACACACGCCGCATGCGCGTGTCCGAGCGTGACTTACATCTGAGAGTATCAGATGTAAATTGCTTGTCCCCTACAAGAGAGACAAGACTTTTTAATTCGCTTTCGCGAAAATACATTTTTTATTTTCCTGCACTGTGTTTGGAAAGACCAGGCCTGCCCAGACTTTAGGTCTGCACAGACTTGAAACCAAACACAATGTTTTTTGTTGATTTTCTTTATCACCTACATCTTTCGATGCAGTGATGTGTCGCTCTTCAGTTGTCAACGAGCAACCTACTTTTGTCAGACACTTGCGCGTCTAGACCGAGGACGAAAAAAGCCGCTTGGTAGCGGCGTCGGGTGGCACAGAAAAATCTGGCTTACCGCCGACGCTTACCAGTGCTGATTCCGAACAACATAGGTCTGACGAGTATAGTTCAGGCGAATCTCATTGTCAAATTAGGGCTAAGCTCTGCCATTTGGTGGATATCCTGTGAATAACGAAATCGCCTCCAAGGGGATTTCGTTATTCACGTCGCATCCATCCAATGGATGCGACGCTGGAAAATGCTCATATTTTAAGCCCTAAAATAGGCCCTTCATGGAGCCGAGGTGCGCAATATAAGGCCCCGTTACCATTTAAAGAAAACTCCCTGCCCCGTAGGCATCGGCAAGAAAATCCCGTTCTTGTCTGCAAAGAAAGCGTTGACCACTTCTCTTGTATCGGCAAACGCTCGTCCTGCATAATCATCAAAAAGTATCACGCCGCCGGGAGGCATCTTGTCATAGAATTCTTCGAGCGAGTCTTTGGTCGGCTGCGAAGCATTGAGGTCTATGTGAAGCCATACGACGTCTTTCGGTGAGTCGACGGTCTTGAAAGAATCCGGAATGAATCCTTTTACATACACAGCATCGAGTCCCTCAAGGTTCTTCTTGGTAGTGTCGAGTGACAAGTATTCATAGTCTTCCGCGTGTCTCTTTTCAGAATCGAGAAGCATCTCTCCAGGCATCTTGCCCCAGATGTCATAGAGGTACGCCTTCTTGGAATTGTTGAGTGCCTTCATCGCGAAGTACACGGTGAGGCCGTCGCACACGCCGCATTCTGCGATGCTCTTGCCGTTTGCGTTTGCAGCGAATCGCGCCGTCCAGAAAACCATGAAGTGCCTCCACATGAGCGTCTTCAGATGCTTTTCGATGTTGAGCTCTTTCATCGTCTCAAACTGCGTCAGCCGGAAACGTCCGTCTTTTACGGCCTGCACGACTTCGTTGTGAACCTTGAGAAAATCCTGTGCGAGCTTGTTGTCGGCGTTCGCCCATGGCGGCACGCGGTTCGTGCTCATCCCCCACCCGACGAATTCCGGCGGCGGCTTTTTGTGCCTGAGGCGCTGCACTAAGTTCTTTGCGCCTGGTATCCGATAGACGGTATTCTCAGCAATCCGTTTGAGGTTCGAATTTACGGCTTGCGACATGGGAGCAATTATACGGAGCACTTCTTAAATAGCAACGACACTGTTTGTCTATTCAGACCCTTTCAAAGCCTGCTCTGCTTTCGCCAAATCTCCCGGGGCGGTTATCTCCAGCCAGAAATTGCTTCGGATCAGGTGCATCGGAACTTTTCCTTTTGCCTGCATCATTGTTTGTGGCAGACCCAGCTCAGTGCTCCCAGGATCTTTTGGTACGAGAGGATAGTCAAAGAAACGCATGTCGAGGCAATACAAGCCGGCGTTCAAAAGTCCGGGACCACCTCCATGAACTTCTTTTTCCACGATATCTATCACCTCGTCATTTTGGTCTACGACGATATTTGCCGCGCCACCCAGCTCCTCTGTCTCGACACCGACAAGCGACCAGCATTTCTGGGCAGCTCTCGCTATATCCGTAGATCCGTAGATGTTATCTGCATAGATGACCAGGAACTGGTCTTTCAAAAGATGCTGCACGAGCCGCATCGCTCCACCCGTGCCGTCAAGAACTTCCTGCGTCACATAGGTCAGTTTCTTGCCTTTGTATTCCGAGCCATATCTTTGCTTGATGACATCCTGCAGGTACCCAACGACGAGGATGATCTCGTCCACCTCCTCGGGCATCTGATCGAATTTGTGTTCGAGCAATGTTTTCCCGGCGACAACAAGCATAGACTTCGGAGTCTTCTCCGTAAGCTCTTTCATGCGAGTGCCGCGTCCTGCTGCGAGTAGTACTGCCTGCATATTAGAGTTTAGTGTATTTAACCGCTCTGCCTTTTGCTTTCGCTACCGGATATTTTCTCTCGTTCTTTTCGTATTTTGCATGAATAGCGTCAGAGAGGTCTATGCCGGTCATCTCGGACATATGGAGCACGTAACCGAAGACATCGGCGAGCTCGTCACTGACTTCTTCTCGATATGCTTTGTCGGTCTTCAGGAGTTTGGCGATGTCTTTCTTTTCTTTCCAGAGAAAATGTTCCATCAGCTCCCCAGCTTCTATGGTGAGTGCTTCAGCCAGGTTCTTCGGATCATGGAACTGCTCCCAGTCGCGCTCGGCTGTGAATTTGGCAAGTTTGTCTTTCAGCTCCTGCAAGGTTGTCCGGGTGTCAGACATTGGGAGCATTGTATGCAGCCGTGAGAAAAACACAAACCCGCACTTGGGCGGGTTTGCGGAGCACTATGCGAATGAAGTCAGGCTGGTGCCGCCTTTAGGACAGGTCGTGTTTTATCTCTTCTCGAATCCTCTCTATGGAGCGGGCGGCGGCGTCTTTGCCACCAAGGCCGAAAGCGAGGCCGAAAGCGAGAGAAAGTGCGACCACGAGTCCTGTGAAGATAGTCTGTACGAAAGCCGATGCTACGCCGAGCTGGTCGAGGGCAGCAAGGACCGCAAATATCCAGATAGCCCATTTCGCTACGGAACCGGCGAGGTTTGCCGAGTGTGCCCCTGCAGCGCGCGCAGAGCCGGAGACGAGCCCTCGTACGACTTCGGCAACGATGGCGCCGAGTATGAGGATGAGCGAAGCGATGATGACCTGCGGCAGATAGAGGAGCACGACCCTCTCAAGGAAGACCGTAACCACGCTAAAACCGAGGATCTCGAGCGAGGCGACGAGGAAGACAAGTGCCGTAAACCACATGATGAGCGTGCCCAGGAACACGCCGGCATCCAGCTTGAAGCCAGCCTCCTTGGCAGCGTCGTTGAGTCCTGCTCCCTTGAGCGCATCGTCTATCTTCAAGACCTTTACGACCTCAACAACGACCCGGTACAGGATCGTGGCGATTATCCAACCTATCAAAAATACTACTATCGCCGCGAGGATTCGCGGCAGATAAATGGCGATGGTGAACCAAAGGTCATAGAAGGACCCTTGTACGGCATCTGCCGATTGTGTGAATATCATATATCAATAATTCCCAATAATTGACTTCAGCTTTATAAAGCGACTTTCGTTAATGATAGCACCCACCTTCCCATGCTGGAGCGTGACTACTGCAGGCTGTGGATACCAAATTCTTAGCAGTCTATACAAAAGAAGAAGTTGCAAACATGGGTCGTCCGCACGTGCTCGTGCGTACGTGACACTCCTCGTATCAGCTTTCAGCCGACACTCGGCCCGACCTACGGTCGGCGCACTCTTCGTGCGATGTCAAAGCATTCCCGAACGATCCAAAAGGACGAGATGCGGAAAATCAAAAGTATCTCTTAGCATCTTGTCTTGTACGGTGAGGCGATAGCGGAATTCCGGCGTTGAAAAAACCGCGTATCGTATTTCTCTCCCGAACATCGGCTCAAGCTGTCGCACGGCAGTCTCGAGCCTTGCTTCGTTGAGACTATCTGCAGCCACCAGTATGTCAGCAGGGCGCGACTTGTCGCCCATGAATGAGCCCGAGAGCACTACGGTAGAAAGCTTGCCAGTACGCTTGAGCGCTTCGACTATCTCATCATATCGCACCGGTGAGATGTCTCTGACAAATCGTACGAGAGCCTTCAGGTGCTCGAACTCCGGATTCATGAACCACGCCTTTTCAATGTGGTCTTTTTTACCGTTAGAGGCTGAAGCGCCTTTGGCGGGTTTCGCGACGACTGTCTGGACACTTACCGAGCGGACAAGATGCATCGCTTTCAGGTTCTCAAGAGCATCCTGCGCGCTCTCCCCTGAAATACCGGCAAGCCTCGCGAGCTGTTTGGTGGTAAAGCGCTCGCCTTCGTTGAAGATGAAAGTCCTGAGGATCCGAGCTTGGTTAGGATTTCCGATGAATGTTGCTAAGAAATCCTGTTTCATTTTTGGATTCTATCACACTAGTAAAAATGTAAAGAATTTCGCGAAAACTGTGGACAAACTCGTGTCGAAACTTGCGCTGGACAATCCACACTTCCCTGTTACAGTGCCGCCAGCCAATTGAAACCTGGGGAAGACGATGCATGCGCCTGCAAACATCTCGCAACGATTCCTGGTAGTGCTCGAAGAGCATGCCGACGGACACGTACGCGTAAGCCTTAGCCTGGATATCCCTGACAAACGTCAGCATATACGCCTCCTCATCGACGAAGCCACAGGTGACATGGATGAGGCGGTCACTATCATGAACGACACCATCGCTTACTCAAAGAAGTATCTGGAATGGCAGTCGCAGGGGTTTGACGAGAAAACGCTCTATATGCGCAGCGCTCTTAGGGTGTTGCGAGACTGGCTTTACGTCATAACTAAGCGTGGGGCGGCGGTCAGGGTTGACGACAGGACAGACGACGTACGTGCCGCTCGCCTGACGTCATCGTTGCGCGGGAAGATTCTCCAGCATCTTGTTTCGGATTAATACAATAGCAGGAAGAAGAGAACGCCTCATAGTCATCTGATTGCTCTTCCATGCAAAAGCCCGGCAAACTCTGCCGGGCTTTCGATTTGAGCAAGTGCTCGGTTCTTGAATTACTTCAAAGTTACCTTGCCACCAGCTGTCGGGTCATAACTCTCCTTGAAAACCCACGGTTTTCAACGAAAAGAATCCGCCGAAGCGGATTCTTTTCTGCTTTCCTCCACGGGGAACTTCCGTTCCCCGTCCCCCTCCCCAGCAGGAGGAGGAACTTTGAAGATTACTTCAAAGTTACCTTGCCTCCTGCTGTTTCTACTTTCGCTTTGAGGGCCTCGGCGTCTTCCTTCTTCATGCCGGTTTTCAGCATGGCCGGAGCAGACTCGACGAGAGTCTTGGACTCTGCGAGACCGAGAGCGAGAGCTTCTTTGACTGCCTTGATGACAGCTATCTTCTGCTCGCCTGCCGAAGTGAGCTCGACGTCGAACTCAGACTTCTCTTCTGCTGCAGGACCGGCTGCAGGGCCAGCGACTGCTACTGCCGTTGCGGAGACTCCCCACTTCTCTTCGATCGCTTTGACGAGAGTGTTGAGCTCGAGCACGGTCATCTTTTCTACTGCTTCTATGATCTGTTCTTGTGTCATGGTTTTATAAGTTAATGGTTAATTATGCTTTCTTCTTTGCGACTTCCGAGAGCGCTATAGCGAAGCGCTGCTTCGGAGAGTTGATGATGTTCGCGAACATGCCGCGGAGTACATCCATCGAAGGAATGGTGGCGATCTCCTGCATCGATTTCGCGTCACGAAGTTTGCCCTCAAAGATGCCGCCCGCGATGACGAGCTTGTCTTTGAGCTTCGTGGCGAAGCCGTGTATGAGTCGAGCAGGCCCCGAAGCGTCACCGTCTGCCGCGTTGTTAAACGCGATAGCGATTTCGCCTTCCATAGGCAGCGACGCCTCGTCATGACCGAGCGCTGAAAGCGCGCGGCGGATGAGGGTCTTCTTGGCTACGGTGTAGCCTACTCCTTCAGAGCGCAACTGGCGGCGCATCGCGGTTTCTTCCGCGACGGAGACGCCTTTGAAGTGCACGAACACGCTCGAGGCTGCGGTTTTAAACGCGCCCTCGAGTTTGTCCGTTATCTCTTTTTTCTGTGCTTTTGTTTTTGCCACAAAATGAATTGAGCCTAGTAAAGGGGATACCAGGCCCTCCGTAAGGAGTGGTTCGACCTCGGCGGGCGCATCCTCTCTGATGGATTATCCCTTGCGGGACCCGCTGTCTCTGGCCTAGTGAGATGTAATATACAGCATCTTAGGCATAGGTCAACCCAATCCTTGACATAAATAGAAAATATTATATAGTGTTTGACGGCAGGGAGGGGTCGCAAGAACTCACAAGTCTAGCTATGGAGTATCGTGATGTACGTGACCCTAGGAAGTGCCGCACTCGCTATGAAAGCCGTTCGGGAAGGACTCGAAGAAGAGTTCAGGTCATCTTCTCATATTGACCTTGCACGACAGGCTTTGAAATGTGCGGTTCGGCGAAGATGGACCGAATTTGAGGAAGTCATGCGACTCCCGCATCCAGGAGTCGGGGCAAAGATTCGCAAGATCTTGCACCAACATGGTTTCTTCAGCTCGGATTTCGAAGTCCTCAGGCTGCAAATGCCAGGCGGCTGGTGGATTTTGCTATAGTCTATAGCGCGAAAAAGCCGAATAAATGGCAAAGCACTGGATCTTTGTGATCAACTTAAGCGTCGGGATCCACTGGACCCGGCGCTTTTTTATTGTGATTTCGTCGAAACGTCCCCTATCAGAGCTTTATACGCTGCGGCTTGATTCGCTGCGGCTGTCTGCTGTGCAGTGTAGGTGTTTACGGCATACGTGATGCCGATGGAGAGGCCGATGAATAGCAGAAAGCCGAATGTGAATTTTAAGAACGATTCGGTTGCTGAGGGTGCCTGAGGCATCGCCCCATTTTACAATACAAATTTGCGCTTACTTACTACTTGTGGCGTTCTTCTCCATGTCAGCCAGATATTGCTTCCAAAGAGGATTCGTCGGTGCTACGGCGACGGCTTTCTTGAAGTACTCGATTCCTTTCGGATAGTCTTTCATGAAATTGCCGTATACATCTCCGATGTCTGCAAGAGGTTCAGGAGCGTTCGGAATAAGGTACGAAGCGTATTGCCAGAGCTCAATCGCTCGAGGATAGTCCCCTGCTATCTTTGCGACGACACCCAGTTGCATCCAATCCTCAAAAGAACGCGGATCTTTCTTGAGATTCGCAGAGAGAGTGGCGACCTGCGAATGGATCGCTGTCACGGCTTCCGGTGAGAGATCCGGGGATATCTTAATTGCGTAGTCGAGACTTGGCGCTGGCTTTTGAACTGTCGTCGTGGTTTTCGTAACGGTGACCTTTGCGCGGCCGGATTTTATAAGGTCTTCGAGTGAAGTAGGTTCACTAGAAGTCGCGCTGGTCGTCGTGCTTACCGTGGTGCTCCCTGTCGAAGAGACCGTAGACGGCTGCATGTTGGTGTAACGCACAGTAAAGAAGATGGCCGCCAGAACGAGGAGACCGATGACCCCGAGCCAGATATTTTTGTTTTGCATGTGTCTATACTAATGCAAACGACTGGCGAATACAAAAGCGCGAAAATACAAAACCCCACATGTCGCACCGCTTCTACGGTGCGCACGCGGGGCCCGCCTCGCGATCCCGAGCGCCGTCGCGCTCGGGCCCCTCGCTCCGGCCGGTTTTTGTCTTTGGAAACATATATGTTTCCAACGCAAAAACCCCCTCCTTTCGGAGGGGGTTTTGCTTGCTTAGGAAGTTACCAATGAGACATCTAGCGTCACTAAGCATGTCTAGAGCGCTATTACTTCGCGGTTGTGCGTGAAGTACAGTCGTTGCCCAAACCAGCCGTAGCGTAGCAGCCACCGAGGCCGTATGCGTTAGCCCAGTCTGTGTCAGTCGAAACTGACGACGACGTAGACTCAGGAGACCAGATCACGTTGCTCGAAGAGAGCTGTGAAGCTGTACCCATGAATCCTGCGAGCGCTGGGTACCCAGTGTCACCCTTGAGTGCAACCGAGATTGACCCGGTGGTGTTTGAACCAGTGAGGCTCAAGTTACCACGGAGGGTGTATGTCTTGGATGTACCTGCGGCGACTTCTGCGTCTTGCGTGTTCGAGGTTGAGTCGAAGTTCACGGTCAAGAGCGTACCGAGAGCGTTGATCGTCGAGTTGGCAGATGCAGAGACGTTACCGTTAGGACCAAAGAAGGTCGGAGAGGTAAGTGTCGCTGTGGTCGTACCGATCGCGAAGGTAAGCTTGTTGAGCTTGACCGGACCCTTCGCGTCTGCAGTGACAGTAAGAACGAGAAGATCGTTCGAACCGTTCGAAGCTACACCACCCGTTGTCGGGTAAGTGAAGGTCGGTACAGACTTGAAGATGCGGACGCCTGCAACAGCCGTCGAGCCAGAGGCGTTGATGGTGTTACCGGACGAAGCACCGGTACCCTTAGTGTTGCCGTTGCCAGCTGCACCATTGGTGTCGATGTTGACCGCGATCAAGTGACCTGAAGTACCAGGCTGTGAAGTTCCGATCGGAGCGATGTCACCCTTCACTACGACGACAGTGTCAGCGTCCTTCGTGAGAACGAGAGGAGAGCTGAGTGAAGATGTAGCGTGAGTGTCAGCACCTACGAAAGTAGCTGTACCGATCTGGGTACCGCCTGACCAGAGAGTTACCTGGGTCAAGTCAGCAGCAGAGCTGGAAGCTGAGTTCGTAAGAACGAGACCGATGCGGTTCAAGTTGACGGCTTCGTTAGTTGCGCGGAACTTGTATGCACCGAGTGTTACGCCGGTCGTGTTGGCCGGTACGACAGAGTAGGACGGGCTTGAAGAATCAAGCGAGGCCACCAAAGAACCTGTGCCGATGGTCATTGTCTGACCAGTGCCGCCAGTACCCGTCGGGGTGACTGTGTTCGATGAGGTTACGCCTGTTACTGAGCCGCCTGCGAGTGTCGTGATGTTTCCAGCAGAGACTCCTACAGCGACAGTACCTGCCGATGAAGGACTCGTGTTACACGCAATCGCAATCGTCTTGATGGTGCCCTTCGTCACGGTAACAGAGTTATCGAGAGTGAAGGTAACAGCCGAGCTAGACGGATTTACGATGTTCGAGCCAGTGTTGAGAGCGGTTGTGCCGTCCCATGCCTGGCAGCTGGTGAGGTTGGTCGCTACGAATCCACCACCCATGGTAAGGGTGAGCGGGAAGCTCGAGAAGCGAACGTCTTCACCTGACTGTGAAGCGTCGAACTGGATGTTCGCCAAGACTACGCCCTGTGCTCCTGCGACAACACTTTGTGCTGCTGGAGTTGCAGAGTTGGAGACAGCAAGAGCTGCCTTGCGGATAGTCATGGTGTTCATCGTCAGTGTCGAGAGGCCAGTGAACGAAACAGTGTTACCCGAGGTAACGCCTGTGATGTTCGACCACGCTGAAGGATTCGTCGAAGCCTGGATGGTCGAGTTGTCTACAGCAGACGAAGGGAGTTTACCCTTGACGGTGTAGACGTGGCGACCAGTCTTGTAGGTGACGGTGTCAGTGAAGTTGACGCCTTCGGTCGTAGCTGTTGTCGTTGCGTCAACAGGACCAGCGACTACTGCGCCGTTCTCATCAACGATCGAGACATTGGTCATAAGACCGCCCGGAGCGCTAGAGAATGCGAAGTAGAAGGTCTGGTTCTGAACCTGAACGTTCTCACCCTTGAGGTCGACGACGTAGCCGCCGAGAACCTGGTTAGGAACGTTGACCGCAATGTTCTGAGCTGCAACTTCGTTCGCCTTGTTGATGTTCGTTACCGAAGATCCGTTAAGCGTGAAAGATGAGCCCTGGAAGATCGGCTGGCTGTTGGTGTACGTAGTACCGTGGGTGCCAGTCTGGACTGAGCCAGAACCAGCTGCCATCTGTACGCCGTAGCCATAGAGCTGACCGACGAAGTAGACGTCAGTAGCTTTGTCGATGTCGAATTCCGCGGTACGGCCCTGGATATTGCTACCCACGAGATTACCATGGATGTACGCGTCGAGAGAGTTACCTTTCTGGATCAAGATGCCTCCAGGGAAGATGGATGTAGCGTACTTACCGTCCGCTGACCAAGTCACCGGGTAGTCTGTGCCGTTAACATTCATCATCAAGTTTCCGAGGTCGGTCGAAGAAATCGAGCCGGCCTGGCGGAAGCGGATGGAGTAGAGCTTGAGGTCTTCGTTGGAGCCTGCAGTGAAGCGGACGCCAGTGAATTTGATGTTCGTGTCGCCGATGTTCTTAGTCTGAGCGCTGTTCGGGTCGAACGAAGAAATGTTCGTCGTGACAGAGCCGAGGTTAAGAGTGTTGTTGATCGTCTGCATCGCGCCCGTTATCGGGAGTGAGCCAGAGACCGCGCCTGACGAGACGTTGACACCAGTGACCGCAAGAGATGCGACCTGTCCTGCGTAGTTAGTCTCATCTGCTGCCATGTTACCGGCAACGGTGAGAGTTACAGACTGACCAGGATTGATCGTCATCGGGTCGCCAACAGTGACCATGTGGTCAGAGTTGAGTGTGCGTGCAGTGCCGACCTGGAGGCCGTTGGAGTCGACAAGAACGATGCCTGAGAAGGCTGCGTCTTGTGCGAGACCAGTGCGCTGCACCGTTACGCCTGTCACAGTCACCGCCGCGTTAGACGAGTTGGTGAGCATGAAAGTCGTGAACGGAACGCGAGATGCGCCTTTCGGAGCAAGAGAGTTCGCCGGCTGTGAACCTGCAGTTACCTGCAAGGTGCCACCAACCGTTCCACCCGTCGTGCCGCCTGTTGTTCCACCAGTCGAGCCACCTGCGCAGACAGCGTTTGCTTTTGCGCGGGTAGATGCGAGCCAGTTACCTGTTCCAGCAGTAAGACCTACTGGAGTGAGGATGTCAGATGCGTACGCGTTTTGGAATTTGATGACTGCAGCTTTCGTTGCAGGACCAAAGTGAGATGTTTCGTTGCCCGGAGAACCTGCGCCTGATGCGCTGACCTGGAATCCGTGACCGTTAAGGAATTGCTGCATCCACATTACTTCACCTCCGTTAGCACCTACTTTGAGGTTCTGGGTGAAAGTGTGGCATCCAGCTCCAGAGTAAGAACCACCGGTGGAAGCACCTGATGTGGAACCGCCCTGAAGAGTTGCGATTTGTGCGAGAAGTGCCTGGACTTGCGTTTGGAGATCAGAAAGCGTATCTGCCTTTGCCGGAGCGGCGAAAGCAAATGCAAACGTAACAACCAAAGCAACACCCAAGAGCACTGCCGCAACGTTTTTTGTTGCTAATGCTTTACTCATAGTTTGTATTGACCTTTGTAATCGGACGGGCGTACCCGCCCGACCCGCAAACGAATCCTTTCGACAGAGATTCGTGTACGTGTGTGTGCCTCGGCGGATGCCGAGACAACTAATAATTTATGCTAGCCCCTGACCTCTATTCATAATAATAGTAATAGTCGGCCAGTGGAGTTAGCAGCAAATAGGAAGTAGTCATTCAGTATTGTCTTTCGTGTCGGGATGAACTGAAATTCAGAATGCATGTCTCGCTTGTATTTGGATAGCGAACACACAACGAGCTTCATGAGCTCTTTATTTTCTTTCCTTATTAAATTGTCAACGAACTACGCACAGAGAGCACACCGTAGCGGCTCTTCTTTTGCGTGACATGACTGTCGTCATATCACCATGCATTATATATGAAGAGCTTCAAACGCTTCTATGCGCGACACTCTGTTTTGTGGATAACCTGTGGGAAAAAGCGCCGAAAAATCAACCTGCAAATCATGTTCGATCTGCTGAACCTCGCGGCCCTTTCCCCTCCGGGCTATCGACGGCAACAATACTCTAGCCTCCACAGAGAGTCAATCTTTCAGACGCTTGAATAAGCCTATTCTTTCTTGCTTTCACGCCATCTTCAGCGAGTGGATATGTCACTTTAGGCCGAAGCCGTACCTATATATGTATAGCGGCTCCAGCGCTTTAGCCCGCTTTTTTTAACCACACCCATGGCAACCAGCTCTGCGAGTTCCCTTTGGATCATCTTTTCGCTGTACTCAGGAAGGTTTGCGGCCACATCGCGGATACCTAGCTCTCCCTGTACCCGCAACACCTCGAGGATCGCCTGTGACCTACTACTTATAGAGTGATTCTCGGGAGCACCTCCTGAAGGCAAGACCGCGTCAGACGTGCCTTTGGCCTCAGCGACACTCTTCACCACCCTTTCGGAGTCACGTTCTTGAGTAAACTTCTGATTTTCCCGTACGTCTATTAAATCTTCGCGAGAAATACTGACACTCTCGGACAGATTGGACCTACGCGAGGCGTTGATGAAGGACAGAAGCTCATCAAGAGCTTCAGTAACTATTTCAGCGTTTTGGAACGAAACCCTGCCTGAAACACCCAACAATCTGACCATGGAGATAGCTTTTCGGACCGACATCTTCAAGTCGTTAACTTCCGGAGAATTAGGAGATCGCATCTCATCCCTGATACCAAGGATATACGTGAGAATATCGACGGCGGATTTTCTCGCCTCTGTCTTCAAGGACTCGCTATCCTCAATATGATTTGTCAGAAGGACAATCGCGGAAGCTATGCGCTCAGCGCGGCGATAGACTCTTTCTCCCACTCTATTGTCACCAAAAGGACTTGATTTCAATGTCTGATAGTCCAGAAACTTTATAGCCCCCTCTGTCTTTTGCAAGTCCTTTGTAGCGTCCATAATAAATGACCTTTAGATTTATATTTGTCCTATTGGATAGATATGTCCGATACAAGTGGATACTAGTATGGGTAATAGCAAAAGACAATATTGACGCTGGTTTTTGTCCATTTTGTGTCCTAAGGAAGTCTCTTGTGAAAGGCGTAAGTTTGGCTGGAAATCATGATATTATTTGTCCCGTGGCTAGAGGAAAAAAGAACAGCAAGAAAGCCAAAGAAGAGACTCTCGTTGAGAGAAGCGTTTCGACAGAAGCTTTACGCGGAGTAGCAGCAATTTTACTCGTCGCGATTGGCGGCTTTCTGATACTTGCGGAACTGGGCGGTGGCGGAAGACTAGGTGCAATAGTTTTTATGGGGCTTTCCTGGCTACTGGGCGTGGGCTATACACTTCTCCCTGTCTCGCTTTTCCTTACTTCGATAATGATCTTCGTTTCCTTCGAACGAAAATTCGGCTGGATACAGATGACAGCAATGGGGGTATTCCTTCTTTCTAGTCTAGGACTGGTCAACGTCGCATTTCCTCAGGAGGGCGGGATACTGGGCGAACTCGTTTCCAAGCTTTTCATATCTACGGTAGATACGACCGCCACTATCTTCTTCCTACTCGCGATAATCACTGCGTCGCTCATCATCGCTTTTGACGTCCATGTGAGCGAGATGATTCAGCGTGCACGCGACTGGCTGAACGCAGGAAGTGGCGAGGAATTTGAACAGCCAGAAGTAGCGGTCACCGGCCTTACCGGGGAAGAGGAGACGGAACCTGAGCCCGTACAGCATGAACAGGAAGAAGAACCTGCCCCGGCACGAGCACCAGTACGTGAAGCTCCAAAACCAACACCACAAGAGGAGGGCTTCCCTATCCTTGCGACTCTCGATACCACCTATACGACGCCGCCTCTTTCCCTTCTCGGCAAGAACAAAGGCAAGCCGGAAGTCGGCGACGTGAAGGCCAACATGAACATCATAAAGAGGACGCTGCAGAATTTCGGCATCCAGGTAGAGATGGACGAAGCTTCTATAGGTCCGACCGTAACCCGCTATTCGATGAAGCCAGCCGAGGGCGTACGACTCTCCAAAATCGTGGCGCTCCAGAGTAACCTCGAACTCGCACTGTCCGCCTCACCTATCCGCATAGAGGCGCCTATCCCAGGCAAATCTCTCGTCGGTATGGAAGTGCCGAATATCGCGCGCACGACGCTTGGCCTTGGGCCATTGCTCTCAGAGGAAGGCTTCCAGAACTCCGATAAGGCGCTTCTCATGGCGCTGGGACGCTCTATTTCAGGCCAGGCTACATATGCTGACCTCGCAAAGATGCCACACATGCTCGTGGCGGGAGCGACCGGTACCGGTAAGTCCGTCACCATCAACGACATCATCGTCTCGCTTCTCTATCGCTGCGGGCCAGAGCGACTACGTTTCATCATGATAGACCCAAAGCGTGTCGAGCTTACGCTTTATAATTCCATCCCTCACCTCCTCACGCCGGTCATTACCGACGCCAAGAAAGCGATACTGGCACTCAAATGGCTCGTGAAGGAAATGGAACGACGCTACAGCATCCTTGAGGCAGAAAAAGTGCGCGACATCGGCTCATATCACAAAAACGTCGTTGCACCTGCACTCGAACGTGCCGCCAAAGACCCGGAAAAGCCACTGCCTGAGGCGATGCCTTACATAGTGCTCATCATCGACGAACTCGCGGATATCATGTCTACCTATCCTCGTGAGCTCGAAGCCTCTATCGTCCGTCTCGCACAGATGAGCCGCGCCATCGGCATACATCTCATACTCAGTACACAAAGACCGAGCGTTAAAGTCATCACTGGTCTCATCAAAGCCAACGTCCCAGCGCGCCTCGCACTCTCCGTAGCGTCGCAGATAGACTCGCGCACCATCCTCGACACTGGCGGCGCAGAAAAACTCCTTGGTGCCGGCGACATGCTCTTCCTATCCCCTGATATGCCGCATCCGCGCCGCTTGCAGGCGACGTACGTATCCGAGGAAGAAGTGAAGCGTGTCGTTAACTTCATCGCGAAGAACACTGAAGGAAAACTCCCGGATAATATCGACTTCAGCGCACCGGAGAGCCGCGCCAACGACCCGGTATTTGCAGCGCTCGGTGATGACGCAGATGCGGCTGACGAAGACGAGCTCTACCCTGAGGCGAAGAAGACCGTCGTCGAGGCTGGCAAGGCTTCTACTTCTTTCCTGCAGCGCAAACTGGGTATCGGCTATGCACGAGCTGCAAAACTCATAGACATGCTCGAAGAAAAAGGTGTCGTCGGCCCTGCAGACGGTTCCAAACCGCGCGATGTCATTGGTGCTGGTAATGCTGACGAGCTCGCCGCGGAACCCGCAGAAGCCGAAGCTGCCTAGAGTGTAATTGCCGCTAGGAAGAGACGCTTCAAAGCGGTAAGCTTGTCCATATGCTCCCTCACCGCGACAGCAAGATTACGCGGCTACTCCTCATACTTTTTTTTATCACCATCGTTGTCTACGGCTTATACGAAGCACAGGGGCTTCTTTTCGGACCAAAGATAAGCATAGCTACCGAAACTACCGTAGTGCATGATCCTTTTGTGAAAATAGAGGGGCAGGCCATGCGTATCACTGCACTGAAGATGAACGGCAAGGAAATACCGGTGACCGAAACGGGAGAATTCAGCGAACCCTTTCTCCTCGCAAGCGGAGACAATCGGATATCGCTCGAAGCGAAGGATACGTACGGGCGCACGACCTCTACGAACGTAGATATCGTCTATGTGCCCGAAACACAGCAGGTCGTACAGACAGGCACCACAACCCCTGAAACAAGCGGGACAATATAATGGAAGCTTTTCTACCCCTTTCGGCTTCGCGCGGACACCGTGACAATGCGGTGTCAATGGAACGAAATAGGCCATTATGTATAATGGCCACCTTAGCATTACTCTTTTAAATTAGAATGTATGGCATTTAAAAAAGAAAAAGCTCCTCCTAAACAGGTCGGCACAGGAACAGACAAAGATATCGACCGCGCACTCGCGGACATCAAGACGAAGTTCGGCGACGACTCCATTATGAAGCTCGGCGAGACGCCGAAAGTCGACGTAAACGCTATCCCTACCGGCTCTATCGGTGTGGACTGGGCACTTGGTATCGGCGGACTTCCCCGCGGTCGCATCATCGAGATATTCGGGCCTGAGTCATCTGGAAAGACCACGCTATGTCTCCATGTCATCGCTGAAGCGCAGAAAAAAGACGGCGTGTGTGCTTTCATAGACGCCGAACACGCACTCGACCCGGAATACGCAAAGCGCCTCGGAGTGAATATCAACTCCCTTCTCGTCTCGCAGCCCGACACCGGCGAACAGGCACTCGAGATCGTAGAGAGCCTCGTCAGGAGCGGAAAGATTGACGTCATCGTCATCGACTCTGTAGCAGCACTTACGCCGAAAGACGAGATCGAGGGCGACATGGGTCAGTCGCATGTCGGTAAGCAAGCACGCCTCATGTCTCAGGCGCTGCGCAAACTCACTGCCATCGTCTCAAAGACGAAGACCATCGTCATATTCATCAACCAGATCCGCATGCAGATAGGGGTGATGTTCGGCAATCCCGAGACTACGCCAGGAGGAAAGGCGCTCAAATTCTACACGTCGGTGCGCATCGACATCCGACGCATCGCACAGATAAAGAAAGGCGACGAAGTGATGGGCGGGAGACACAGAGTGAAGATAGTGAAGAACAAGATCGCGGCGCCGTTTCGCCAGACAGAGTTTGACATGATGTACGGCGAAGGCATCTCCAAAGAAGGCGAAGTCCTAGCGCTCGGCGAAAAGCTCGGACTCGTGAAGAAAGAAGGTCAGACCTATGTGGCTGGCGAGACGAAACTCGGTCGTGGCTATGACGCGGCGCGCACATTCTTGCACGAAAACAAGCCGATACTCAACGCACTCCTAAAAGACATCCGTAAAAACCTCTCAGAAGTCGGCGTCTTGGCCAAAGCTCCAGCGTCGAAAGAGGACGAGGAATAAATATGGAGGCACTTGGAAATTCCCCGGAGGAGATTCCAAAGCTTCTTGATGTCAGTAAAGAATTCCTCGAACTCGATACCTGGGAATTCTCGGATTATCTGCGAACGGTTCGAAAAGTCCCTGAACTTCAGCTTTCCATCGACCTCTCTGCAGTAACGGATAAGACCGAATTCATCGGCACGGCCAGGAGACTGAAGGCATTCCTGGAAAGTAAGGCCGCAGGCCAGAAACGCACCGCAAAGATCATCGCCACAGAGGGACAGCGTGACTGGGAACCGAATGTCTTTTCTTCAGGAGTTGAGTTCGAGAAAAAGTAGAATACATACTGAGAGGTTGTCGCGTCACAAATACATAGTATTCTTTCCCAGATGCAAATACGAAAAGCTGCGACGGAAGACTTCCCTGTCATACAGGCGCTGATAAAGCTCTTTCCAGAGAAGCTTCTGCAAGAGCACCTGCCTGAGCCGGAAGAATTCACTGTCGCAGTCGAAGATGGTAAGATCGTTGCCTGTTGTGCGCTCGAGGTATATTCCAAACGTCTCGCAGAGATACGAAGCCTTGCGGTCTCTCCTGAATTTCAGGGTCAAGGCATAGCGACGAAGCTTATCGAGGTCTGCGTCCAGGAAGCGAATGACAAACAGATATACGAAGTTCTCACCATCACCGGCAGCTCGACACTCTTTGAAAAACAAGGCTTCGGCACCTTCAACAACGAAAAATACGCGCTCCTTAAGATCCTTGGCTAAAGCTGAATCCAATATCGCAGCTTGTCTGACCCTCCGTGAGGATTAGGTCGTTTATCCTCAAACACCCCGCCGTTCGCTTCAATTATCTTTCTTGAAGGAATATTCGTCTCGTCGCAGGTCAGAAGCAGCTTGTCTATCCCGAGTTCTTTCGCTTTCGGCAGCGCCAACTCCAGTATCTTGGTGCCGTAGCCTTTATGCCGCTGACTTGGCCGGATGTCGTAGCCGATATGCCCGCCGATGTTCAGAAGATGGTCAGTAAGAGTGTGCCGAATGCTTACTCGCCCGATGTACTGGTCGTTATCCACCAGCCAAAAGTCAGTCTGCGGCACATGCCCGGAGGGAAGCCCGACCCCTATCTCGGCATCAGATAAGCGCTTGAGATATGCGTCGAAGTTATCTTTCATATCAGAGACATCGATCGCGCGATAGTATTCGTGGCGGCTGTTTAGCGGAGTTTCACCCTGATATTCTTTTACCCCGGCGATGAAACTATCCTTGTATTTTTCAGATGGGGTTACCAGCTCCATGAAGAGAGTATAGACAAAAGCCAGGAAATCGCTAGAATACTGACCTATGTTGCAATATAACGATATCAAGCCGGGAGTTGCCGTTCTCGTCGAAGGCGAGCCATACGTCTGCACGTGGAATAACATCATGCAGAAACAGCAGCGCCGCCCGGTCAACCAGACCAAGCTCCGCAATATCATCCGCGGCAACGTCATCGAATACTCTTTCCAGCAGAGCGACAAACTCGAAGAAGCCGAGATAGACTCAAAGACCGCCGTCTTCGTCTTTAACGACAAGCGCAAGAACGAGTGGGTATTTCACGAGACCGGTAAGCCTTCGAACCGCTTCATCGTCTCTGATGAGATCATGGGCGAACAAGGTCGTTTCCTTAAGACAAATACCGAAGTCACCATCAAATCCTTCAACGACAAAGCTTTTCAGGTAATGCTCCCTATCAAGATGGACCTCAAGGTCACCGAAGCTCCGCCGTCGATCCGCGGCAACACCGCCCAGGGAGGCTCCAAGATCGTCACTCTCGAAACTGGCGCGACCATTGACGCTCCCCTTTTCGTAGAAGCGGGCGACGTCATCCGCATCAACACCACGACCGGCGAATACGTCGAGCGCGCGTAAGAAATAGACCCGTGCTAGGATAGCCGGATGGAGAAATTGCCTGATGCGGAGCCATTGAGCCATCAGATTCCTGAAGCGTTCGTGCCGAAGGAAGACGGTCCGCGTTTTCCTGAACTTACCCGTGAAAATCTGGCTGAACTTGCCAAAAATGGATGGGAGAGGATAGGCGTTATCGTCCTTCTTTTGAACCCCGCAGGCGAGGTGCTTGTGGCCGTACATGGCCCCGGAAATCCGAAGGTTCCCGAAAATATGATGGGCGTCATCAGCGAGACCCTCAAGATAGAGGCCGACAGCGTAGAGCAGCCTGTCCCGGGAATCAGCAGGCTATTTTCAGAAGAACTAGAAATGACGTCTGAAGAAATTCAGTCGCTCAACCTTCAGACCGTGGAACACGGGGCATGGCAGAATGTCACATTCCCCTTGCGTGGCGGTCGCGACGCCCTTGGCATGGTCATCGTGCTTGAAGCTGACGAAAAATCTGTTCAGATACTATCCGGTCGTGGGGCCAATCTCACGCCGCGAAGCGAGATAAAGTTCATAAGCTTCATGGATAAGAATCCTCTGGCTCATGGTGCACCCGTCACAGAAAACTTCCGGCCGGCGACGGCACGCATATTCCAGGCCGCGATGGAACTTTTGACCACTCCGCAGAACAAGTCGCGCCTTGAATTGCCACCGCCCAAAAAACCTACCCAAAAAGCCACCGAGGACCTTAAGGACCTTTTACATGAATAAACTAGCCTTGATAAAAGTCGGCGGAAGCTTAATCACGGACAAGACCAAGCCGCTGACCACACGCGAAGATATGATGCGTATCGTCGCGCAAGGCGTCAGGAAAGCGCATGATCAGTTCCCCGAAACTGCGCTCATAGTCGGGAACGGCGCTGGATCTTTCGGGCATTACCTTGCCTCCCAGGAGGCAGGTGCCGATCCGAGCGAACGGATATATGCCATACATGAGAGCGTAGTGCTCTTGAATAAGATATTCGCGCAACATCTGACAGACGAAGGTCTACCTGCCGTTACCATCATACCTTCCGACTATATAAGCGCAGAGCGAGGGACAGTACGCGCATTCGCTACCGGCGAGATCGAGGATATCCTCAGCATCAACTCCATTCCGGTCTTATTCGGAGACATCGTCGACGACGGGACCGAGCGCGGCATGATATTTTCCACCGAAACCCTTTTCGAAATGCTTATGGATGCGCTACGCGAAGAATATGAGATGACTGTCATGTACCTTGGCGAGACCGAAGGCGTATTGGACGAGTCCGGCTCTACGGTGCCGGTATTATCATCTCTAAAATGGAAAGAGATGGGCTCAACGATAAAGGCTCCTGAAGGCTACGACGTGACAGGGGGCATGACACACAAGATCGAAAGCGCACTCAAAGCAGCGCCGTATGCAAAAGACGTCCGAATCCTTTCCGGGAAAAACGTAGACGCGATAGCTGACGTGCTCGCAAACAAAGATGCTGGCACTCGGATAGTCGTGTAGCTATATGAACAACGAAGTGATATTGGTCGATGAAAAGGACACTCCTGTCGGTACGGAGGAAAAACTCCCTGCACATCAGAAAGGGCTTTTGCACCGTGCGTTCTCGGTATTCGTATTCAACTCCAAAGGAGAGCTGCTGATTCAAAAGCGCGCGAAGAACAAATACCATTCAGGCGGACTCTGGACGAACACTTGCTGTTCTCACCCTTCACCCGGCGAAGAGACACTCGCGGCCGCTCATCGAAGACTACAGGAAGAAATGGGCTTTGACTGCCCCGTCCGGGAAGTCGGCTCGCTGCTGTACAGGACTGAGTTTGATAACGGTCTCACCGAGCACGAGTTCGACCATATCCTTATCGGTGAATACGACGGACCGGTGGAGCACGTGAATCCTGACGAGGCAGAGGACTGGAAATGGATCTCTCCGGAGACACTTCTCGCAGATATGAAGAAAGAACCAGAGGCTTTCACCTACTGGTTCAAACTCTCTATCGGGGATGTCCTAGCGAAACGCTAAAGACTACTTCTGCACGTACGGGAGGAGTCCCATGAAACGGGCGCGTTTGACCGCTGCCTCTACTGCACGCTGCTGTTTGGCGGTGAGCCCGGTGCGCTTGCGGCCCATGATTCGGCCGTGCGGATTGACGAACTGCTTCAAGAGATCTACGTCTTTGTAGTCTACGTGGCGGATGTCGTTTTGTGTAAGTATGTTCATATTTTTAGATTTTACTTTGTTTGCTTAGAAAGGAATGTCGTCTGGATTAATCTCGTCTTTCGGATAATCGATGCCTGGTCCCGGTGATGGCTGATCGTCCTGTCCGCCACCTCCCATATCGTTATCCTGGCTTCGGCCTCCGCCTCCCCCGCCGCCTGAGCCGCGAGGCCCGAACTGTACGCGGTCAGCGATGACTTCGGTGCGGTAATTCTTCTTGCCATCTTTTTCCCACGAACGGGTCTGCATGCGACCTTCTACGAAGACTGAGCTGCCTTTCTTCAGGTATTGGTTGATGGTGTCTGCCTGGCGGCCGAAAACGACGACGTTATGGAAATCGGTCTGTTCCTGCTTCTTGCCGTCGCGGTCTTTATAGACGCGGTTCGTAGCTACGCTGAAAGAAGCGACGTTCATGCCGCTCGGTAGAGCTCGGAGCTCAGGGTCACGAGTGAGGTTGCCGAAAAGAAAAACCTTGTTGATGTACATGTTATTCCAGAGTCAAAGTCTCCAAAGCCTTGTCGAGGTCTGCTTCAGAAACAGGAGCGGATTCTTCAACCTTTCGAGGAGCGGCCTTAGGGGTATCGCCACGCTTCACTTCGCGAAGCTGCGGAGCCTTGAGGCGAGCACGGGTCTCTTCTCGTACGGTGCGGAAGACCATCGAGCGGAAGATGGATGGATGCTTTTCAAGGGAAATACGGAGCAAATCAGCAGTTTCACTGGAAGATTCGAATTTTAACCAGCCGAAATAGCCTCGGTCGAAGAAGTGCTTCTTGCCTGCCTCCATACCTTCTATGTCGTAAGAGAGCTTCATTAAGACCGGAGCGCCTTCTGCGATGAAAGAGCCGTCGCCTTTCTCGACGACTGCACGGATCTCAGAGACTATCTTCTCGATATCCTCTTCTTTTACGAGCGGAGAAATGTGATAGCCGGCCTCGTATACGCGTGAAATAGCCGCGCCCTCCGAGGTTTCCATATCCATTTTTGCTTCGTTTTCAGCCATATGTCCGCGCACTTTAACACAAGCACCCCTGTCACGCAAACTCAGGCCCTGTGAGGCGGCAGTCCGAAGACCCGCACAGCATTTGCCAACAATTGGCTTGAAACCTTCTCAAATTCCTCGCCACGGATGCGAGCGACAGCCTTTACGATCTCAGGGATGTAGGCGCTTTCGTTGCGCTTCCCCCGATGCGGCACCGGCGTGATATATGGCGCGTCGGTTTCGGAAAGAAGCATGTCCAGCGGCGTATTCCTTACGACTTCGTCATAGTCATGTGTAAAAGTAAGTACGCCGGTGAAAGAAAGCGTAAAGCCGAAATCAAGGAACTTCTTGGCTATGTCCCAATCGCCGGCAAAGAAATGCGTATCCCCTTTTACCTTGGCATGTGCTTTGAGTATCTCTAGAGCGTCTAGATACGCATTCACCCCTCCAGCATGTTTTCCGTCCCGGATGTGAAGCATGAGCGGCTTCCCAAGAGAATTGGCGAGTTCTATCTGCTGGATGAATGCCTCGGCCTGAGTTTTCTTCGTATCTTCTTCGAGTCTGAAATAATCGAGGCCACATTCCCCCACTGCTATGACTTTGGGATTCTTCCCAAGTACCAGATATTTCTGCATATCAAACACTTCGCCGCGCGAAGTAAAAGCTTTGCCGCCCTCGCCGAGCTCTTTCTCGTCGTGATGAGACTTGGAGGTATGTATCGGGTGGAGTCCGATGGTCGCGTATGCGCCGTCATGCTTTTCCGCGAGGGCGATCGCTGAAAGAGAAGTGTCGTACTGCGTGCTCACGATATTTACGCCGACTTCCGCATCAATCGCCCTTTTTACTGCCTCATCTTCTTCGCCTTTATAAGCGGCGAAATTGAGGTGTGTATGTGCATCGAAATATTTCATAGTGCTAGAAGGATAATAGCGCAGAAAGAAACCGCAATAGCCGCTACTTTCTTTAAATTTATATGATCGCCAAAAAACAGTACCGACAGGACAATGGGGATCAAGATGTAGTGTGCGTGGATCACGTAGAAGATGCTTACTTGGCCGAGACTCACTGCTTTTATAAATGCATATGCAGAGAAAAACTGAAGTATGCCATTGAGCAAGCCGAGTTCTATGTCCCGTTTGTGCACGATCAGACGTGATGCATCATTCCGTTTGAGATACAGGTACAAGAGCGCAGACCCTATCGTCGCTGCGATCTGCCAGGCAAGCAGTGGGAAAAGCACTTCTGAACTCAGATTCGTCACAACTTTCTGCATCGGCGCCGTCAATGCGGCGAGAATCGTCGAGATGCATAAAAACGTCAGGCCTTTTTGCAAGTTATTCTGGCGGTGACGCTCGGATGGAATCAAAAGTATCGGCACCAGGATACTGAAACCTATCCCCAACAATTGGATCAGGCTCACGCGTTCATGGAGAAAAGAAAGTCCAACGACGACAGCTATCAAAGGACCGAGCACTTTATTGATGGGAAAATAGACGACGCTGTCAATGTTCTTGAGTGACTCGATGCGATAATAGGAGCTGAAACAGAGCATGATCCCGGCACTGAAAGATATTCCTATGATCGTCTTCCAGTGGGTCGGCACCTCTGGAGCGAGCAGAAAGAAAAAACCCGTTATAGCTGCGGCGATGCCGAAACCCAGCACGCCATTAAGCGCCGAGTCTCGCCTGTGCTGAGCCACAATGCGCTGCGAGAAAACCTGTATTCCGGCAGCGAACGTTGCCGCGAGCGCCCACAAAAAGGCCAGGGTCATAGCTATTCTTTGCGTGGGAAAAGGTTTCCCGGTTTTTTATTGGCCATGACTGCAGCCTTGATGGCATCACTCGTCTTCGGCATGAAAGGCTGCAAGAGTCGCGCGATGAGATACAGCTCGGTGAGGCATTCTGTGATCATCTTTTGTCCCAACACTTTATCTGTTTTCACGACAGCAAAAGGCTTTTCTGTCGTGAGTTTGCCGTCGAGGGCCTTTATGCGGGCCCAGATATAGTCAGTAGCTGCATTGTACTCGAAATTCTCCACCGCATCGGTATACGTCTTGGTGAATGAGTCTGCTTTTGGTCTTTCTATCGGCGCATCAAGATTTGCCTGTCCTAGAGTAGTGATACGCGCAGCAAGATTACCGAGGCCGTTGGCGAGGTCAGCGTTGTAGGATTCCTTGAACTTCTCAAGAGTGACGTCCGAGTCTTCGAAGGGGCTCACATGCCTCGCGAGAAAGATTCGGAGCGCATCGGCGCTGTACTCGCCCACTATCGCTATAGGATCGATGACATTTCCAAGCGACTTGGACATCTTCTGGCCGTTTGACGTGATGAAGCCGTGGTAGACCACCCGGTCGGTGTTCTTTACGCCGGCAGACATGAGCATCGCCTGCCACATTATCGACTGAAAACGTACCTGGTCTTTCCCTGCCATCTGCATCGCTTCGCCGTCGGTCCAGAATTTCTTGAAGTCGCCATCTGCGTCTTCGGGCCAGCCGAGCGTTGAAATATAATTCGTCAGCGCGTCGAACCACACATACATGACCTGTGAGTCGTCGTCCGGGACCGGAATACCCCACGACATCTTTTCTTTTACACGGGAGATAGAGAAATCTTCGAGGCCACGCTCCACGAACTTTATCGCTTCGAGGCGCCGCCATTCGGGGACGATGACCCCTTCCTGAGAAAGATAGTCGAGTAACGGCTGCTGGTATTTGCTCAGGAGGAAGAAGTAGTTCTCTTCTTCGAGCTCGATGAGGTCCATGTTCGGGTGGTTCGGGCAGCGACCGTTCACGAGTTCGGATTCTTTCATAAAGGCCTCGTCGCCGACGCAGTAGAGGCCTTTGTATGTGCGCTTTTCTATGTCGCCCTTGGCCAGGCATCGTCGCCATATCTCTTGCGCAGCTCTGACATGGTGTTCATCGGTAGTACGTATGAAATGCAGGTCTGTGTCGAGCTCGAGTTTGGACTTAAGTTCGCGGAATTTGGCAGCGTATTCATCGGCATATTCTTGCGGGGTCTTTCCGGCCTTTTGTGCGGCCTCGAATATTTTCTGACCATGCTCGTCAGTCCCGGTGTTGAAAAAGACCTCATCACCCATGAGTTTGCGGTAGCGGGTCACGATATCCGCCTGCACCATCTCAAGCGCAAAGCCGATGTGGGGGTCGGCGTTCACGTATGGAAGCGTGGTGGTGATGTAAAACGGCTTACGCATGTTGGTCTTCACCGAAAAGATGCCCTGATTCTATGTCTCGCGCAAGCTCCTGGAGCGTGCCGGCCAGAGGGACGGCAAGTATGATACCGAGGAACCCGGCAAGCTCTCCCCCGGCGATAAGCGCGAGTATCACCAATAAAGGCGGTACGCCTACCACGCGTGTGACGACCTGCGGATATATCAGGTGGTTCTCGAACTGCTGGAGGATTATGTATATGCACGCGATAAATAGCCCGAAGAATGGTCCGCCAGAAACGACCGCGATGACGACACCCGGGATAGCAGCGAGCGTAGGACCAAAGACCGGGATTATCTCGAAGAATGCCGCGAGGACCGCTAGGACCAATGGATGCGGTACCTGGAAGAGCGCGAGACAGAGGTACACGAAGACGCCCATGATAAAAGCGAGGATGAGCTGGCCTTGCATCCAAAGGCCAATCTTGTGCTGAGAGCGCTTCCAAAGCCCGAGCACGTACTGCTGTCTTTTCTTTGGCACGATGATGCGCAGGAAATCTTCGACACCGGTTTCGAGGACCGCAAAGTAGAACGAGAAGACTATTATGATGATGAACGAGAAGAACCCGCCGAAGATGACGGAGATGGTGCTGAAGATGTTGCCGAAGGCGCTTGAGAGGTTCAGGCTACTCCTGACGCCTTCCATGATGTCGTTTGCCGATATCTGCGAAGGGCTTGAGAGTCCCAGAATCTGTGCGTATTGGTCAAAAGCGCCGGCCCGGGTAAAGGCGTCGAGATAGGTCGGCAGCTGCGAGACGAACGTCGCGAAGTCGGAGAGGACGAGCGGCACGAAGAAATAAAACACGACGAAAAACGCCGCGAACATGAGGAGATAGATGGTGATTACCGCAACCGCGCGCGGGAAACGGTACCTCATAAGCTTTGCGACACCAGGCTCCACGGCAGAAGCTATGACGATGGCGACGAGGACATCGAGAACTATCCAGCTTGTCTTGTAGAGCGCCCAGGCGAGCGCCAGGATGAAAATCGTCTTTACGACAGTGCCGGCTGTGATGGAAATGTTCACCTGTCGGTCCATCGCCTCATCGTATCATAGAGACAAGTTCTTCTATGTTTACCCTCTTTTGCTCTCCGGTATCTCGGTCGCGGAGAGTCACCGTGTCTTTCAGCTCTGGCTTTTCGCCGAGAGTATCGAAATCCACCGTGATGCAATACGGCGTACCTATCTCGTCCTGGCGGCGATAACGCTTCCCAATGTTGCCGTTGTCGTCCCACATGACCTGTGGAATCTCTTTTTTGAGCATGCTGTAGATCTCTCGTGCCTTTGCGACGAGTTCCGGCTTGTTCTTGAGCAGCGGAAATACCGCGGCTTTGACCGGCGCTATCGCTGACGGGAATCTGAGGTAGACACGTTTCTCGCCACCAAGCTCGTCTTCGGTATATGCGCTCGAAAGTATCGCAAGGATGGTGCGGTCGACACCGAAGGTCGGTTCTACGACGTGTGGGATGATAGCGGGCTCGCCTTCTTTATCCTGCATGGCCAGGTTTTGGCCCGAAGTCTTCTGGTGTGCAGAAAGGTCGAAGTCTGTGCGGTACGCGAGACCCCACAACTCTTTCTGACCGAACGGAAAGTCGAATTCCGTGTCGACGCTGTGTTTGGAATAATGCGCGCGATCTTCTGCTGCAACTTCTATCTGGTGGATGCGTGAACGCTCGAGACCGATCATATCTGCGAATTCAAGCTGGAGTTTCTGCCATTCGTCGAAGTACTGCCGCCACTCGCCCTCGCGCACGAAATATTCGACTTCCATCTGCTCAAATTCTCGCGAGCGGAATATGAAATCACGAGGCGCTATCTCGTTCCTGAAAGCCTTGCCTATCTGCGCGATGCCAAAAGGAAGCTTCGGGTGGATAGTGTCGACGATATTCTTGAAGTTCATAAAGATTCCGCCGGCGGTCTCCGGACGCAGATACGAAACAGACGTAGCGTCTTCCGTAGCACCGACTTCAGTCTTGAACATCATGTTGAACTGTCGCACCGGACCGAACTCTCCTGTGCAGTCAGGGCATTTGTCGCCCACTTGGTCGGCACGAAAACGATGATGACATTTCTTGCATTCGACGAGCGGGTCTGAGAAACCGGACACATGCCCGCTCGCTTCCCAGGCTTTCGGCTGCATGATGATAGCCGCGTCGACGCCCACCATGTCGTCCCTGCCCTGGACGAACGTGCGCCACCAGAGCTGTTTTACGTTGTTCTTGAGCTCGACACCGAACGGACCGTAGTCCCAGAAGCCGGCATAGCCGCCGTATATTTCGGAGCCGGGGAAAATGAAGCCGCGCCTCTTGCACAGAGACACTATCTTTTCCATCAAATCTGATTCAGAAGCCATAGCCGTACCCTATCAAGAACAAATTATTTCACAACCGTCGCGTTGGACTGTGTAAACCCGGCATCTCCGGAGACTTCTATTGCCGAAGAAGATTTCGATACTTTCGTGAGGTTCGTCGTGATGTCATCGACATTCTTGGTGATGGTGACGCCGGAATCGTCTGTACCTTTGAGCACTATGTTTTGCAATATAGGCGGCTGACTTCCTATCTGCGAAGTCGAAGGAGTGACACCGACAGCTATAGCTGCTTGGCGCGGCTGCGTACCGTTGAGTCCTACTCCAGGCGCGATGTCACCAAGATCCCAGGTGACCGTACTCTGGCTCTGATTGAACGTGACTTTTTCTGATGCAGGAGAATAGATACCTACCCATCGCACATACGGAGGCAGCTGTGCCGTGAGCTTCGCGCCATGGATCGCATTGGTCGTGTTGGTCACCGTAAATACCATCGCGTACGTCGTCTCGGATTCTGCTTTGGGCGGCATCGGGCCGACACTACCGAAAGGATTGGTGTAATAGAGTCCTTCGGCGATGAGCTCGAGGTCGCTTGCGAGCGAGATGGTCGAACGAGCAGTGGATTGCAGAGTCTGCGGCACGCCGGTCTCGTCTATGCGCGAGCCTGCGGCGTTTACTGAGATATCGAGATGCGGATTCTGTACGTTTTGCAGCTGGTCAGTAGAAGGCATCTGGAGCGTAAAGTTTACGCTTCCCTTATCTCCGGGAGCGAGATGCTGGAGTCGGCCGCCGGTCGTCGTCTTGTCCCAGAAGACTGCGCCGTCGACCGAACGATAGAAGCCATCCGTCGACTGTACGGTGGTACCGTCTATATCGAGTCCGGACAATTTCGCGACGATGACCGCATTTTCTATCGGCGAAGTGAGGTTGTTCTGATACCCGACCGTCACGGTCACCTTGTCTCCCGGTGCGACAGTAATATTCTTCGCGGCACTGTCGTTGACATCGAGTGCGAGCTTGAGAAATGGTTGGGAAATATTCGTCTTGAATGTAATGACAGAGAGCGGCGCATCGATAGCGGTATGGCTCGGGTCGCTTCTCGTGCCGCCGATGAAATGAAATACCCTTTCGTCACCACTGTCTCCAGTGAGTGAGCCATTGACGACGATGGTCTTCTGCTGACCCGGATTGAAATCACCAAGCTCCCAGAGTCCCGGGCTCGAAGGTGCGGGAGCTGCATTCGAGAACTTGAATCCGAAAGGATAATCCGCGCTCAGGAGCACGTCGCGCATCGGCGCAGCGGAGTTGGAAGTAACCGTCACGCTCATCTGGACAGGCTGTCCGGAAATAGCTTCGTTCGCACCATCTACCGAAACGGACAAAGGAGCTGAAGTGAAGTTCAGCGTGTACTGAGACGACGCGACGTAGATGGAATTCGAGCCGGCGACGTGGTATTCAAGCTCTACTTTTACGTTTTGTCGCGCACCCTCTTCTCCACCAAACACCGCAGAGACCGTTCCCTGGCGCACGCCACCAGGCTCTATAGTGCCCAAAGGCTGCCGTAGAGTAGGCTCGTCCGTCTTGAAATCGGTCGGCGAGCGCGTCCCGGGAGGAAACGTAAGCACCAGTTCAGCCAGCTGCAGCGGGACTTTGTTCCTGTTGGTCACTGCTATCTGGAGTTCGGTCACGCCGCCGCCTGCCACCTGCGGCGGACCGGAAACTGCGATGGAAATGTTTTGTGGCGAGGCCGGGAGCGACCCGCCGCCGATGGTGAAGTAGTAGATGAAAAACCCTGCAGCTCCGACGAAAAAGACTATCGCGGAACCCAAGAGCCAGTACAAGAATATCTTTCCCCATCCGATACCGGATGGTGCGACGAGCATCGGCTCCATCTCGGGCTCTGGACGCTTCCAGTCGTCACCTACCTGCGACCGGGTTTCCCCGAGCTCTCTGCGTTCGCGCGGCTTTAGTTTGTCCGCGAGCGCACGGCTATACATCGCCTCTCGCAGGCGCTCTACGCGTTCTTTTTCATTTTCCGGCTGAGGAACATCCGGCATCGATGAATTATATCATCGGAGAATAAGCTGCGTCTCTGTCAGAGCGTGGTTGATGGATGCGAGCAGCTTCTCGCGGCGCATTTCCGCTTCTCGCAGACTCTCCACAGCGTAGTCTGTATGAGTAAAGAGCGTGGTGTTCAGTGCCTCTGCGGAAATATAGCCGAGCGTATAGAGGACGCGGGCGACACAGATTATCTCTATCGTCGGTATCGCGGGCTCAAGGTTGAATTTGGATGCGACGAGGGCATGTCTCGCTTCGACGAGCGTCTCATACAGGTATTCGTTCTTCTCTTCGCCTGCGACAAGCTTCGCTACGAGGTCCGCGATACGCCCGTATGCTTCGACGCCTCGCATGTTTTCCGTGACCGCGATGTTTTCGAGCGGGCGCGCTCCAGCCACGCGCCAGCTGCGTTTGCCACGCACCAGGGACACGTTGGCCAAAGAAAAGCTCTGGAGCGAGTAGCGCATGCGCGAGCTCTCGCGCCGTACTGCCGATGCCCGCGCACGTACGAGGCCGAAGTCACGGGTATAGAGCGCGTATATTTTGTCTGCCTCGCCGCTTTCTCTACCGGAGAGGACTATCGCGTCGGTCTGATACTTCTGATACATCTATTCTATTATCGCAGAAAGGGCGCCAGAGTGAATGAAGCCGCGGGTCTCGATCTCGAGCACTTCTACACGTGCCAGATGCTTCAGCTCTTCCTGGTGTTCTAAGAGGATCTTTCCGTCCTCGCTTGAGACTTTCAGTATCGCTTTCTTGGCCAAGTCGCTGGGCTTCAGGTTCGCGGCTTTGCGGGCACCTTGGAGCGCACGCCGCGCTTCACGGAGTATCCCCTCCTGGCGGAGCTCTTCGCTTATCTTGGTGTCCAGCGACATCGCCGCGCCCTTTTTCTCGATCTTCTTTACATTGAGCTCATCTGCCAATATCGAGAAAAGCTCTTCGGGAAGCTTTGAGTCTGCCGGAATAGAGAGCGTCGCAAGCGGCTGACGGATCTTGATACCAGCTTTCTCTCGCTCTTCGAGAGCAGATGTCACGATAGAACGTGCCACGCCCATTGCTTCGAGGAGAAGCTGGTTTTCTGTCTTCCTGCGCAGGAGCCTGGAGAAGAAGTTCGCCGTGGCGCGGCCTTCAGGCCACATCGAGAGATGCACACTTTCTTCGTCTTCGCTCTCTCGTACCGCCTGGAACAAATACTCCGCAAAGAACGGCATCGTCGGAGCCATAACACGCGAGAGCGCATGCAACACATAGCGCATGGTCGCGAGGGCTGCGGTCTTGTCAGGACCGTTTTCTTTGAACCTTTCTCGCGAGCGGCGCAGATACCACACAGAAAGGTCGTCGATGAACCCGGCGACAGGACGAGCCGCAAAGTCGAGCTGGTAGTTCTCGAATGCCGTCGTGGATTCTTTTATAAGCTGATCGAGCCGCGCGAGTATCCATCGGTCCAAAAGGTTCTCGCTCTTCCAGTCGCGCACCGTACCGTCGTCGTAAAGCTTGTAGAAAGCGAGCACGTTGTTCAGGCGTCCGAGATTCTTCTTCACTATCTCGTCTACCATGCGCTCGTCGAAGTTCTTGCTGTCGCCCGGCGCGTTTACCGTAAACATGAAATACCGCAGCGCGTCGACGCCGTATTTGTCTATCATCGCAAAAGGCTCGACGATATTTCCCTGCGATTTCGACATCTTCTTACCTTTGGCATCGAGGATATGCCCGAGACAGATGACGTTCTTATATGCCTTGCCGCGACCCATGAGGCAGCCGATTGCATGGAGCGTATAGAACCACCCTCGCGTCTGATCTATCGCTTCGCAGATATAGTCTGCCGGATATCCGGGGCCATCGACCCGCGCTTTGTTTTCAAAAGGATAATGGTCCTGCGCGAAAGGCATCGCGCCTGAGTCGAACCATACGTCCAGAACTTCGGGTATGCGCTCATATTCGAGACCTTTGTCATCGACTATCCGTATGCCGTCTATATAAGGACGATGGAGGTCGAGCTCGAAATCATCGTTCACCGGGAGCGGCACGTAAGAAAATTCGTGGATGTCCGCATAGGTGAAGTTCGCTTCGCCTCGTATCCAGTCGAGAGTGTCTTTGTTGGACATCGCACTAGACGCGCCGACCAAGGACTCGAGCGCGATGCCGTGAGAGACGACAAGTATCTTTTCTTTCTGCCACATGCCGTCCGTTTCTTTGAGCCAATTTCCGAAGCGGCGTTTTGCATCGAGATGGCTTTCCCCGCCGGGAACCTTATCTGAAAGTTCTTTGAATTTTCCGCGATGATCCAGATAGTTCTGGAAAGGGGCGCCGTTGAGATCGCCAAAGTCGAATTCCTGCAGCCGGTCGTCAAAGACGATGTTTTTCGGATCGATGCCGAGCACTCGCGCAGCTTCTTCTGCACTCTCTCGCGCCCTGCGAACAGGAGAAGCGTATATCTTGGTAATACCCTTCTGCGTGAGTGTCTGAGCAGATTCCCGCACCTGTTTAACACCCCTGTCAGTGAGTGCAAAGTTATCCGTGGGGCCTCCGAAGACGATGTTCTTAACGTTCTGCTCTGCTTCCCCATGGCGCATGACGAAGTAGGTGTTACCGCGCGATTTGGAGCGGGCGCGCAGTTCTTCTACAGAACCTATGACGATGAACGAATGCGTCTCGGCGTTCCACCATATAGGAAGCGGCGTTCCCCAATAACGCGAGCGGCTTATCGCCCAGTCTTTGAGGTCTTTGAGCCACTCGCCGAAACGGCCTTCGCGGATGTGCTCCGGCTCCCAGTGAATCTTCTCGTTCTCGTTGATGAGATCTTGTTTTATCTGCGACATGCGGATGTACCACGAGTCGCGGGCATAGTAGATGAGCGGCGTCTTACAACGCCAGCAGAAAGGATACGTGTGCGTGATGACTTCTTTCTTAAAAAGGAGTTCTCTCTCCTCTAGGTCCTGTATCACATGCTCGTCTGCTTTTTTCACGAACATGCCAGCGAAAGGCGTGACAGCATCGATGAACTTCCCTTCTTCGTCTACGAGATGGAATTTCGGAAGTCCGAGCTTGGTCCCGAGCTCGAAGTCGTCGACGCCGTACATGACGGCGGTGTGCACGATGCCGGTGCCGTCGGTAGTAGAAACGAAATCCGCCGGATAGACTTTATATGCTTTTGCAAAAGCATCCTGTTGTTTCTTCGGAGCGGCAAGCCGGAGGTAGGGGTAGAGCGGTTCGTATTCCCAGCCGATAAGCTCGTCGCCCATCACTTCTTTGAGGACTTCTCCATCCGGAGCGACTTCGGACTTTCGTGCTTTTGCAATCCAAATATTTCCGAGCTCGGTCTTTACGAGTACATACGGGATCTTTTCTCCGACCGCGAGTGCGACGTTACCCGGCAGAGTCCACGGGGTCGTCGTCCATGCGAGGATGTATTCGTCGCGGCCGAGGAGCTTGAATTTTACATAGACAGCTGGGTCTTTGGCTTCGGCATATCCCTGCGCGACTTCGTGGCTCGAAAGAGCCGTACCATCCCGAGGGCACCACGGCACGACCTTATAGTCTTTTTCCAGAAGCCCACGCTCCCCTACTTTTTTCAGGACATTCCAGACTGACTCGATGTAATCGTTATCAAAGGTGAAATACGTGTCTTCGTGGTCCACCCAGAAAGCGATACGGTCGGTGAAGCCTTTCCACACATCGATATAGCGCAAGACGCTTTCTTTGCATTTCTTGTTGAACTCCGCGATGCCATATGTCTCGATGTCTTTTTTGCGTTTGAAGCCGAGTTCTTTCTCGACTTCTATCTCTACGGGCAACCCGTGCGTGTCCCAGCCGGCTTTGCGGCGAACATGGTAGCCCTGCATGGTGCGAAAGCGAGGTATCGCGTCTTTGAAGGCGCGGCTCTCCAGGTGATGGATGCCAGGTTTACCGTTGGCGGTAGGAGGGCCTTCGTAAAATACGAACTCGCCTTTCGTGGCGTGCTTTTCGACGGATTTCTTAAATATGTCGTTTTCCTTCCAGAACGCGAGGATGTCTTCCTCGCGCCTGGCGGTTTCGCTTTTGGCTGACTGGTTTCCCTCCGGCATTGGAACATCCTAGCAGAAATTAGCCCATATAGAACGGCCGCCCAAACGCATAGCGTAGGGCGGTCGTTATTGGTGAAATCACCATCCGGAGCAATCCGGCCTGGGAATATCCGGTGCCGGTACGGTCACCGTGACTGTTTGCGCGTCCCTGCAGAACGCGTCAACGATTGGTTCCAGTTCGCCGTCGTTTTGAAGCTTTGCGACATATCCCTCTGGGAGACGAAGAGTGTGTCCATCCGGACCATCTCCATCTTGGAGAAGAGCACTCATCTGTCTCTGAGAGATAAGATACTGGACAACCTCCTGCACCTGCGGTGGTCTGAAAGATCGCGGCACGGACACCTCCCTTTAGCCGTTGCGTAAGTAAAACGCAGCCGTCATGAAACTCCAAGGAAATTGCGTGGTCTACTGTTGTTTTTTCTTCCAGTAGTCAGGGATGAGCCCGAGGTGCCCTAGCCGGGAGCGTATAGCCCCAGGCTTGCGGCCGAAATGCTTGGCTATCTGGCTATTTTTCACCTTATCTTTGAACATCTGTGCTACCAGGACATCGTCTTCTTTGGTCCAGGGCTTTCCCATGTTGGGATATTTCTCCTGCAGCTCAGAAAGCTTCTGTACCTCGGGCTCTTCTTCTCGTGCAGCCTTCTTAGCCGAAGGCTCGCTTGCTCCGATGGCACGGAGAAAGTTTATCTCTAATTTCTCACGATCTGCGGCGTCTATCGTCATGATGCGGTTGCGCGCAGCTTCGGATTTGGCGCGGAAGATGGCGTCCGCATGCACTATGTCCGGATGCAGCATAAGCGCCCTGTTGTTGAAGCCCTCCAAGAAAAGCCCTTCGAGCGTGCGCACACGACTAAGCGCCACATAGCCCTGACCGAACTCAAATGCGTTCGAAAGATCGATAACAGCGGCATCGAGCGACATGCCTTGCGATTTATGAACGGTGATAGCCCACGCGAGACGCAAAGGGATCTGTGAAATGCTCGCCAATATCCTGTTTCCGTCCATGACCTCCCATGTTACTTTTTCCGGTGTCACGGTTCCGTTCTTTGTCTGAATGATCGGGAGACCTGAGCTCGCAAATCCCTTCACGACACCGAGCGTTCCATTGGCATATCCTTCTTCGAAGTTGTTGCGCGTGAACATGACCTGCGCACCCTCCTTGAGAGTAAGTCTTTCCGGCGAGAGGCAGTTTTGCTTCAGTGCTTCGACCAGCGCCTTTGCGCCCTTACTGGTCATTTCGAAGACGTGAGATTTCTCGTCGATCTTTGAGAGCGCGTCGTCGTTGATCCGGTCTGCTTCCGCGTTATGGGTGTGCAGGCGTGTTGCGCCTTTTTTGTTATCCAGATGCATCCGGCCTTTCAATAATTCGTAGTGCACCTCTTCCACGTCGCCACGTCGCACCGCACCAAGGAGATCGAGATACGCACCGTCTTCCTGGCGATGCTGTTCTGACAGATAACACACGACTGGATTGGCTTCGCGCCAAGCTTCAGACTGGAACGCGAACTGGGCACGCTCCCCGCGCGAAACCGGCGGCAACTGGAAGAAATCACCGACGAAAATAATCTGTAATCCTCCAAAAGGCTCTTCGGGTGCAAGCGTCTTGTGCCGGAGCGTGCGTAGCACCTTGTCTACGCTGTCGAGCGTCCGGCTGTCTAACATGGATATCTCATCGATGATGAGTACTTTTGCGCGGATGATGCGCTCGGCGGTCTTTTCACGCGAAGCTATCATTTCGACATCCCAATCGTTCAGGTCTTTTTTGACGCCGATACCGCTCCAGCTGTGAATGGTCATGCCGTGCACGTGCGTGGCTGCGATGCCAGTCGATGCAGTGACCGAAGGCTCGACGGAGCGTTCGCGGAGCCAGTCTATGTATCTGTTGATCGTGTGTGTCTTTCCGCTTCCCGGCTCACCGGTCAAAAAGACATTCACGCCGAGCTTAAGTATAGAAAGTGCCTCTTCCTGCGTCATAGAGGCCGCATTGTAACAAATCCGCGACCGAGCGCTCTTTACAGCAGCCGGGAAACGTCTTTCTTATAAGCTGCGACCAAGAGGGCAAAGTTCATTACGAGCAGGTATATCTGGAATGCTGAGTTCTCTATACTCCACCCTCGTATCGCGAGACCAGAAAGAAGAAAAGATACGAAGGTGAAGACGAACAATATCTTCGTCTCGGTTTCCGGATGTTGCCACAGCTTTTTCAGCGTCGGAACGCTGGCCAAAAAGTCGCTCACGATAGCGAGGATTATCGAAAATCCTGCTGCCGAGGTCATAAGCCAGAAGACGAATGCGAGAAGCGAGAACGCCGCGCATGACCAGTCAAAACTCGTGAGCTTCCAGTAACCTTCCCTGTTCGTAAAGGAGAGTAAAAAGACGATGAGCGGTAAAAAGCCCGATTCGAAAGTCACTGCCGTTATCCATGGGTCAGCTCCCGCCCGGAACGCGATAAAGCTCGCGACGAGTGGAGCAAGTGCCCATAAAAACCAAGTCGCGCGATTAGGCTTTGTGGTGCCGCGCACCGTATCGCGCATGTACACGAGCGTGGCACAGAAGTTTGTCGTAAGACTCAGCAGTATCAGTATGTGCGGAAGAGTCATGCGAAGTTATACGGAGAATTTCTTTGCGAAATTCCCCGTGAATACCATGATTGAATTGGATTCAATCATGGTATTCACATTTTCTCCGGCGCAGGTATGCCGAGAATCCAAAGGCCGTTCTTGAGCGTACGGCCGACCGCTTCTACTACCGCAAGCTTGTGCGCGGCAGCAGAAGTACCGTCGAGGATCTGCTCTTGCGCGTACCAGGCATTGAACGCGCTGGCTACTTCCAAGAGATACGTGGTCAAGATATGCGGCTCGAGATGGTCCGCAGCGCGAGCGACAATTTCAGGAAACCTAGGGATGAGTCGCATGACGGTGTTCGGCTCAGCAGAATCATCTGCCTTCGCTGCGACTCCTGCTTCTTTTGCCTTCTCGCCTATCGCCTGTGTCCGTGCATATGCATACTGCAGATACGGTCCGGAGTCGCCTTCGAGCGACAACGCTTTCTCTCTATCAAAGATAATATTCTTGCCAGTCGCTTGCCTGAGGACCTGATACTTTATCGCTGCGACTGCGACTTGTTCCGCCAGCTTTTCCTTGTCGTCTGCCCTGCTCTCGGCTGCGCGCTCTTTGGCTGCAGCTATCAAATCGTTCAGGAGGGATTCTCCCGTGATGACATTTCCGGTGCGACTAGACATCTTGCCCTCAGCAAAACGCATCATGCCGTGCGAGCGATGCGCCAATTTTCCGTGCAGTTCAGGAAATACTTTTTCGATCGCTTCATACACGACCTTGAAAAAACCGTCTTGTTCGCTTGCCGTTATGGTCACGTATCCGTCTGCCGGCATCGTTTCACGTTTCAGCTGCGCAAGCCCCAACTCTTTTGCCTCGTATGTCGGAAGGCCGTTTGATGTGATAAAGACACGTGTATGCGACCCCTCATATACCACCGCGCCATCGCTGAGCTTGAACACATCCGAATGCTCTCCGATCTGAGTCAGGCCAAGAGGAGCGGTCTGGCTTTCGAAGAAATAAAAGTCGAACTTCGTTCCAAGGAGCGCATAAAGTTCTTCAAAGTGCGCGAGCGAAGCCTTTCTTCCCGCTTCGTATATCTTATTTATTTCCTCATCTGAACGATCGTAAACTCTCGTGTTGATGCCATTGATCTCTTCTTTCGCCTGCGGGTCTTCTTCGTACGCTTTTGCGCCTGCGACGTAGGCTTTCCCCAGATGTTCGACAGATGAAGGGTCGAGGTCGAGTTTCCAGATGCCCCAAATACCTTTTGCCACATGAGGTCCTACATCGCCTTGGTAGTTGGCTCGTTTTACTTCTGAATCCTGAAATTCGAATAGTCGTGCGATGCTCTCGCCTATCGCGTTACTCATCAGGTGTCCGATATGGAATTCCTTGAAAGGATTCGGGTCGGTGTACTCGACCATTATCTTCTTGCCAGAGAGCATGTCGCCGCTTCCCCATGTGTCTTCAGCGCGGGCTTTTTCTATGACTTCTGCGAAAGTCTCTTTTGTAAGAGAAAAGTTTATGAATCCCGGTCCTGCTATTTCGACCTTCTCGACACCAGGGATATCGCCGACACTCGCAACTATCTTTTCGGCAAGTGCTCGCGGGTTCATCCCGGCTTCTTTTGCCTTTGAGAGCGCCACACCAGTCGCATAGTCACCATGAGAGAGCTCTGTCGGATGTTCAAGCGGAACATCTGAAACAGAAACACCCGCTTCTTTGAGGGCGCGTATGAGCGCTGTCTTTATGTCATCAGCTACAGCCATAGTATTTATTTCAGCTTCTTCTCGACGATGCGCCAAATCTGGGCATGCACCTCGTCTGAACCCTGGCTTGCATCCAGCACATGCCCGCCAACCTTCTTAGCAAATTCTTTATAGCCTGCGCGGACTTTGTTCTGGTATGCTTCGCCGCGCTCGTCGAAGCGATCATTGTTCTTTTTGCGACCTAAACGATCCAAGCGGCTCACGCGCCGGTCTTTGGCGATACCATGCGGTGTATCAAGGATGATGTAGATATCCGGCCTAAATTTCCCAAGAGATGCCTCTCGGCATTCCCAGAAGAACTTCTCCAGTCCTTTCTGTTCCTCACCGCGTACCTGCATCGCAAAAGTCGAAGAGTCGAATCTATCGCAGAAGACATTCTTGCCTTTCATGAGTGCAGGCTTGATGAGAGCGGTCATATGCTCTGCTCTTGCAGCCCAGAAAAGAAAGAAGTCGGTCAGGGGGTCGAGCGCATTACCATCGCCGCCTTTGAGGATGTCGCGAATACGCTCTGCCCTTGGGGCACCGCCGGGTTCCTTGGTGTAGGTAGCCTTATTCTTGAGGCGCTTCTTCAGGAGCTCCATCTGCGTGCTTTTCCCTGAGCCGCCGAGCCCGTCTATAACAACAAATAATCCCCGCTTCATACGGGGATTATTGCTTGGTTTTTGAGTTTGGTCGAGGAGGCTTATGCCGCGTCGATGCCCATACTACGGGCCGTGCCTTCGATGAGTTTCTTAGCCCCTGCCATGTCTACCGCGTTCAGGTCTTCCATCTTCTCTTTAGCGATGTCTTCTACCTGCTGTTTGGTGAGCTTGGCGATCTTGTTCTGAGGCTTCGTAGAGCCTTTCTCGATGCCGAGCGCCTTGAGTATGAGGCGGGAGGCTGGCGGCTTCTTTACGATGAAGGTAAAGGTGCGGTCCTTGTAGACAGTCATGACGACTGGCACGGTCTGCCCCATCATAGGACGGGTCTGGGTGTTGAACTGGTTGACGAATTCGCCAATGTTTACGCCCGCAGGACCAAGCGCGGTACCTACCGGTGGCGCAGGCGTAGCCTGGCCGGCCGTTATCTGAAGTTTTATGATTTTGGTGATTTCTTTTGCCATATACTTTTGTTCAAACGACTAAACTCGCTGTACCTGGTCTGCTTCAAGCTCCACAGGAGTCTCGCGGCCGAACATTGGTACGAGTACTTTAACCTTTCCGCGCTCTTCGTCAATCTCTCCGACTTTTCCTTCAAGGTCTTTGAAAGGGCCGTCGATGATGACCACTGCGTCATCGAGTGCGAGGTCGATAGCGTGTCGGACCTGGTCGCCGCCTGCGCGAGCGAGGATCTTGTCTACTTCTTCCTGCTCGAGAGGCACTGCCTGGTTTGCGGTGCCGACAAATCCCGTGACCTGCGGCGTGTTACGCACGACTGACCACGCTTCATCGGAAGCAATCATGTCCACGAGCACGTAACCCGGGAATATCTTCTCCTTGGCTTCGACCTTGCGGCCGTTCTTGATCTTTATCTTCTTTTCAGTCGGTACGACTACCTGGAAGATCCTCTCGTGCATGCCGAAAGAATCCACGCGCTGGCGCAAGTTACGAGCGACAGCGTCTTCATAGCCGGAGTACGTATGTACTGCGTACCATCGTCTCTCTGTGCCGTAAGTTTGTTTTGTCATATGCAGCTTATTTATTTTGTTTCTTAGTCGTAGTAGCCGGGATGCTTATCGGAGTGATTGTAAGGGAAGAAGTCGAAGACGTGGAGGACGCTGTCGGCGGAGTCACGGTCTGTGACGTGCCGGTGTTTGCGGTCACGACACGCTCGAGTATACCGGTGAAAAGGTAGTCGAAAACGCCGAGATATACGGAAACGAAGATGGAGATAGCGACGACGAGCGTCGTAAAGACGGCCGTTTGCGTGCGTGTCGGCCAAGCCACATGGCGAAGCTCTGCACGAGTGTCTTTCAAATACTGTCCGAATGACGACATAGTGATTTTATCGAGGTTTTGAGCGATTAAATCGTTCCAATTTAAAAACCCCTCCCGGGGCTTCTGAATATAATAGTCTTTTTGAGGCCTACTGTCAAGATAGCACCCGACCGCCCTGAGGGCGGTCGGGTGCACCTAGCGCTGTTTCGCTTAGCGGATCTCGTAGGTTACCGAGACCGTGGAAGTTATCTTGTTCTGTCCTGTCGCTATTTCCGGTGCAGGAGCCATGGCCCCGCTGTAGCCACCGCTGTCTGCGCTCATGGTCTTCCCGTAATAGATGGGCATAGAGCCGTTTTCATTGAAGCCGACTACACGCACAAGGGTCACGCCGAGTTCTTTAGCTAGCTCTTCGGCCTTAGTGTGAGCTTCGTCGATAGCTTTCGTACGAGCCTGCGCTTCGAGAGCGGTCTGGTCGTCGATAGTGAACGAAAGTCCGGAAAGATTCGTCGCACCTTTAGAGCCGATGCCCGAAAGGAGGTCGCCTGCTTTCTTGGTGTCGCGCACCTTTACCGTCACCGTCTCGCTCACGTCATAGCCAGTCAAGGTCTGCCTTCCTGGCGGGCAGTATCCGCTGCTACACACGCTTGTCTGGTTGTATTCGTAATGCGGATTAACGCTATAGTCTGTGGTCTGGATATCTTTCTCCGCGATTCCCTGCCCTTTCAGATAGTCCATGATGGTGTTGCCATCGGTGTTTACTTTCGTCTGCGCGGCTGTTACGTCTTTGGCGGTTGCCATGACGCTATAGCTGAACGTCGCCGTGTCAGGTACGGCGAATACATCACCTGAGCCTTCGACAGAGATGGTGTTGGTCGCGGTGACCCCTGAGCCGATAAAGCGATACGACTTGAGGCTTGATACCGCAAGTATGAGGAGGAATAGCGCGAGCATGCCGAGCGCTATCGCCGCTGCGTTCTGTATCATCGGCGGCGGAACGATATGAATTTCTTTCTTTTCTAAGTCCATAGATATTTAGAGGATGAATAAATAATGAATAAAGTCTAGCATGTATTAGTACGGCCACGCGGACGATTGGTAACAAAAAGCCCCGGCTTAGAAACCGATATTGCTGAGGTTCCCTATATCGCTGTAGTACGACATGAACTGCGGGATGACAAAAACCAGCCCCAGAAGCGGCAGCACGATGACGGCGATGGTGACTATCGCGGTCCACATCATGTATTTGCGCGTCCTCTCTGCCGAAACATAGACGGCGTCTATCTTCTTTTCGAGTGCTTCGAGTCTCGCCTGTAGTTGCGGGTCCATTGCTATATGTGCAGCTTCTCTTTTACCTTGGCGACCACGTCTTCTATCTTCCAATCGCTCTTGATCAGATAATCAAAGACGCCGAACTGCACGGCCTCGGCTATCTTCTCGTTCTCAGACAGATTGGTGAGAAGGATTATCGGTATATCTTTTGTGGTGCTTTCCATACGGAGCTTCTGCATGACCGCTATCCCGTCCATCTTGGGCATGACGACATCGAGCAGGATTATCGCCGGATGCTTCTCTATAGCCAGCTCGCATCCCCTCTCTCCGTTTTCGGCGGTGAAGACTTCGAATCCTTCGTGAGTGAACTTCTTTGCCAATGCTTCGCGCAACGATTTCTCATCTTCTACTATCAAGACCTTATGGCCGTTCCGTGTAGCAGTGTCAGACATACGTTAGCATCTTGATGAATCGGCTCATATTAAACGATCACTTCTTTCATGTCAGCGATGATCTGATCCAGCCTGAAATCCGCTTTGGTGTAATACTTCGTGACCCCGAACTTGATATACGATTGGACCTTTTCCGGACTCGCCGTGTTGGAAACGACGAATATAGGGATCTGCTTCCATTTGTCATTACCTTTGACCTTTACGACGAAATCCAACCCTGTCCCCTTGCCCAGAAGGTAATGATCGAGCCATATGACATCCACGCGCGAGAGGTCTTCCATATAGCTCAGCGCCTGGTCGACGGTCCTCGTAGTAACGACATCAAAACCTGAATTTTCCAGCTTTATCTTTATGGCGTTAAGCAAAGGCTTCTCGTCTTCTACTATCAAGACTGTCTTCTGTCCTTCCTTCGGTTCTTCGGCCATAGTTTTATTATTTAGATTAATGCTTTTTCGCCTTTCTTAGCGCGCATACCACTTAACGGAACAATAACATAGAAGGTAGTGCCTTTATTCTCCTCTGAGTCGAACCACACCTCCCCTCCGCACGCCTCCAGGACCGATCTTACCAGATACAGTCCGAGCCCTGTGCCGTCGGTTTCTTTTTCCCTCACGTTGTCTGCCCTGAAGAGCTTCGTGAATATCTTGTCCGCTTGTTTCTTCGGTATCCCGTATCCGGTATCGGCCACCGAAAACAAGACGTACTCTTCTGTAGGATTCCCATGTCCCATGTCCTTTCCTAATGCGGTCGAGAGGCTGACGATCACCTTGCCGTTCGGCGGAGTGTATTTTATGGCGTTAGTGATGAGGTTCTGAAAGAGGATGCGTGAGAGCTTTCCGTCTGCGGGCACCACAGGCAGATTTGGCTGGTATTTTTCTTCGAAGTTCAAGACGTGCTCATGTATCTGCGGCTGCACTTCTTTTATCACGCTCTTAGAGAGCTCGACGAAATCGACGGGCTCAGGAGTCAGCATGAACGTGCCCAGCTCTATCCTCGAGACATTGAGAAGCGCATTGACCAGATCCACCATCCTTTTGTTGCCATGATAGATCTCTTCCAGATATCCCTTCTGCTCGTCATTTATCGCTCCTGCATCTCCTGCCAGAAGCATTTCCGTGTACCAGCCGATGGTGGAAAGCGGCGTGCGCAGCTGATGAGAAGCGAGGGAGACGAACTCGCTCTTGGCGCGATCTATCTCTTTCTCTTTGGTCACGTCTCGCACGATACAGGCGACGCCCGCGATCTGATGATTGATGGTATAAGGGTTGGCCGATATCTGAGCCAAAAACCTGCTCGAGTCTTTCTTTACGAGGAGAAACGTGCCGGTGACCTTATTCCCTGTAGAGATTGCCATCTGTATGGGCTGCTTTTCCGGAGGGACGGATTCGCCGTTCTCAAGGTTGATGGACAAGACCAGGTCAGAAAACATCTTGCCTTTCATCGCATCCGAATCGCAGTCCAGCAATATCTCACCGGATTTATTTATCAGAGAGATGGTTGCATTCTTTTCGGTGACGAATAGCGCGTCGGAGATGCTTTCGAGTACGATATCGCCTTTCGCTTTCTCTGTGGCGATCTTTTCATTGAAATCCATCAGCTCTCTGGAGCTTATCTCCAGAGATCTGTTCATGAGCTGGCGGTCTTCGTCAAAATGGATGTAGGCCTGGTCGATCGACGTTAGAAAATCCTGCCAGTGAGGCGCGGAGACATCTGCTCCGGAGAGGAATTTCTTTATCTGCCTCTCAAGCGTTTTGTGCATAGCCAGGTTTAACCAAGCTCTGAACGTGCTTGATGATATCGGAGATGCTGGTCTCGCTCTTGACCAGATATTGTATCGCGCCCATGTTTGTAACTTCTTGTTTTGTCTCTTCCTGACCCATATTGGTGATCACGATGACAGGAGTAAAGTCTTTTCTTTCAGCCATCTTGGCCATGACATCGAGGCCGCTTAGCTTCGGCAACAGCAGGTCCAGGAGAACTGCGCCATAGGTATCTTTCGATAGGCACTCCAGAGCTTGTTCCCCGTCATAAGCAGGGCTCGGCGTAAAACCAGCATGCGTAAGCGCTGCCTGCAGCGCATTGTTCAGGGGCCTTTCGTCTTCGACGACTAATATCTTCTTTTCTTTTTGGCCTGCCTGGTCCATTTTTCTATTCTACAGCCTGACTAATACGCATATCATGCTACCACATCCTCTTTGAGAAGCGCCTGCCTGTATTCGTGATAAATGAGCAGGATGGCGATGACGTCCAGAACAGTGATGACCAGGAGCCACACCGAGTGCGTGCGGAAGAAATAGCGGAAAAGCTGATACATGATGAAAAGCGAAAAGACCGAGATCGACGCGGGATACGCCCACATCTTGTTGCGTAGTAACCCGAGTATGAGAAATACTTTCACGACACCATGCCCGAGAAGGTAGAATCCTGCGAAAGTCTGTGCTTCCGGGGTGGGATGGAGCAAAGGCTGCAGATGCCCAGAAAAGAAGTCGGTCGGATCCTCTATGACTTCGTTGTCTATGAGCTGGATGATGAGGTCGGTTATGGAATTCGTGAAGAGGAATATGGCACCGAGTACGACCTCAAGAAGCGCGAAGAGACCTTTCCCTGCGATGGTGATGAGATACACGTCGTGTATTCCCCGTTCTGTCTTTTCACGCATCACTTCTTTCATGCTGTCTATGCTTTTCCGTTTCCAGAGAGTCCAGCCGTATCAGAGTAAAACAATCCTCGGTAATACGAGAAGAGCCATTCTGCCAGACAGTACACAGAATACGTGATGAAGTACGCGGATATGACGTCGATCGAATAGTGAAGATGTCCTAAGAGCACGACGAACGCGAAGAAGATAGACCACGAGAGGAACGCGAAGCGCAGGCGCGTGTCACGCCAGAAGATAAGTGCCATCATGAAAGGGGCTCCGGTATGTCCCGAGAAGAAAAGGTCGTTGCCGAAGAAATATTTCTTGACCGTGATGCCGAAATCGGTCGCGGCGCGCTCAGGGAAAGGCGCGATATGCGTGAGGGAGACGAATCCTGCTCGTATGAAGAAGAAAAGCGCGAGCGTAAGGAAGGTAAAAGGTATGCGGCGCGGATGAGAAAGAGAGATAGCGGCGACGAAAATTACGAAAAGAAACGTGCCGTAGATGAAAAGGTCTCCTACGCTCAGGGCAGGAGTGTTGGAAAGGACGATGTCGGTGACCGGATTACTCGCGACTTCGGCCGCGAAGTGACCTGAAAGGATGCTCGCGAACATGCTCGCAAGAAACAGGAGGAAGGAACCGACCGCCGCTATGCGGTAGTCTTTCTGCGCGAAATGGTCTTTGTAGCGTCTGGCGAGTTCTTTGTGGGGCGCCTTGTGCTTGCGCAGCGGAAGTTCGGCGACCTGTTCGGACATAGAAGATAGGTAAAAGTAGTATACTACGTATTGAAACCACTTTCCATGGAAATCCTTGGCTCTATCATTGCTTTTTTTGAGGCAACCAAGTATCCCCTTATCTTTGCGGGATGCTATATAGAAGGCACCGTCGTGATGATGGGAACGGGCATCTTGTGGCATTCGGGCGTGGTGAATTTCTGGCCCGCGTACGTGGCACTCGTCCTCGGAGATTTCCTTTCAGACCTGATGTGGTACTTCATCGGCTACTACGCCGCCCGCAAATCGATAGACAGATGGGGGCATCGTTTCGGACTCACGCCCGAGAACATGGCCAAAGTCGAGCGTAGGTTCCATAAATATCATACGCAGATACTCTATATATCTAAACTCTCCATGGGATTCGGCCTCGCGGTCGCGACGCTCACGACAGCAGGAATGCTCCGAGTGCCGCTGTGGCGCTACGTAGCTATCAACCTCTCCGGCGGATTGGTCTGGGTTTTTGCGATGATGCTTGTCGGATATTATTTCGGGAACATCCTCGCGCTCATACCCGAACAGCTGCAGCTCGCATTTGCGCTAGCGACACTTGCACTGGCGTTCCTTGGACTCAAATGGCTTAGCCAGAAATTGGCGACGAGCGACTGGTAGAAGAGTGGTAAAATCGGGAAATGCCACGAATATCTATCGTCATTCCCTGCTTACAGGAAGAGGGATATATAGAAGGAACCGTCCGACAGTTCGGACGCCTATCTGTCCCGCACGAGATCATCGTCTCAGACGGAGGAAGCAAAGACAGGACCGTCGAGCTTGCACAAGCGATAGCGGACAAGGTCATCGTAAAGAACGACCCGCATCCTATCCCCGCGCGACAGCGTAACGACGGTGCGAAAGAAGCGCGCGGAGAATTCCTCTGCTTCACCGACTCGAGCGTACGGATCCCAGATATCGAAAAGTTCTTCGAGCGCGCACTCTCGAAATTCGCACTCGACCCGAAGCTCGTCGCCATCACGGGACCGCAGAACATCTTTCCGGAGATAGAAACGTTCTGGGATAAGCTTTTCCTAGGCATACAGAACCAGCTCATACGGTTCCAGAATAACCTCCTCCATCGCGGCGCGGGTACCGGGAAATTCATGCTCATGCGGCGTGAAGCTTTCGAGCGCATACATGGATTTGACGAAAGCCTCGTCGCAGCGGAAGACCTGAACCTCTACATGCGACTCTCAAAGCTCGGAAAGACCCGATATTGCGCAGACCAGGCGATACTCTATCCCGGCAGGCGCGAACACGGACTGGGCTGGCCGAAGCTTCTCTATATATGGGTCGGCAATGTCATATGGGTCTGGATCTTCGGCCACACGTGGGTCAAAGAATGGAAACCGGTGCGGTGATCAGATGATCAGATCTTGTAGAGCGGCTTGACCGCCAACACGTACACGCTCGCGACCGTAAAGATAAGCGTCATCCCCCACGCGGCGTAATACACCCAACCGAGATTCATCAGCGCAAGGATGCCAGCACACATGAGTGCTCCGAGAAGATCCGCGCGGATCTTCCGCTGCAGAAGATGCGGGTGCGGGATGTCGTAGAGCATGAGCGTGTACTTTGCTGCGGCGATAAGGAACATAACGAGCGTGCAGAGCGCAAACTGCGGAGGCTGTCCGATAGAAGCGGCGATGAAAAGATACGATATGGCGAGGATGATGTCAGCGAGCGCATGCCTTCCGTCTTCTTGCGGCACAATAGAGCTGAAAAGCCGCACCGACGGATATGCGTTTACTACGAGGAGTGCATAAAATATTTCCAAAGGAAGCGATATGTGCCAGTCGTATACGAAAAGCGGCCACGCGAGGATGCCCGCAGCGGTAAAAAGTGCAGTGGCGAATAGTGCTCTGCGTTTCGAGTAGGTCATACCTTGCGGACGTCTTTATATCTTACCGTATAGGGCCTGCCGAAGATGACTGGCCAGAGATAGTTGAGTGCATACCTGAAATTCGTGCTGAACATGCCTTCTGTCTCGAATCGACGCGCTGAAGAATACACATAGAAGCGCGTGCGGAACATCACTTTGCCGATCTTACTCAGCCGACGCGCGATATCCGTATCTTCGCCATAGAACCTTATAGACGTATCGAAGCCGCCCATCTTTTCGAGCGCATCTTTCCTCGCGATGAAATTCGCGCCCAATATCATGTAGCCGGTGATCCGATAGACCAATGGCGCCGGAAGCCAGAACGCGTTGAGTATCCAGAGCCGCCAGCGGCTTGCACCGAAATATCGGCGAGGTCCGCTCAGTGCGACGATGTTCGGATGTCTTTTGAGAGTATTTTCCGCCATGCGGAACCAATGATGCGACAGATGCGAATCTGCGTCGATGTAGGCTACCCACGGGGTTTTTGCAGCGACGAGGCCTGCAGCGCGCGCAAACGGAAGTCCTTTCTGTTCTTCGCGTACGACCATCGCGCCGTGTTCACGCGCAACCTCTCCTGTGCGGTCGCTCGAAGCGTTGTCTACGACGATGATCTCGCGCAGCCTGTCGCCGGCCATCTTTTTGGCCGCATCTATGGTCTCGCCTATCTCGGATTCCTCGTTGTACGCGGGGATGATGAGAGTCAGTTCCATGTTCTAGAAATGATAACAGTTACGGGGGTGATCGACGGGACTCGAACCCGTAACCACCGGTACCACAAACCGGGGCTCTACCAATTGAGCTACGACCACCGTCGCGATATTTATAGCAAAAATAGCTATCTTATGCGAATTATTCCGAGGCAGAGTCAGTGCACGGACGTGAGAAGCTCAGATGAAGAGGTCGCATCTACTACGTCGAACGATATGCGGCCTATGACGAGTCCTGTCTGTGTGAGGACGCTCACCCGCCAGCGACCGGGCGCAGGATTGGACTTAAGCGAATAGCCGCGATAACCACCGTCGCGACCGCCATTTATAGTGAGGTTGAAAGTGCTCTTACTCACCCAGTCATGGATGCTCGGGTCGTAATACTGCCATATATATGTGATGGGCGTGGAGAGTCCAGAAGGCGCGAAGACCGCGGTGAACGCGTAGGCAGTCTCTCCCGCTGTCTTATGGAATGTCGCGGGAAACGGGAGGAGTGCCTGATACCACGTACGTGGCTCACCCACGAGCGAGTACGTGCCGTCTGAAAGCCTCGTCACCGAATGGTAGACCCCGGCGTCTTTAAGTGCGAGCGGGAGCGGCGGGATGAGGTTTGTAAAATACAGTGTCGTGATCAGCACCCAGATGACTGCGATGGAGCGGGCGCTTTTCGTGCGTTCTTTTTTCTCGAGCGCGGGGGCGACGCGCGAGAGCGCGAGTATGAGCGCCGCTGCGCATCCGACGGCGATGAGCCCGCTGAGAAGGAACATGAAGTCCCCTATCTTGTGGAACGCTACGGGCAGGAAGAAGATGAAAAAAAGATATAGCGCAGTAAAATACATCGCGACCTGGAAAGAAAAACGCAGATACAGATTGCGGAAACGTTCGTTGCCGATGAGAAGACCGGCAAGGACGGCGACGAATATCCACGTGCCGTAAAAAGCAGCGCTCCTGCTGTAGAGCGAGACGAACGCGCTGAAGAGTCCTCCGAAGGCGAATTGTTCTGCTACGGGGATGATGGGCGCTATCTTCAAGAGCCAAGGCTGTTTGAATTTCCCTGCTTCGATACCGTTGAGAAGGATGATACCGAGCGCCGCGAAGCTGAGATAGAACAAAAGGAGCGCGTTACTGGTCCAGAGATCGACGCGTCGTAAAAGCACGAGGTTGTCCATCAAGAATCCCGCGACCAAGGAAAGCGGAGAAATGAATCGCTCATACCAATGGATGAGTTCTTCGAGATTCTTAGGGAGTAGGCGGCGGACCATTGGCTAATCATAGCAACAACCTGGTATTCGTTTGCAGAAAAATGTGCATATATACTATATGCAGGCAGCTGCCTATGCAGCCGCAATTTGATTGAAAGGGTCACGAGAATGGATGCAAACACGATGACGGTGCGCGCGGCTTGTGCACTCCGCCTAGAAGAGTGGGCGGTACGCAAGCTCGGAGTGCCCACCGTGCGTGTGGGCATGCGATGCAAATTGGGCGTACCTGAAGGCAAACTGATATCCGTCGGAGTCGCCGGTGGACTTGTGCCTGCACTTGAAATCGGTTCACGTGTCACCGCGAATCGTATCGTCGATGAAGACGGGCAAACGATATGGGAAGGTGAACCGCTTAAGGTACCTGGAGCGATAGTCGGTACTGTGGCAAGCGTCCGAAACGTTCACGACACTCGTGCATCGCGCAAAGCGCTATATGAAAGTACTGGCGCGATCGCTGTAGAGATGGAATCGCTCGTGCTGGCCGGACCTCTTTTTAAAGGATGCTTCCGGGTAATCAGCGACACGCCAAGCATTCCGCTTATCTTGTTTTCAATATATGGCGGACTTGCCGCTCTTCGAGAACTGACGAAGATACGTCTGGAAACTGAGCTCTGGTGAGAACCGGAGCTCTTGTTTTTTGTGCGATTGTGAGGACTCGGCCAAAAACATTTTTCAAACCCGTCGGTTTGAAAGATTTCTCGACCCTGATTTTGCGACCCTGTCTTCTGACGGGGTGTCCCCCGCAAATTCCTTCTCGTCCTATCATCACGCTACAAAAATGCACAAAGCCGGAGACATGTTCCGGCTTTGGCTTTTCTTGTGGTCACAAGTCGAGTTTGCCCGTCGGCAAACTCGCTCGCGACCCCTCCTCGCGGTCGCGCAAGCTTGCGCGACATCGCTCCGGCCCGCACATAGCACAAAACCTGCCGCAGGGCAGGTTTTGTGTTTGATGTGCGCAGGAGAGGACTCGAACCTCCATGCCCTTGCGGGCGCTACCACCTCAAGGTAGTACGTCTACCAATTTCGCCACCTGCGCAGTGAGCGCATTCTAATAGGAAAACTGGAAAAAAACTAGGCTTTGGCTTTTGCATTGCCGCGCGTCATGGTATTGTCTGCGCGGCCAAATCAAGGGAGGACACCATGCAGACGACTGCGTACGACTGGGATGCGGAGTCGCTGGTGGATGCGCTCTGCCTTGCGACAGCCAGAGTCACGCTGACCAGGCCCCATGAATATGGATATGAACAGCATATTGATCGGATGATATTCCTTCGCGGCGTAGTGCTTTCACGCCTGGAGGGTGTCGAGAGACCTTTCAAGGAAGGTCAACTGGTGCGCCTCGGCGATCAAGATGTCTCTGTTTGTATCTCTCTCAACGATGTGAGGGGTCGCACGGCGTCGGTACAGCCAGGCGATGAATACGAGATCATCGACATCCTCTACAGAGGCTCGGGATCCTGGTCTCTTATGTTCAAGGAGGATATGAGGTTCCGTTTCCCTGCGGAACGTTTCGAGATGACCAGAGGATGAACGCCGACTGGCATCTCTAAACTCAAAGGTCTCGCTTTCGCGAGACCTTCTTTTTTATTCTTATTCTGTCGCTACTGTTTCTTCGGCAGGAACCTCGGTGACCATCTCGTTTGCGGTCGTGTTCATCATGCGCGTGCGGCGCAGCTGTCGGCGAGCTTCTCGAGCCACCTTGTCGCGGATGTAGTAGAGCTTGGCGCGGCGCACTCGAGCACGCTTTACGATCTCGACTTTGTCTATCATCGGGCTGTAGAGCGGGAATATCTTCTCGACGCCGACGCCAGAAGCTACACGGCGGACGGTGAAGGTCGCGCCGGCTTCGCGGCCGTGTTTGCGGGCCAAAACGAGGCCTTCGAATATCTGGATGCGGAATTTACCCTTGGCTTCTTCGATTTTCTGGTGCACGCGGACAGTATCCCCTGCTCGGATATCGAGCTTTTTGCGGGCTTCCATGTCTACCGGTGATGTGACTACTTTATTCATATGTTTTCAAATACTCGTCTGAGTCGCGGCACTGTACCAGAAAAAACCGCTCAGTGCAAATAATGGCTTAACTAGGGCCTGTAATCAATGATAAAACCCTTATATTGAGCGCTCGGCTGCCTCCACTCTTGGACTACCCCATCTACCCGGGAAAGCATGGAGCCTTTGTGCAGTTGTTCGAGCAGATTCTCCAACACAGCACGCTCTCCCTGCGCGACTACCTCTACCGTGCCGTCGGAGAGGTTCTTAACATAGCCGGTGACGCCGAGTTTTCTGGCTGAACGCTGCACGAAATCACGCATCATGACCATCTGTACCCTGCCGGAGACTATCGCGCGGAGTTCTTCCATACTTTGTGGGCGATACAGGACTCGAACCTGTGACCTTTCCGGTGTAAACGGATTGCTCTACCAACTGAGCTAATCGCCCGTCACTACGAGACTACCTCAAAATCGCGAAGATTTCTAGCTTGTCCTTGTGAGCGTGCGAATAACCTGGAGCGCCTTCTCCACGTTCTTATCCTCAACGAAAAGCGTGAGCTCCGTCCCTGCTGAGACTACCTCGACGACGTTCACACCTTCCCACGCAAGCGCCTTGAGTATCGGGTAATAGACGCCGGGCACAGCCATACTCTCCTGCGGCAGACGCATAGTCACAGACGTCACCCGCTCCTGTGTGCGGCTTACCGATTTCCCAAATGCTTTCCCGAGGGCTTTGCCGGCATCTTTGCGCGATATCACCAACGTCTCGGCGAGACCTTTGGTAACACCCTGGATGCTTTCTGGGTACTGTTGTTCGAATGCCGAGAGCCGCTTGAGGATGCCCGACGTATTATGGACGAAGAGAAGCGTAAGGTCCGAGCGGAGCGTTATATCGCTGATGCGTTTGAGAAATCGGAAACCGAAATGCGTGTGCTTCTTTTTCTCCGGAAGACGATGAAGCGCCATCGCTATCGCCGGGATGGATATCTTTTCCAGCATCCTGCGCTCGACTTCTTTATGGATGCTACGCGCTATCGCAGTAGTGTTCCCCAGCCCTTCGGAGATAACTTCTCCGAGAAAAGGCGTCTCCGCTATGAGCTCTTGGACATGCTGGCTTATGGTACGCATGTTAGATATATAACAAAATGTGATAAATCTGCAATATATGGCAGAAAATTTGGCCACGCTTTACCGCTCCCCTACTATTTCTCACAGGACCGCAGATGCGGCTTAACGACTAACGCCGAGGGAGGCACGGATGCTAGACGAATGTATTAAAGTCGGAGACTGCGTCATCGTGGACGAAAAAGTGATCCTGTCGATGTTGCCAGCAAATGCAACAACGGCTGCCCACCGAGGCGCACTGAAAAAAAGATATTCGGTGACCGGAATCGGCCCGACTTGCTACGGCGTCCGAGCCGATGACGAAAAGAAAGGGTTCAATGTTCCCCACGACAAAGTCATCCGCATGGCTCGGAAATCTCAACCAAAGCAGCGGACGAAGTTCTTTCAAGGCGTTATGAAGTCACTTCGTCAGAGGTTTGCGGAACTGCTCCTCAGAGCGCACACTGCGGTCAAAGACTGAGGTCGACACGAGCACGATCTTCGCCCGCCACATCCTTCAGTGGCGGGTTCTGTTTTTTGGTGCCCTCGGTTGGAATCGAACCAACATAACCGGCTTAGAAGTCCGGTGTTCTATCCATTGAACTACAAGGGCGTGCGCACATCGTAGCCGAAATGCGCCCCGTTTGGAAGTTATCGGGAAGGATCCGGTGCAGAAGCCGCTCCGGATCTGAGTTCTTGGAAGAGGTCGGCGCGCGCCTCGAATCCCTGTACGGTCTTCGAGAGTAGGGCTTTGTTGAGGCTTTTCGGATGAGCGTCCGGTGTCTTTGCCGCGCCGAAACTGAAGAACGTCATGACGAGAAGATACGCCCCGACCGCTGCCGCGATGCAGAAAAGGACGATCTCAATGATCAGCATGATACGCCAATATTTCCCTGCAAGCACATACAAATGTTCGGGTTCTTCGCGGCTCTGATAAGCCAGTGCTGCTGAAAAATTGTCGTGGATGTTCATGATGAAAGCGCTGATGTCGTATAAAAACTCAAACGTACGTTCAATGACCACGTTGCCGCAGCACTCTTTGCATTCGGATCCACTGGAGCGCGCGATATGTCCATCTCCTGTACGGTAGTCGCGAGCGGTAGTGTCTCGAGCATCCTCGCGATACGCATGACCGAAGCGAAAGAACCTTGCGCATTAGCAGTCAGATCTACCTGGCTTATCTGCTGACTTCCCTTTGGGGCCGTTTTTACGGGCTGTGCGCTTGTCACATGCACGGAAGTCCCTGTGGCGTTGACGGATTCGATAAGGTTCACCGCCGAAAGCAGGTCGACATCCGCGATAGTGTCCAGCGACTGTCGGTCGGGCTCGGTTTCTCGTGCCAATATCCGCAACTGTGCTGCCTGCCCTTCCTGCAGGTTCGAGGCAGCAATGTCTGCCATATACGCAGCTCGTTCTGATTGCATCTGGAAGACGGTGAAGAGCAAGAATCCCACGCCGCACCATGAAAGAATAGCTACGACGAGCGAGATCCATGATGCGAAGCCGACGTATCTCGTATTCATATTAGAAATTACCCGTAATAGTTATGGTAAATCGCGCTCCTTGCGTAGCGAGAAGATCGCCGACCGGCAGCTTCACGGAAGAAAAAAGAGTGTTGGCCTCAAGCAGGGTGCGATACTTGTCTACGTTTGCGCGACTGTCTTCGATGCCGCCGAGTGCCAGAGTGGACGGAGTTCCCGCAGAGCCGGGGTTATAGACGACGTTATCGATGCGCACGCCGCTGGGGCGCGCAGAAAGAGCACTGAGTATCGCATTTGTGGCCGAGCTTGAAGCGACTGAGACAGGTGCGAGCTGGCTCAAGAGCATCTGCGAATGGGCGATACTCGTACTATCTTCCCTGCTTTGCTGCAGCTGACTCGCTCTTGCCTGCGTTTCCGGCCGCGAACTATACAAGACGCCCAGGCTTGGCGAGAGCACGAGTGTCGCAAACACCGCTGCGACTATCGCAAGAGAAGATGCCGTGAGCAGGAAGCGCTCCTGGTATTCACGGTGGATCTTCTGCAAGTTTTTTTCTGGAAGAAGGTTTGACATGGTTATATGCCGCGCAGTCCGAGCCCGACGGCCGTAGCGTATTGCAATGATGTCCGAAAATCTATCGGAGGAATATATGAATCGAAGGTCGCGACGTTGTTCCAGATATTTCCACGCTCAACGGGAGCCTGGACTTTTGCGGCTATAAAAGATGGCAGTCCTTCGAGATTGGCGCTCCCGCCGACGAGAAGTACCCGCCCGACCGGAGTGACCCTGTCGCCACCGCCATCGCGGCGCGTATCCCAGTAATGAAAATGTTTTGCAATCTCGTCTGCAAGCGCGTTTGCGGTCTGTGTCATCGCCTCGACTGCGACCTTAGCCTCTGGAGCTGTAGCAGAAAGTCCCTGCTCGTTCTTGAAGATTTCTGCTTTTTCCGGAGAGAGTGAGAGCTTTTCCATTGCTGCACGGGTGATTGCATCGCCGCCGACATCCACCGTCGAAGTGAAAATGGGGATGCCGTTCTTGATGAGTGCGAAACCAGTACGTGCGATACCGAAATCGACAAGGAGCGTAATAGGGTCGTTCTCCCCTGCCCAGACTGCGCGCGCGATGGAGCGTGCCTCTATCTCGAGAGACATGAGTTCTATGCCAGCACTTTCAAACGCTGTAGCATAACCTTCCACGAGATCACGCGGAAAGACCACGACACCTATCTCCATCCCGTCCTTGCCGTTCTCCGCGACAACGTCGAAATCGTAGATGGATGACGACGGAGGAATGGGTACGCGGCCTTCGAATTCGAATTCGATGAGTCGCAACACTTCGTCTCTATGACTGCCGTGTGGCACCGTCATACTGAAGACATACGCCGCCTCTTCCGGTAGCGCAGCATGAGCACGCTCTACGCCGCCGAATTTTTCTTTTATCTCTGAGAGAGACTCGGCGAGGAGATGCGGATCACGGATGGTGCCGCCCGAAACGATGCCAGGGTTCAAGGGCGCCGAGCCGAAAGTACGGACCTTATGTTTACCATCAGAAAGATGCATCAAGCCGAGCCATTTGACCGATGAATCGGAAATATCGACACCCAAAGACGCCGGCCTGAGCGTGCGCGGTGTCGGAAACCATTTTTCAAATGCGCGCGAATAGCGCTGCACTCCCCCAGAGAGCGCGGTCTTCTGCATGAAGAAATTATAGCAGCTATTTCAAGCGGGTTCCTGGCGCAATATCCCGCTCGGGCTGCAGAAGCGCGACACCGCTTTCGTCGGAGGCCGCGATGAGCATTCCCTGGCTTTCTACGCCTCGGAGCATTCTCGGCGCGAGGTTAAAGACATACGGCAAAGTCTTCCCGACCAGTTCTTCCGGCTTTTTCCATTCGGCTATCCCGGAAACTATCGTGCGCTCCCCTGCTGCACCGAAATCTATCGTGCATTTTATGAGCTTGTCTGCGTCCGGCACCATCTCTGCAGCGATGACCTTGCCGAGGCGGATGTCGAGCTTCGCGAAGTCATCGTATTGTATCTGCGGTTTGTCTTCCGGCATATGATCTGATTCCTAGACTCTACTCTGTTTTTTTCTGTACGTCGAGAAATCGCTGCAGGATGATAGCCGCGGCGGAAGAATCGTCGTGCTTTTGTCCTTGCGGCGCGAAACGTGCTGCTTCCTGAGAAGACCAGGCTTCGCGTATACGCACGACTGGCACGGAAATCGCATGCTTGAGTTTTTCTACGAAAGCGTCGGCTTCTTTGGTTATGTCGTTCTCGCCGCCGTTTGTGGTACGGGTGTCACCCACGATGACCTGTTCTATTTCCTCGAGCGCGACGATGCGCTTGAGCATGTCGAATGTCTTCGCGTCGTTATCTATAGTGTCGCGAGGGAAAGCAAAGGAGTTGGACTGATCGGAAATGGCGATACCGATCCGTCTGCTTCCATAGTCGAGTCCGATGTAACGCATATAAGTATTTGTCTTTGCTCTTTTAAAATTCGTATTCCTTGTCGAGTTCGACGGCAAAAAAACGTACCCCGTGCGATTCGAGAATGGATGTCGCTAGACGCTGATGCACACCGTTGCCAAAGTCATTCAACAACATGTCATGCACAGGAAATGTAGATTTTGGCTTGAGCTTGATTGCGTAATCAATTGCTTCAGAGATTTTCATCCATGGGCCTGCGACCGGAAGCGCCATGATGTCGGGCTGCACGCCAGGGTCTGCGGTGAGCTCATCACCCGGATACCAAAGTCTCTCACCGATCAAGAATCCGGTGTTCTGCACAGGTGGAAGTGATGAATGGATCACGGCATGCGCGCTACCGTGCCCCGATACCGATATGCCTTTTATCTCGGTGTCGTCGCCATCCTGAAGTACGTCATGCGCGATGCCTTCTTTGGCGAGAAGCGCTGCGACGCTGGGATTGGCGAGGACTTTCGCTTTCGGATTATTTTTCAAAAGTATCTGGAGTGATTGAAGATGGTAGTGGTCGCCGTGTTCGTGCGTGTATAGAATCGCGTCGAGCCCGGTAACGGAGACATTCTTGTCTGCAGTAAATGAGCCGGGGTCAGTGAGAAGCCTCACGCCTTTTTCCTCGATGAGCATGCAGCAGTGGCCGAGCTTCGTGATTTTCATCATGCCAGTGTACTCCGAAGGACGCGACGGTGAAAGGTTTCCTGCCGAAGAACAGTTCGAGGGCGCCTTGAATCCGATGCTTGCTGTTGTCGTGAACTTTCCTCGGTACGACGGCCTGTGACCTAGGGTGAATCCGATGTTCGCATTGGATGCAAAAATCGGATTCAACGGGCACGGCCTCCCGCTTCGGGGTCTGAAGCGGGAGGCCGTGCCTATGGGCAAGTACCGTTCTGCGAAAAGAGCACTTGAATAACCAGCGGAGTCTTGTAGCGCAACGATCGCCCAGATCAATCACGCGCCGCCTGTCTCATAAGTATACTACACTCGTGTGAAGAAATTATTTCACTTGTGAATTCAAGACGAATTCATGAACTCATTGTATTTCCATGCGCTCTTCTATCGTGCGTACGCCAAAAGCGCGGATGGTATCGGTACCGTCTGCGTCTCCTATCACTATCACCATATCGCCCGGAGCAAAATCTTCTCCATAAGGCAGTCTCGTTTTCGGCGTAAGTATGACGGTAGATGTACCCTCTCCATCAGGACCGATGATGACAAACCTTCCCGGCTCTTCCATGACGATGACTCCGCGCCTCATATCGGGAGGGTGTGGCGGACGGAACATGCTGCCATACCAGAAACCCATCGGGGGTGGCAGATATCCATGATGCGCCTCAAACTCCATGCGGCGGTGGAAAGATGTCTGCGCGAGAACGAAACCGCCGAGAAACACAACGACTAGTATTCCGCCGAGAGACATCGTGAGTGGCGCACGATATGCAAAAGAATATTTACGTACGAGTATCTCGAGTATGAGCGCAAAGATCGCGACGAGGATGAGCAAGAGAAGCGGCGCCGAATGTAGGAGCACGAACCAGCCGCGACCGCCGAAAGAAGGTGCATACCATGCGCCGCCTTCACGCAGGAAGAAAAACGCGAGCGATATAACGTACAGGAGCGCGATGACGAGAATGAGGATTCCCGCTGCGGCGAGCGCGCTCAGCAGGATGAAATGCCAGCGCGGCCGCATCGCCACGCCTTTCTTCTCTATCATAGCCATCACCTTGTCGCGGAAATCTTCACTCATATATGTTTTGGCCTTTTGCCTGTTTCTGGAGCATAGCGCGAGCGCGTGCGAGACGCACGCCCACGGTCGAGACCGGGATATGCAAGATGTCGGCTATTTCCCTGTAGTCCATGCTCTCAAGGTAATACAAGATAAGGGGCTCGCGGTATTTCGCATCCAGCTTATCCAGATGCTTCTCCAGAGTCTCTCGTGTGTCCCGCTCGAGGGCGACGCTGTCCGCGGTGTCGACAGCCTGCAGATACGGAAAGAGGGTATCGAAGTCTATGGTAAACACGGTGCGTCGTGATTCTTTTTTCTTGAGAGCGTTTACGAATTCGTTATGTGCAATGCGATATATCCACGGACTGAACCTGCGCGACGTGTCGAAGCTCTGGAGATTCTCATAGGCTTTTATGAAGGTGTCCTGCACGATATCTTGCGCGTCTTCAGGATCCAAGAGGAATTTACGCGCATAGCGCAAAAGCTTCGCTTCATAGCGCTCTACGAGTTCTCCAAACCTGTTGGCTGCTCCGCCCTGCACGGCAAGCGCCACTTGTTCATCGGTTTCTGTCATGACCCGCAAACTATATACATGTATCCTTATTGATACAATTTGGACGTCTTAAAAACTTCAGGCTGATACGCTTTCAGGCGCTCTATTCTCGTGTCCAGGTGCGCGGCACGAAGCTCTTCTTCAAGATGGTCGACGTACTCCCCCGTCTGGTCGTAGCCAAGGGCGATGACGTCCGGACGACTCGCGACGATATGGGGCATATGACCCTCTTCGTCGCCCAGCAGCGCATCGTCCACACCGGGAATTCCCTGCACCATCTTGAGTCTCGTTTCTTCGTTGTTACGAGGCTTCTGACCTTTGATACGCTCGACTGCGCTGTCGCGTGCGATGGAGACTATCAGATACGGATCCTCAGCGAGCGCTCGAGCTTGCCGAAAAAGATCCTCATGACCTTTGTGGATCATGTCGAACGTACCGAAAACCATGATGCGAGTCATGTTTATTTGAGTGCCATTTCTAAGGCAGCTTCTGCTGCAGATTTGCCGTGATTCGCATCGCCCTGAGACCTTGCCCGGGCTTGCTCAAGCGTATTGGGCGTGAGTACACCGAAGGAGATCGGGATATTGTGCGCGAGCATAAGATGCATGATGCCTTGAGCGACTGCATTCGAGATATATTCGTCATGCCTCGTCTCCCCTTTTAAGACGCAGCCGAGTGCGACTATCGCGTCGAGCTTACGTTCTTCCAAAAGCTGCTGGCAACCAAAAGGTATCTCGAATCCTCCCGGCACATGCTTGACCCAGATATTCTCTTTTTTCACTTCCCATTTCAGCAAGGTCTCTGTGGCGCCGTCGAGAAGCGCGTGCGTGATGTCGCTATTGAAGTCCGAGACCACCACGCCCATCTTCAGCATCGACGCATCTCGAGCAGGTCTTTCTTTAGTCATCTCTTCGCGCCGCATATGACGAGCCTACCACTCAGCGCACACCGATGCCAGCCAAAGGTTCCAGATATCGCGCAAGTATATCCGTCTCGACGTTCACTTTCGTACCTTTCGAGATGCTGCCCAGATTGGTCTCGCTCAGAGTATGCGGGATGAGAGCGACGGTTATATCCGCCCTGGAAACCTTCGCGACGGTAAGCGAAACGCCGTTCACCGCTATCGAACCCTTCAAAGCGACGTACCGAGCAAGATGTTTCGGGATCGAAAGAGTGATTTCCACTGATTCATCGCGACGGCGCGTTTCTTTTACTGTGCCTACCCCATCAACGTGCCCCTGCACGAAATGACCATCAACGAAGTCTCCGTAGCGCAAAGACCGCTCAAGATTGACCTCATCACCTCTTTTTATGAATGCTGCCGTGGTCATACGCAACGTTTCCGGCATGTATTCTACAGAAAAGGATTCAGAGGGTTGTGCGACGACCGTCGAGCAGATGCCGTCAATAGCGACACTCTGCCCGATTGCAAATTTCCATCCTTTAGGGCGATGTATAGTAACTAGGACAATGTCTTTGCGCCTGACGACGGAAAGCACTTTTGCTTTGCTTTGAATTATGCCGCTAAACATGGCTTCTGAAATAATCTCTTACATCGTAGATATCTTCCTGGATCTGCGCACGCAGCGCCTCGTCGTCTTCAAACTTCGCATAATCACGGATCTTTTTTAGGATTTCTACCTCTATGTCTTTACCGTAGAGGTCGCCTCCGGAATATTTGCCCAGATGCACTTCGAGGAGGTTCCTGCGTGTATCCGCATATGCCGCTGCATGATATTCCTTGCCGTCGAGCATCACGCGCGCAGCATAGATTCCGTTGAGCGTCACATCTTCGAGCGGGATATTCGCGGTCGGGAACCCGAGCTTTTCCCCGCGCCGCTCTCCTTTCTGGACTATTCCACGGTAATGCATCCGTGCACTATAGCAGCGACTCAGCGCGCAAGGTAGATGTGGAAGCCGTCTTCGTCTTGAACGATGTATATATGATATCCGTCATCTCCGGACTGCGAATAATACTCGCCCGTGCGTCGGAAACTCCTGCGCTCTGACATGAGCGACACGTCTGAAGACGCTGCGTCGGTGCGCGTGACGGTAAAGCTCGAGTTGTCCGCACCCAGAGAAGACACGGTCGCGACCGTTTCGTCGTTGTCATTTGCCATCTGAAGCGGATGTGCGCCGGAGCCCGCGATAGAAACGGTGGCGCCGTTTACGGTGGTTGCCGCGCCAGTGAACCGTACCGAGCCGAAAGAATCCAGCGCGAGCGAGAATCCTACACCAGTCGGCTGTTCTTCGATCCATTCAGCTGAAGAATATGAAGAATCATAGGAAACGTCATTGTCATACGTCTCACCGTTCGTCGCGTTATGCATGTGTATGTGCCATATGCCGGGAGAAGTCTCGGCGATGGACGCGGAAATGCTATCGCCCGCTGCGATATCCATCGGGATGGGATGTTCGAGTCCGGGCAGCGCTTCGTACCAGGCGCTGTATTGAATCTGCCCGTTCTGGACTATAGCCTGTGTTCCTGTCTGCAACAGATCGCGAGAGTGCACACCACCGATACCGACCCATGTGGCGTCAGAACCGTCCACTGCTGCAGAAGGTCCCGGCACGATCCAAGAGCCGGAGACGCTCGTATAGGTGCCGCTGTCAGCGACATAGCCGGCCCAGTTGCGAGATGTAGTCGGGTTGACCGCACTTTCGGGGGCGGTGGTTTGTGCGTATGCGACATACGCGAAATGGAATTGGATAAGCCCCGAGATGAGCAGGAGGGCGAGTGCGATATTTTTCATACGTGCAGTCATAACGATAGTTCTTAGAACGGGGACGGAGTGTCTCCGTACTAATTACTACAACAAAACGACGTGTGTATTTCGTGTACTTCGCCGGGCTATTTCATGAAAGCTACGCTACGGAGCCTATACGGATTTGCGAGCGCTCCGGGCCGCTCGGCCAAGTCTTACTCGCAAATCCGCATAGGCCCACTCCGCTCTGGACGCTGTTATTCGTCCCGCTACGCTACGTCCGTTGGTCGATAGAATTTTATCCTTCGTACTTTCCGAGTGTTGCGAGTGAATTCGCCTTTGCGCGTTCGATGAAAGCCACCTGTGCAAGCGCGACATTTTCTGGCTTCCCTGCCCATGTCGTGAGAGCGCTATCTTGGAGTGCTCGTCCGTAGGAAAAAGAAAGCTTCCATGGAAGCGGTCCTCGATTGTTCATCTCGTTGAGGTTTCCTGTCGCGTCTTGTTCGCTTTGTCCGCCTGAAAGGAATGCCTGTCCCGGGAGATTGTCCGGAAGGATCTTCTTGAAGACTTCGAGCGTAAGATCAGCGACCTGGGCAGGCGTGACTTTCTCCCCGCTAAGTTTCCCGGGGACGGCCATGTTGGTTTTCAGTATCATGCCTTCGATAGCGACTCCTGCGTTTTTTATCTCTTCGAATACTGCAGTGAGGACACGCTCGCTTACTTCGGCGCATTCTTTTTGTGTGTTCTTCCAATCCATCAAGACTTCCGGCTCGACTATCGGCACGAGTCCGGCTTCCTGCGCCATCTTGGCGTATGCAGCCAAGTCCTTCGCGTTCTGTCGGATGTTCGCATCGGTAGGAAGCCCCTCGCCGATGGTAATGACCGCACGCCACTTGGTGAATTTCGCTCCCATCTGCGCGTATTCAGCAAGCCGTGGAGGAAGCCCTTCGAGACCTTTGGTGAGTTTTTCATTTGGAGAATCCGGCATGTCGTATGTGCCTTCGTCCACCTTGATGCCGGGAAGCACGCCTTCGCTTTCCAGGAGGCTTACGAAGCTTTTTCCATCCTGAGTGCTCTGTCGGAAGGTTTCGTCATACATGATGACACCAGAGATATATTCGCCTATTTTCGGCGCGGTAAAGAACATCTCGCGATATGCGCGGCGGTTTTCCTGTGTGTTCTCGATGCCTATCTTTTCAAAACGCTTGCCGGCAGTGGAAGTGCTTTCGTCTGCGGCAAGGATGCCCTTCCCTGGAGCTACCATCTTGTTCGCTACCTCGTTCAGCTTTTGTATGTCCATATATATAATGATTGTACCTTACAAATAAATAATTCAGAGCCTCGGTGAAACCCTATCAAGCAGCGTAAGGATTTCTCTATGAAGATGGCTGTTGGAGACCAGCTGCCCTTCCATGTCGCGGTCGAACCGCTTCGGCATCTTCCCGAAGAGATCCGTGGCCTTACCGCCGGCCTCCTCGACGAGCAATTTCCCCGCGGTCATGTCGTGCGCGGAAGTGCCACCGAAAAGCGCCGCCGAGAATTCCCCCACCGCCACGAGCGCGCACATATAGTGGATAGAAAGTCCGGTGATGAAAGATACGCCTTCGTCATACGCATGGTCTGTAAAAGGAAATAGGTTGCGAACCTTCTTCATCTTGCCGGCACCGATGACGGTCTTCTTGAGAGACGAGTTCTTGTTTACGTGTATGCGATGGCCGTTCAGGTACGCGCCTTTCCCTTTTTCCGCATAGAAAAGCCGCTTTAAGAAAGGGTCAAGGACGACGCTCAGTATGGGCTCGCCTTTGTGTACGAGTGCGAGCGCGAAAGTCGCGGTAGGAACGCCATGCGAGAAATTGTGCGTGCCGTCCACGGGGTCGCATATCCAGACATGGTCATGGCTCTCGGAAAAATCGTCGCCTTCTTCGGAGAGGATGCTGTGGTCGGGGTATCGGGACTTTATGGTCTTCAGGACGAGTGCGTTGATGGCGAGGTCCGTTTCAGTGACCGGCGAGCGGTGGTCTTTCCACTCTTTTTTCATGGCGAGGCCGAAATTCTTGCGCATGATGCGGCCTGCCTTTTCGGCTAGCTCTATCCCGGTCTTGAGGTGTGGCGACGTTTTCATGAGCCTAGATTTTACACCCAGGCCACGTTTTGTCGCCTTGCGCAAAGTCCCCCATCGGCACATAATCAATCATGCTGTGACTACATTAGACGTCATCGTTGACCTGCAATACGGAGATTCGGGGAAGGGCAAAGTTGCCCATTTTTTATGCAAGACAAAACGGTACACGCATGTCGTCCGATACAACGGCGGCGGTAACGCAGGCCACACCATCTATCACAAGAAAAAGAAATTCGTCACGCACCAGATACCGGTCGGTGTTTTCTTCGGCATCAAGTCCATCATCGGCTCAGGCTGTGTGCTCGACCCGGAAATGTTCTTCGACGAGCTGCGCGAGCTTGAAAAAGGCGGCATCAAGACAAAAGGCAAGATATTCGTCGCGAAGAACACGCACATCACTACCTCAGGCCACAAAGAAGAAGATGGTCGCGACAAGAAAGTAGGCACCACTAAGCGCGGCATCGGTCCCACCTACCGCGACAAATACGGCCGCACGGGGACACGCGCCGAAGACGTGCCGGAATTAAAACCATATCTCATCGACCTCTATGAAGAATTCAATATAAAGAATAGGAATGCTGTCGTCCTTGCCGAAGGCGCGCAGGGCTTCGGACTCGACATAGACTGGGGCGACTATCCTTTTGTCACTTCAAGCCACTGCACTACCGCAGGCGCGCTCCTGAACGGCTTCCCTCCACAGTCGGTGCGCGACGTATGGGGTATCGTCAAAGCATACGAGACCTATGTCGGTGCCAAAAAATTCGAGCCGAAGAACGAAAAGATATTCGAAAAGATACGCGACCTCGGCCAGGAATACGGCGCAACGACCGGGCGCGCTCGACAGTGCAACTGGATGGACATACCGCTCATGGAAAAAGCCGCTCGGATGAACGGCGTCACGAAGCTTGTCGTCAACAAGATAGACGTACTGAATCGCGCAGGAGTCTGGAAGGTCCGAGAAGACCAGAAAGTCACTTCTTTCAAAGGTCCTGAGCCGATGAAAGCTTTCATCCGCAAACGCCTCGGAGGAATGATCTCCTCCAAGAACATCTTCTTTTCAGAAAGCGCTGAGACTGTCTAGCGGTACAACACGGCACCGATGGCGACGGTGATGTTCATGGTGAACCAGAGCGCATAAGTGAGCGCTATCGGCGCTTCGCGATGTGCGATGCCGTAGATTATCCATGGCACATCGAGAAGCGCCCAGCCAAACCATGTAAGCATCGATATGCCGGAAGCATCGTGCGTGCTGTAGATAAGGAGTATCTGCGGCAGAGTCATCAGGGGTCCGATGACTCCTGCAGTAAATACGACACTATCGAGGAAGCGCATCCAGAAAGTCCGCGCCGGGATGGGTTCGAGATTCTTCTTCCCTCGTTTACGAACATGGAGGTGATACATCCCGATAAGTATATACCTGCTCATGACACTGCCCCGCTTTCACCGGCGTTTAACTGCTGCAGATTTAGATTGCGAACGCAGGGTCATTAATTAGCAGCTTAATAGTTAGAAATTCTATGCAACAAAATCTCCGCATGCCGGGGATGCGCCTTGGCGTCATAGCGGCGACCATCGCGCTCCTTTCCGGCCTGCTCTTCTTGCAACCTACGTCTGCGCGCGCTGATACTTCAGTATCCGTAGGCGATAACTCGTTCTCGCCGCAGACTATCACCATCGCTCCCGGCGACACGGTCACCTGGACGAACAACGGCTCGATGAGCCACACGGTCACCGCCGATGACAGCTCGTACTCCAGCGGCACATTGAGTCCCGGGAACACCTTCAGCCACACGTATGGCACAGCAGGCACGTTCCCGTACTACTGCCAATTCCATGGGGCCCCTGGAGGAGTCGGCATGTCCGGCAAAGTGATAGTAGACGCCTCGCTCACCTCTTCTTCAACGAACAGCTCGAATAGCACCTCGACTAACAACACGAGCAGCTCGACGAGCACGACTTCGACGACGAATGGCACTGATACGAACAACACGAACAGTACGAGTACGAGCGCGACTTCGACCTCAGGGACTCCGGTACTTAGTAACGGCTCAGTGGTGCCGAACGATACGGGCGCCACTATCTCGTGGACTACAGATCTAAACTCAGACGCGCAGGTCTCGTATGGCATCACGACCGCTTACACGACGACAACATCTTCGGATGGACAGTCTGCAACGTCACATTCGGTCACAATAGCGGGACTCGTGCCAGGGACCACATATCACTTCAAAGCGATGTCGACAGCGAGTGGTGTGATGGGCATGTCTCCTGACGAGACGTTCACTACGACAAACAACGGAAGTTCGGGTACTTCTACGGCAACGACGACGCCCACCGGGACCGGAACATCGACTCCGCCGACCGGTACGACGACTCCGCCGATAGACACCTCTACGCTGAGCGGCCAGATCGCACAGCTCGAAGCTGACATCAAGGCACTGGAGATGCAGATACAGGCACTCTTGGGTGGCGTAAATATCCCCGGCGGTAATCCTCCGCCAAACGGCGGTCCGATGACTTCAACGCTTGGCTCAGCGGTATATGCCGATAACTACTCGGTCTCGCCCGGCGGCTCGCTACAGTTCCACGGCACGGGCTTCGGAGCGAATGAGACGGTAGACATCATCGTGAATGGCACGGTCGTAGGCACCGTACGCACGGACGCAAACGGCGCATTCTCTATCAGCGGCACCGCTGCCAATTCGAGCGGTGACATGACGTATTGGTTTTCCGGAATGACTTCCGGAAAAAGCGACTCCGTGATGATCACCACCGGAACTAACACTCAGTAGCATCAGTCCGCCCAATTCTTGTACTTCGCTTCGAGTCGCTGCACGGTACTTGAACCTAGCAGATCGTAGACGGCTTTCCAGTCGTCTGCGATCTGTTCTTGTGCGGCGGCGAGGCTCACGTCCCGCGCGCAGACGCGCTCGTGCAGATAATTTTCTACGACATCTTTCTCATGGAAACCAGGCGAGGGCGTTGCGGCTTCCGGAAAAAGATTAGCGACGCTGTTGTTCCCTCCCAGCTCCAGCGGAATGAGGTGGTCGAGTTCATATGTGCCTGAAGGCTGCGGATATGGAATCCCATAATTCGCGTAGACTTGTCTTTTCACCCGCACCGGAACGTTGCGCACGGTCTTGGTGTATCCACTGGTGCAGATAGTCGAGGTTGCGGTGTCCTGGAATATCGCGCCTGGCGTGCAGCCATGATCCGGAAGAGGTCCTCGGAGGACACACTCAGAATTTCTTGTAGGAACATCGAGATGTATCGGCGAACTTTCAAGCGCCCCGATAAGCGCCGCGAGCTTGGAGCGGTCATCCGCTGTTGCGGCCGCATTGTCGGATGCGACGAGAGGATGCGCGACGAAGTATCGGCTCACGAATGTCGCGGCGAGGAGTATCAGGACGAAGACTATCGTTTCTCGCCTTCTCATCCTTTATACATACACTGCCTCCAGGCACTTTTCAAGAAAGTCTCCCTAAAAGCCGAAGAATTCGAGGATCTTGTGTGCAGCAGGCTCACGCATGGGAACTTCGGTCGCGTATTCGCGCAAGAAATTGCGCAATTCTGCCGGGTCTACGTCTTCCAGCGGTATCACGATATTCGGCGTCATGAATTTCACCGTATCGATAAGCAGAAGCGGCGTAGCGTCGTGTTCGTCTTCCACCCAGAAAGCGAGTATCTCATCGTAGCGATGCAGGTCTCGTCCTACGCGCACGCCGCGGTCAGAAACTTCGAACTCCGTGATGTCTGGCGGGACGTTTGCGAGCATGCCGATGACCGTAGCAGCCAGGATTATGAGGACGGCAAAGAGCAGGTCGTGCAGGAGGATGGCGACTATCGCGATGCAGATGGCAACTATAGCGAGCGCCCAAAACCAATCGCTTCCGCGCTCTATATGCTCGTGTTCATACCCACTCCAACGCAAAATCTGCCCTTCTGCCATAGGTTCTATTTATTGTATCACTCTGCGTGCAGTGAAGTGCAGAACATGGTACAAATCCATCACGAGGAGGCGTCGCATAGTGGTTTAGTGCACCTGTCTTGAAAACAGGAGTGTCGCAAGGCACCGTGAGTTCGAATCTCACCGCCTCCGCAAAATTCTGATCTTGGCTGAATCTCTGTCGCTTCGTCAGTCCCCTACGCCACAAGATTGAGATTCTCGAACACGCTTCGCAGCTCATCGGAGCCGACCGGTTTCGTCAGATGTGCGTTAAAGCCTTCGCGGAGCGCCTTGTCCTTATCTTCGCCAAAACCATAGCCCGTAAGCGCGACTATAGGTTTCTTGAATCCGCGTTCGCGTAATGTCCGCACAACGTCGTAGCCGGTTATTTCCGGCATCCCGACATCGAGCACGACGAAATCAAAAGTATCGATATCTCTACGCACAAGCGCCTCTCCCCCGGAATACGCCGCTTCCGCCTGCGCACCAAGCACATTCAAAAGACGCACCATTGAATCGGCCGCCGGGATATTGTCATCGACTACGAGCACGCGAAGTCCTTTGGGATTTTTGGAAGCTGCTTTACCCGTGCTTTCTTCGAGCATGTCAGTACCTATAGGCAAGCTGATAGTAAATTCACTGCCATGTCCTGCTCCCTCGCTCTTGGCTACCACCGACCCGCCGTGCAGCTCGACTATCTGTTTCACCAGATAGAGACCGAGTCCGAGTCCAGGATTCGCATCCTTGCTTGCACGAGCGTCCTGGAAGTACATCTCGAAGACGTGCGGCAGGTTATTTGCGGTGATTCCTACGCCATTGTCACGGACAGTAATGACTACCGAGTCCTCGCGTTTATCCAATTCCACCGCAAGTAGTCCGCCGGCCGGGGTGAATTTAAGGGCATTCGAGATAAGGTTCAGCATCGCCTGTTCGATGCGCGTCTCATCAGCCTCTATGAAGACGGAGTCTTCAGGGTGCGAATATTCGAGCGTAAGCGCTGCGCCGCGGATGAGAGGCTCTGACGAGCGTATCGCCTGCTGCAGCAAGACCTTGAGATCCACCCTGGTCTTTGCGAGCGGTATCTTGGCCTGCGTGTAGCGCGTGACGTCGAGAAGATCGCCGAGAAGATGCGTCATATGGTCAAACTGATGCTCGATAGTCGCGATATCTTCAGAATACTCTTCCGGCATCCCGCGTAGGCGCAAAAGCTCGAGCGAAGTCTTTATCGGCGCGAGAGGGTTACGCAGCTCATGCGAAAGCGACGCAAGGAAGATATCTTTTGCCCTGTCTCTTTGCGTTATCTCGTTGTAGAGACGTGCGTTATCAAGTAGGACACCAACATGGTCGCAGAATTCCCTGAAGAAAAGCAGGTCGCCCTCGGTGTACACTCGGCCTGATTCCGCGTACGCGAGAGTCATACAGCCCAGGCTCTTCCCTTTAGAAATGATAGGTACCACCATGAGCGATTTCAGCTGCAGTTTCCGCAGCCCATCCTCCTGTTCTGCAGGCAGACGCGCAGCAGTTATCATCTCGTCCGTGATGAGCGGCACGAACTGTGCCTGGCCAGTGCGTATGACCGCCTGCGGACTCGTCGGCGAGTTCGGGTCAGCGGGGAATTTCTTCTCGAACTCCCGGACGAACTCGATCATGCTGCTATCGCGATGCACTACGACGGCGCGCTCTATCGCACCTTCTGCATTTATGAAATCTATCGCGCACCAGTCCGCGAGCGACGGGACAGCGAGACGTGCTTTTTGCTGCAGGCGTTCATACAGGTCATCCGTGAGTGAGAGTATCTTCATGCTCTCGATGAGGAAGTTGAGCTTGTCTGTCCGTGATTTGCGGTTGGTTACGTTGTGAATGGTAGTAAAGACGTACTGAAGGTTCCCATCCTCGTCGAGGATCCTTTTGCAGGACACCGAAAGCCAGATGTGTTCATCTGCAGGAGAAACATACTCGAATATCTTCTCATGTGTCTCTTTTCCATGGAAAGCTTCCATTATCGGAAAGTTTTCTGGCTCTAGCACGTCTCCTGTTTCGGTGCGCAGCTGATGCTTCTGAGCGAGGTCTTTCAGTGACCAGCCCGCGCCGTTGCGACCGCCAGTGACCGACCTCATCGCAGGGTTTATATAGACAAGCCTCTCGTCTTTATCAAAAACAGCGATACCCTGTTCGAGGGTATCAAGTATCTTTTCTACGTTGGCCAATGAGCTGGCGTGCTTCTTTAAGGCCATAAGATATGCAGGTGAATCGTACAACTCCAACATGAACGTCAGATGAAGACAGCCTCTCTGCGGCAATGCGCTCCTGTCACGTCTCCTTTCGAGGAGAAATATTTTAGTTGAGAGAAATCGTCGTTGTCGCTGTTTTCGTGCCGCCTGAGAGCGTCTGGCAGTCGAGCTGGAAGCGAACAGTACCAGTTATCGGCGAAGTCGTCGCGGCTCCGTTTGCGCTCGTGTTACCTGCGTTACGCGCGGTAAAACTCTGGTCGTCGGGGCTTGATATGGAACATGATTGGATGCCAGAAGTGATCCATCCGATAAGGGATGTTTCCCCACTGTTCACTTTCTTAGGGTTCGTGACGAGCACGATGCCAGGCTTGTTCAGCTCTACCTGGCATTGTGCGCCCGCAGTCACTCCCTGATTTACACAGGTCAAGGAGAAAGTGGCCTGGTTGGTGCCCGATGGCGGAGTTGGTGCAGGAGCCGTAGCGGTGCCTGATAGCGCGCCCCCAGTATCAAAGCCTGTTCCTTTGCTCGTCGTAGAATTTCCGCACGAATATGAAAAGCTTATCGGCGTACCGACATCGACTATTTTTGGCTGACAGGAAAGCTGCGCGGTCGGTTTGGTCGGTGTCTGGCCGCCACCCGCACCGGTAGGCACACATTGCCAGCCGGTCGTGCAGCCGTTTTGTTGTGAAGAAGTCGGCTGCCATGTGCCGGAGGTGCATTGTGCAGGATCAGGCTGCTGCGGTGGCTGATAGCATGGCTGGCCGTTTGTCCCCGTGCCGTATGGCGACTGATATCCTTGTGCCTGCTGCGGCGTCATCGCGCACTGACTCGAGAGATTTGCATTCGCAAGCGTAGAATTGTTGCTCCCGCCTCCGCCAAAGACTCGCATGAGCTGTGAAGCGAGCTGCAAGCCAGTGCCGAAATCACTGAGGAATGAACCTGATCCGTTGGCGCCATTTACGCCGTTTGCTCCATTTACCGCCATGCAGCCGTACTGACATTGTTGCATCGGCTGCGTCACACATGATTGTCCTGGCACCCCGTACTGAACGCCCATCGTCTGATAGTAAAGCATGTTGCCTTGGCAGACATAACGCGTGTTGCATGCGCCTCCAAAAGGAGACTGCGGCGTGTTGTTTGCGGGATTGTTGTTATTGCCGCCGCCAAAAAGATTTCCGAGCATATTGCCAAGGCCTCCCCCACCACTTCCTGAAGTGTTGCCATTTCCATTACCGTTTCCTATCCCGTTGCCTCCGGTACCCGGAGGAAAAGTATTCCCGTTACCGGGTATCTGATTCATTGAGTTATTGTTCCCCGCAGCAGGCTTTGTCCTGTCGTCCCCTATCTGGCCACCTACACATGACTCGCTTTTACAGTCGGTCGGTTTTTCAGCAATTCCTCCCGTCGGGACACAAGTAGCAGGATCTGCGCCAGGCTGTCCGCAACTGACTGGTCCACCTGAAGGACTGAGCGTGCTGTTGTTACCACATGCTGCCGGATTACCGTTGGCACAGGTGAGCGCTGTGATTTCCTGCTGCGCCTGTTGTGTCGTTGCGTCCGGACTCGTGTTAGCAATACCCAAAATCTGATCAGTGGCCGGCGCTGCGAGAGTGCCGTCTTTAGAAGAAGGGATCGTCCCCGCGTTCGCAGATGTATTTCCGTAAACAGAGTCGATTATTCTTTGTGAAGACGGATCTATCGGGCTTGAAGGAGCGAGCGTGTTGCTTCCGGACACCGGTGACATCGTAAAGGTGTTTGCGCCGCTCAAGACACCGGTAAGATTGCCCTGATTTAACCCGGGAAGCGTCGCAGCCGTGCCGCACTTGAGCTTCGTCGCTCCAAAGAGAGATGTCTGCGGCTGACAAACGACTGTTTTGCATTTACCGGGTGGCATATTTCCGTCCGGAAACGATTTTATCTCTGTTGAACCGTCGGTAGCTGACAAGTCGGCCCCTTCTACAGGAGCTGGAGCAGATCCCGGAATGATGGTGACCGTCGCGGACCTTCCGGTACATCGATATTTGACTTCTTTCTTACCGTCGACCAGCGTGGTCCCGTCGGGAACGGCACCTACACAATCGTTGCTAACTTCTGCAGTTCCAGAATACTTCTTAACTTTCAAGGCCTGGCAATCCGCTGGATTTTTCTGACAATCAGATATGGCGGCAGCGCATTTTTGTGCAAGCTGCTTCTTTGCCTGGTCTTGTTCGCCGGCAACGACACCAGCGCCGACCGTTGGATCTGATGAAAGACTAGCTGATGCTGTCGCGGGCATTGATGCGGGCGAAGTCGTCACTGGCAAAGTGGACTGAATCGCCACGGCGGCAAGTATGAGAAGCGCTATCAGGACAAATGCTGCGGCGATGGAATAGCCACGGGACTTCCGCAGACGCGAAATCGACATGGAGTAATTGTCCCACTTCTCAGCAATGTTGCCAGACTCATATTTGAAAGATGTGGAAAAAAGCCAAAATCGTGGTACATTGTTCGCGAAACGCTCTCGTCGTTCAATGGATAGGACGCATCCTTGCGGAGGATGCAATGCAGGTTCGATTCCTGCCGAGAGCACATGAAAACAACAAAGACCCGCCTTAAGGCGGGTCTTTGTTGTTTTATTTCGGATTTATCTATTTGACCGCGAGCCTCTTCGCAAGTCCTGACTTCATGCGGGCAGCCGTGTTGGCCTTGAGTACGCCACCCTTCACTGCCTTGTCTATCGCCTGGTATGCCTTAGGCAAAAGCTCTGCGGCATTACCCTTCCCGGCGACGAGCTTCTTGAATTGCTTGGTGACATCCTTCATCGCTTTGATGCGGCGGAGGTTTATCGCGCGTCGGCGCACGGAAACGCGGGCCGCTTTGATAGCGGACTCCTTTCGGTTGGCAAGTTTTGTGTTTTTAGGCGCCTCGGCCATAGAGCGCGATACTACATCATTTTTTATACTCTCGCAAGTCTCTGCGATGGTATCATTGAAGCCATGATTGCCTATATAGAAGGAGAGATTAAGGCCATGCGGCCGGGACACTGTGTGCTCCTCACGGGTGGCATCGGCTACAAGGTCTTCACCACCAAAGACGCCCTTCTGCGCCTGAGCCCGGGGGCACGAGTGCAGTTCTGGACCCATATGGCCGTCCGCGAAGACGCGCAGGATCTCTACGGATTTGCCCTGGAGGACGAGCTCAGGTTCTTCGAAATGCTCCTGACCGTCTCCGGCATCGGCCCGAAAAGCGCTCTGGCGGTCCTGGATACGGTATCTATAGAGACGCTTCGTAGCGCGATATCGCAGAATCGTGCTGAATATCTGACCAAGGTCTCCGGCATCGGCAAAAAGACTGCAGAGAAAATAGTGCTGGAGCTGAAAGACAAAGTCGGAGCCGCCACCGAAGGCGGAGCGCTCAAAGGCGACGAAGAGGCACTCGAAGCTCTGCGCTCGCTCGGCTACTCTTCCACCGAAGCTCGCGATACGCTACGCAAAGTACCGTCGCAGTTTTCAAACGCCAACGACCGTTTGCGCGAAGCGCTCAAGCTTCTTGGTACACGCGCGTAACCAGAACATGAATGGCATCAAAAGCATCTATCATTTCGTTCTCGCCTACTTGGGCGCGTTCATCTATAGATACCCATCTGAGCGCATACTCGTCATCGGCGTGACCGGCACCAAAGGCAAATCCTCGACGACAGAAATGGTAAATGCCATCCTCGAAGAAGCCGGATACAAGACCGCGGTCTTGAATTCCATCCGCATAAAAGTCGGCGATGAGACCAGTCCGAACAAGATGCGCATGTCCATGCCGGGCAGGTTCTATCTGCAAAGTTTTTTTGACCGCGCACTGAAAGCTGGCTGCAACGCAGCCGTGATAGAGATGACTTCCGAAGGCGCGCGCCAGTACCGTCATCGAGCGATTTCTCTCGACGCGCTTATCTTTACCAACCTCGCGCCCGAGCACATCGAATCGCACGGATCGTTACGCGCGTACTCTGACGCGAAATTCTCCATCGGTAAGCAACTGGCACGTTCGAAAAAACAATTCCGCATCATGGTCGCGAATGCTGACGACCCGGAAAGCGCCCGCTACCTGCATCTACCTGTCGAAAAGACGCTCGGCTATTCGCTCAAAGATGATAAATCCCACGCAGCTGACGAAAAAGGCGGACATTTCCGTTTCAACGACACGCAGATATCTATCAAGCTTCCGGGAAATTTCTCTTTAGAGAATGCGCTCGCCGCGGCAACGCTTGCCGATGCGCTGGGTATCGGTACCCCCACGATCTCGCGCGCCCTCGGGAAGATCTCTCTGATCCCCGGCCGCGCAGAAAAAATTGATGCGGGACAGGCGTTCAGTGTCGTCGTCGACTATGCGCACACCCCTGAATCCTTACAAGCGCTCTACGACGCGTATCGCGGTGTGCGCAAGATTTGCGTCCTCGGTGCGACCGGCGGCGGCAGAGACAGATGGAAACGTCCGGTCATGGGAAAAGTCGCGGGAGATAATTGCGACGTCGTGATACTTACCAACGAAGACCCATACGATGAGGACCCTCAGGAAATAATAAAAGAAGTCGCAAAAGGACTGACAAGAAAAGCAGAAGTCGTCGTCGACAGACGCCAAGCGATAGCGCGCGGCATCTCTCTCGCGCTCCCAGGCGACGCGGTACTCATCACCGGCAAAGGCACCGACCCCACTATCCAAGGGCCTCACCATAGCGCCCTTCCCTGGAGCGACGCACAGGTAGCGAGAGAAGAGATAGCGAAAGCATTGCAGCTGAAGAAGGTATAATTGCGGCATGATACTGCGTATCCTAGGAATACTTGCGGCGACTGCGGTCATCCTTTTCATCGCCTACTGGATATGGAGCGGCGGCATCTCTCGCGCACTGCAGTTTGGTGGTCATTTCGGCAATCCTCTCTCCGCACTTTCCGGGACGACGACTGGCGGCATATTGCGCCTGCCGGGTCAGCCCGAATCCCCCATCGACACGATAGATATCTCGGGTGGCGAGGATGCTACACAGTCTGACACGGGACTCAGCACACAAGACCAGCTGAATGCATACCAAAACCAGTACGATCAGCTTTCCGCAGAAGCCAAGGATCCGAAGAATTTCGGGAATCCTTCTCCGTACAAGAACCAGGTGACCTTTGGCATGCAAAATGCGCAGGATAGCTCCCCCGCGTCCGAGTATCTGAGCGTGCAGGCGAGCTTCGCGAACTCTGCACCAGTATCTCTCGCCGGATGGTCGCTCCAGAGCGCGGTCACTGGTACACGCGTCGCGCTACCACAGGCGGCGACGCAGTTCGTTTCCGGAATCTTGAACAACGTGAATGCCGTTTCCCTCTCCCCCGGTTCGAGCGCATATATCGTCTCGGGCCCTTCACCGGTCGGCGTTTCTTTCCGGGAAAATATCTGCACGGGATATCTCGCAGAGCTGCAGACTTTTACGCCAGAGCTGAACCTCGCATGTCCTTCACCCACCGATGAGCTGTCTTTGAACGCGCAGAATATCCAGCAGTTCGGCGACGCATGTGTCGACTACGCGAAAACTCTCGCACAGTGTCATTTCCCTGGGCTCGACCAGAAGCCAAGCGTAAACGATGCGTGTGCGAATTTTCTCCTGAATCGTTTCTCGTACAACGGCTGCGTCTATGCCCACAAGAACGACAGCGGCTTCTATCTCCCTACGTGGCGGCTATATCTCGCAAGCGGCGTGAATCTCTGGCGCGACACGCACGACGTCGTCCGCCTTCTCGATAACCAGGGCCGTACAGTAGACGTGCTTACGTACTGAAGACGCAGCACCAGGAAAACAAAATTATCCCCGCGGTTACGGCGACATTGAGTGATTCTTTCTTGCCATGCATCGGTATCTCGATTATCGCGTCGCATTTGTTCAAAAGCGCCGACGATACGCCACGCACTTCATTGCCAAATATGAAAAGCTTCGGTTTCTTGCTCACGTATTTTCGATAGTCGACTGACCGCTTGTCCTGCTCTACCGCGACGATGTGCCAGCCTTCTTTGCGGAGCTTGGCAAGAATGCTATCCGGATTTTTTTGGTATTCCCAGGAGATGTATTTGTCCGCACCAAGCGCGGTCTTCGTGATTGCGGCCTGCTCCCTTCCGAATTTATCTATCGGGCGCGGCGTATAGCCACTCAGGTATATCCTGGAGACACCCGCCGCGTCTGCGGTGCGGAATATCGAGCCGACATTGTGGGCACTGCGGACGTTGTGCAGTAGGACGGCGACTTCGTGCTTCATGCGCTATACTATTCACATGCTTTCCCTTTTTCCGCAAATCCTCTTCTTGGCACCGGCCGGCACCATGCTTCTGCGTGTCGCCGCGGGTATCTGTTTCGGCTACATGGTCTGGTACTTCTGGAGCGAGCGCGGCCGCCTCATGGAGATAGACGCGCCCATCGTGGGGCATCTGCGCCCCTGGATGGTAATCATAGGCGTCGTGATATCGGGACTTATCTCGGCGCTTCTCATCGTCGGCGCATGGACACAAGGCGTCGCCATCCTCGCCGTCCTGGTAGTGCTCAAACAGCTGGTCTTTTTTCGAAGATATCAGAGCGTTTTCCCTTTCGGGCGCAGCACCTACTGGCTACTCCTCTGCATCTGCCTCATGCTCGTGGTAACAGGCGCTGGCGCTTTCGCATTCGATTTGCCGCTCTAAATCTGCTATAACATACCGCATCCGCCCGTAGCTCAGTCGGTAGAGCAGCTCCCTTTTAAGGAGACGGTCGTAGGTTCGATTCCTACCGGGCGGACAAAAATAACGAGAACGACACACAGTGTCGGGCGATTATATTTTTGTACCTGACCGGTAGGAATCGAAAGCGAGGCCTGGGGCCCCGCGAGTACGCGGGGACGACCGAGAGGGCCGAGAAAGCTTTTGACTCGACGGAGTCAAAAGCTGTTCTTGGCAGGTTCCTACCGGGCGGACGAATTATCCGTGACGATAGATTTTAGGATATTGGGAGATTCCTATCCATCCGTGACGACAAATATTTCCAAGCTATACTGGCCTCACTCATATGATCTCCAAAGACAAACCTGCCGACTTCACCAAGAGATTCGACATCGTTGGCTGCTTCATGCTGCACCAGGGGAAATTCCTCATGCTCCATCGCCATCCGCACAAAGCGAGCGGCGACCGCTGGGGTCTCCCCGCTGGAAAAGCTGAGCCGGGTGAAGGTTTCCCCGACGCGATGCTGCGAGAAATAAAAGAAGAAACAGGCTTTGACGTGCTTCGCGAAAAGCTACGCTTCTTTGGTTCGTATTTCGTGAGAGATGGAGACTTCGATTTCGGCTGGCATATGTTCTCGATAGAGCTGGATAGTGTTCCCGACGTGCTTATAAATCCTCACGAACACTCTGAATTCAGGTGGGTGACCCAGGCAGAAGCGTCTACGCTCTCACTCATCCCCGATCAGCACGAAACCATGCAGATATTCTTTGCTGACCAGAAGTAGCATTCTTTGCATCTCAATCCTGCGGGACCAGCATGTCGGCGATACCCATTAGTATCGACTTCGTCTCGTCCGAGACAGAAAGCGATGCGGCAAGTTCCTTCGCCTTTTCAGCGTGCTCCCGCGTCAGCGCGAGCACGGACTCTTTCGCGTGAGTCGTATTAATAAGCGCAAGCGCCTCAGCGATTTCTTTTTCCGACAGCTGCCGAGTGAGAGAATACAGCTCATCGAGTCTCTTTTTCTTATCTTCTGTGAGTTCTTGTCGAGCTGCAAAGAAAGGCAGCGTGCGTTTGTGTTCACGGATATCGCTGTGCAGATCTTTTCCGGTGTCTTTTTTCGTACCCCAGACCGAACGATAGTCATCAGCAAGCTGGAAAACCATACCGATAGCCATGCCATATCCATGCAGGCTCGCACATTCTTCGGCGCTCTGTAGACCGGCGATACCCGCGACTTCCGCTGCCACCGCGACGAGTGCACCTGTCTTCTTTGCATCCATGAGAAGCGCGTTCTCTTCGCTCACGAGTTCGCTCTCAAGCGGATTATCAGCGAGCTCGAAATCCAGATACTGGCCTTCCATCACTTCTTGAAACGCAGTGAGGAGTTTGAGGCCGATCACGGGTCCCGTTTTCAAAGCAAGCTCCGACGTGAGCAACAGGAGCGCATCTCCGGAATTTATCGCGTGATTCACTCCCCAGAGTTTCCAGACTGTCGGGCGGTTGCGCCGCATCTCGTCGCGATCTTCGACGTCGTCGTGAACGAGCGTGAAATTATGAAATAGCTCTATAGCAAGCGCAGCATCCATCACTTTGTCGCGCGCACCGTATGCTTCGGCGATGAAAAGGCACAGCGAAGGCCTGAAGCGCTTGCCTCCTGCTCCCGACTCTTCAGGCTGGAGTCCTGCATCGAGAAAGCCCATGAAATACTGGAGCATCTGGTACATGAGGACCGTATCTGCATGCGCCCGGCTTTCAAGCACTTTCTTTAGCGCATCATCAAAGCCAGCGCTCACCTTTTTCTGCGCTTCGAGGCACTCCGAAGGCGATGCGGGTCTCATTTTCCAAAAGTGCGCTCGCGCTCTGCGTACTCCGCGAGTATCGCGTCGAGCTCTTTCTCGCTGAAATCCGGCCACATAGAGTCAGAGAAGAATATCTCGCTGTAAGCGCTCTGCCATAACAAGAAGTTCGAGATACGGTGCCGGCCGCCGGTCCTGATGATGATGTCCGGATCGGGCATCCCGGCAGTCCACATATGCGACGTGAGTGATTCTTCCGTGATGTTTTCCCCGCGTGCAGCGTTTGCAGCCGCGACTATCTCTGCACGTCCTCCATAGGAAATGCACACCCAAAGCGCGAACGCTTCGTTCTTCGCGCTGTCCGCTTCTATCTGTGCGACGGATCTCTGCAGATCCTCTGGTAGACGCTCACGTTCACCGACGATGCGGATGCGGGCGCCTTCATCGACAAGCTCCTGCGCGTCTTTCCGGATGGTCTCGCGCATAAGATCCATGAGATATCCCACTTCTTCCGTGGTGCGCTTCCAGTTTTCGGTCGAGAATGCGAACACGACGAGGTTTGCGACACTGCGTGCCTTGCACCATCGAGCACAGTCCTTGAGCCGCACGGCACCCTCGCGATGCCCCATCAGGGTCGGCAGGCCTCGTTTTTTGGCCCAGCGACGATTACCATCGAGGATTATGCCGACGCACCGGAGCGCGTCACCAGTCTCCGAGGTCCCGGGCAGTGAAGTATCAGCGACTTTTGATGTATTCATAGTTGAATCGTGGAGAACCCTGGAGAGCATCGTCACGGCAGGTTCATCTGGAAAAGCCTACTTGGCATTGAGCGCGCGGTCAAATCAGAGCGCGAGCCCGACTATCACGTCAGCAGTAGTGTGCGTACCATCCGGTGCCATGCAGGAGATGGTAAAGGTGGTCGCCCCAGCCAAAGGGACGGTCGCGCCGCCGCCAGAAAGGCTCGAATGAGAGAAGCTTCCGTCCGGAGAAGTCTCCTCGCACGAGGCAGCATTCTTGGAGTTCCAGAAAACAGTCGTGCGTCCACCAAGAGGCACGCGTGGCGGTACCGCCCAGATCTGCGCAGACATGGGAGGGCTTTGCGGGATGCCACTGGAGACATATGTCGTAGGGCTTATGTTCATGCCAGGAGGATTATGGATGAGTGTCATTGCAGAGCCGATCTGCGCAGGTCCTCCCGCAAACGTCGATTCCCCCACCTGAAAACCTTTGAGCGAACAAAGACTATCGAAGAAAGTCGCGGGAATGATGAAAGAAAGGAAGTTGCTCGCCCATGGACGCGACCTGCACCACGAAGCAGCTATTCCGGTAGGCTGAGCTCCGCCCGTCGTCTGTGCCCCCAGGAACCCCGCGGTCACCGTGTTACCGGCACTGTTCTGGTTGGTGATAACGATGGTCGCGCCGTTTGGAAGTATGCGGATCTCGCCGTTTGCACCTCCGGGGCCGACGCCTGTCGCACCGTTTGCGGTAGAAGAAGAAACACCAACCGCACCACTGCCGGTCGTCGAGGACATCGCGGCATTGAGCGCATCGCTCGTCCCCGTGTTCGTGTTTCCTCCGCCGAGAAGATCACTGATCAGGTTCGAGATAGGATTACTGTTTGAATTATTCGTACCCGAGCCGAGGTCGTTGATGCCACTGCCGACACTGTTCGAGGTGTTTTGCGCTCCAGCATCAAGGTTTATAGAGTTTCCGACTGACTGCGGAACATAGTACGCGCATGGGTCAGAGCTTGGCGTAGTGACCTGGTAGTACTGCGTGCAACCAGATGAGCCGGTAGGCGAAGTCGGGGTGCCGCCGCTTCCGCCTCCTCCGGAAGAGCCGCCGCCGAGCGCTTTCATTATCGAACCGATGCTGTTCATGAGCGAGCTCAAGTCGCCGACATTCATGCCTTTTCCGTTGGAGCCAAGTGCTGAGGTAGCTTTGCATATGTTTGCGGAGGTACAGGTTCCGGTGACGCCATGCGGATCTTTGCAGGGTTTCCCGATGATGCCCTGATTCTTCGGGTCGCTCGCCGGTTTGCTCTTGTCACAGATCTGTTTGTAGAGACAGTTTCCCATCTCTGGCAGACAGTCCCGGTCGGCAATGGTGGTCGCGTCTGCAGCTGAAACGAACCGTGCGGAGGCAAACACCGCGACGATCATCAGGAGTAAAAGTGACACGGCTAAGCTTGATCTGTTTGTCATATGATTATTGGACCTTAACTGTTACCTGATCTGAAACACTGCTCGTCGCGCTATGGCAGACGATGGAGAAATTTGCATCGTGCGTGAGCGGAAGCGTCGAAGCATTTCCAGAAAGGGCGCTCGCCATCACGCCGCTGTCGTTCGACACCGCGCAGGACAAGACTCCTTTTGCGCTCCAGAAGATACTCGCGCGAGAGCCGGACGACACCGACGTCGGCGAAGCCCAGATATCTGCACTCATCGGCCCCAGATATTTTGGCGTGGAAGTCGCTTGCGAAGCAGAAGGTGCGGCGGATGGCGCGGGCGGCGGAGTCGCAGACTGAAGCTGGGGCGGACTCACCGAGTAACCGTGCGACGCGCATAGGTTATCCAGGTATGTTGCTGGAATGATAGTGGCCAGGAAGTTCGTGGCCCATTGTCTTGCCGAGCACACCTGCGTATAGATGACCGCGGTATCTTCCCCTACCGCAGTGCCGAAACCGAAGAAACCCGATGTCTGCTTATTACCGCTTACATCGCGATTGCTTGCGAGCATCGTCACTCGGTTTCCGCTCAACACCTGTATGTCACCGGTGATCCCTGGTGCATTCCCGAAAGCAGATTGAGAGACTGTGGCACTCGTACCCGGCGTGAGGCTTTGCGGATTGGTAACACCAGTGACGGTCGCGAGAATGCTGCTACTCGTAGGCACGATACTTCCGGAAGTATTCCCGGATGTCGATGTCGTACTCGAGTTCGTATTGGTATTCGAATTAGAGTTCGTGTTGGAATTCCCCGAACCGATGAGAGAAGATATGAGGTCGTTTGCGGCACTCGAGCCACTTCCACCGCTACCCAAGCTGTTGCTTAAAAGGTCCGTCGAAGAAGTGCCGAGTCCCGGTACGTAGTATGAACATGGGTCCGACGAGTTCGGCACGGATGTCTGCGTATAGGTCGTGCATCCGCTTCCTGGGCCCGCGCCCGATCCGCCACTGTCTCCACCGCCGCCGCCTTTCAGCATTCCCAGAATTTGTCCGACAGCGCTCAGGAGCTGGCTTATCTGCGTGATACTGCCGCCGCCAGTACTTTGTGCGAGGCATTTATTCGCGGCGACACAGATACCCGAAGTCGTGAATCCACTGGTCATATCTGAGCATGGGCACTGGAACATGTTTGCACCACCCATGCATCCGCCCTTAGGGTTCGGGACCATTCCGCAGCCACAAACCGTCTGTACCGGATTACACATCGCGTCCGCTTCACTTCCCACTGCGTAGGAAACAAACGGCGTAAAAAGCGCTAACGCGCTGACGATGAGAAGCGCGACGCGGCTCTGTAACAACATATCCTAAATCGTATCACGTGCGTGCAGCGGGTTTAGAGAGAACGAACCGCTCAAGTGCATATTCCAGATCCTCTCCCCTGCGGCGTGCTTCATGAGGTAGCTCTGTGAGCGCCATGATGTACTGCTCGGCTGCAGAGCGCTCGCTCGTTCCCCGCGCCTTCAAAGACATCTGCTTGGCACCCCAGAAAAGAAGTCCATGCACGGCTTCAGGTGCAGCGCCTTTGGAGAATTCACGCATGAGTCCTACCCAGAGCGCCTTCTTGTCTCCTTTCTGCAGAGCATTCGCCAACGCAAATATCGTGTTGTCTCTTTCTTTCTTCGGTGCATCGAACTTTTCTGATTTCTCGGCGTATTTTTCGACTTGCTTTCGTGTAGCAGCATCGAGCGCGCCTTCGAGTAGATAAAATATTTCTTCTGAGTCGCGTATTTCTTCGAGTGCGCCCAAGAGTTTTGCACTCATCTCATCGTTTTCTCCGCCGAGCACGCTGTCGAAAACCACCACACGTCCTTTCGAGAACATTCCCGGTCCCTGCAGAGCGGACGAAAGATCAGCGAGCGTATGCGCGTCGGTTATCCGCAGTATCTCCGCCTGTCGCACGGCTTTCTCGAGCGCTTTGTTCAAAGCACTACGCGCCTTGTCTCTATCTGAACCGTAAAAAAGATACAACATGTTATTTCGAAAGCTCCTTCATCTCGCCCCAGTGTTTGCCTATCTTCGCCTCGGCGGTTATCGGCACTCCGGAAAGCTTTGCGCTCGGGACTACGTCCTCCATCACCTTCTGGATGTCTTTCGCCGCTTCTTCTGCGAGGTCTTTCTTTATCTCGTAGACCAGTTCGTCGTGCACCTGCATCACGAGCTTCACCGAGTCACGCCACTCGTTCTTTTCTATAAGCTCGTCGGCTTCGACCATCGCGAGCTTGATGATGTCGGCCTGCGTCCCTTGAATCGGTGCGTTCATCGCCATGCGCTCTGCCTGCGCTTTCATCTGCGGGAGCGGTGATTTGAATCCCGGGAAATACCGGCGGCGGCCGTAGAGGGTCTCAGTATAGCCGGTACGCGCCGCGTTTGCTTTTACGTTCTCTATCCAAGCATGCAAACCTGAAAAGTTCTCAAAATAATCCGACAAGAATTTGGACGCCTCTTCGCGCGAGATCCCCGCGCCCAGGTTCAGTCGCAGCGCATTCACTCCCATGCCGTAGAGGATGCCGAAGTTTATGACCTTCGCCCTGCGTCGCATCTCTCTATCTACTAATTCAGGCGGCACGTTGAATACCTGCGCAGCCACAGCAGTATGCACGTCGCCGCCGTCCTGAAATACCTTTACGAGGTTCTTGTCGCCGGAGAGTCCGGCCGCGACGCGCAGTTCTATCTGTGAGTAGTCTATGGATACGAGCACGTTTCCTTTTTCCGAAGTGAAGCCTTCGCGGATGCGCCTGCCGTATTCGCTTTTTATCGGGATATTCTGCACCCCAGGATTCTCGCTTGCCATGCGCCCCGTAGCAGAGCCAGCCTGGAGAAATGTCGCGTGGAGTCTTCCATCTGCTTGCACAAGCGCGGGCATCTTCTCCACATAGGTTCCTAAGAGTTTACTGAGCTCGCGATACGCAAGGATGTCATTGATGATGGGATGTTCTTCGGAGAGCTTTACGAGCTCCTCTTCGCGCGTCGTGCGTGCGCCGGTCGCCGTACGCTTCTGCCGCTCCGGTACGATCTTCAGCTCATCATATATGACCGTACCCAATTGTTTCGGCGAATTGATGTTGAATTCGTGTCCCGCGTGCTTGTATATGCGAGATGCGATCTTCGCGAGCTCGTCGCCATACTCTTTGGCAAGCTTCTCCAGGTACGGTACGTCGAGCGCAATGCCGCTTTCGTTCATGCGATGGATCACCGGAATAAGCGGACGCTCTATCTTTTCGTAGACGTCGTTCAGCTTCCCCGTCTCGCGCACGTCTTTGAATATCTTCTCTCTGGCGACACCGAAGTCGCGCGTATCTGCATACGCGAGGATGTCTTCGAGAGAAGGATTGGTGTAATCGCTGCGCAAAAGCCAGAGCGCGATCGCGGTTTCTTCCAGCGCCTCTGGCGCCGGTGCAGGAGTCTCGAACTCCAGCGGGCGCGTAACGCTCTCGCCGGTATCAGGAAAATCTTCCTTGTCACGGATGAAAGCGTTGATGCGGGTCTTGAGGGATTTGAACTCGAGCTCGTCGCAGAGCGCAGCGGCGGTCGCCGCATGGTCCACCAGGTGCCAGTGTGATTTAGGAAGAGTAAACGTGATAGGCGCGCTCGTGTGGATGGTCGCGAGTTCTTTTGAGAAAAAAGCATCGGCCTTACCGTTCTTCAGAAGCTCGACGATGCGCGGCTTCACTTTCTTCCCGAAATTGGCACCATGCTTTTCGAGCGCGGCGTATATGTCTTCGAGCGACCCGAAGAGCGTGATGAGTTCTGTCGCCGTCTTCTCCCCTATGCCTTTGATGCCGGGGATATTGTCGGACGGATCACCACGAAGCGCCTTATAGTCGGTCACGCGCTCAGGACCGAAACCATATCGCTCACGCACACGGTCCGCGTCGTACATGATGGTGTCGTTCAGGCCTTTTCTGAGCGTATAGACGCGCACATGCTCGTCTTCTACGAGCTGCAGCGTGTCCATGTCTCCGGATGCGATGATGATGTCCACGTCCGAGCGCGGTGACATCTGTTTGACGATGGTGCCGAGCATGTCGTCGGCTTCGTAGCCGGGAAGGCTGTACATCGGTATTCCCAATGCTTCAAATACTTTCGGCGCATATTCGAGCTGTTTGATGAGGTCCGGCTCTATCTGTACGCGCGTTCCTTTGTAGTGTTCGTATACGTCGTGTCGGTGCGTTTTACCTGGAAGGTCGCGCGTCGCGACCACATAGTCCGGTTTCAGGTCTTCGATTATCCTCAAAAGCATCGAGACGAGACCGTAGAGAGCGCCCGTCGGCATGCCTTTGCTGGTGGCGAAGTCTGGCGGAAGCGCATGATACGCACGATGGATGATCGCGTGAGTATCGAGCAGAACAAGCCGGGATGCGTTATTCTTTGCCATCGTAAGTGATTGTGCGCTCATCATCCGAACCTTGCAATGAAATCCGCACCGCGTCTTCCGGGATAAGCTCGGCTACGTTCTCCGGCCACTCTATCAGGATGAGATTGCCAGCGTCCGCAGCGATATCGCGCCAGCCCAAAACCTCGAGCTCATGTGAATTTTTGAGCCGATACGCGTCTATATGCACGAGCCGCACGAACGGTCCCTCGGAGCATTCATATATCTTCTCGATGACGAAAGTCGGGCTGTTTACCTGGTCTTCGACGCCGAACTCCCTCGCCATGGTCTGTACGAAAGTCGTCTTCCCTGCACCCAAATCCCCAGAAAGGGCGACGATGCGAGCTTTGGAACCAGGCTCAAGCGTGCGGGCAAAGCGTTTGGCTACGGCGTTAAATTCTTCGAGCGAGCGGGTCTTGTGAGTCATGGAGTCATAGTACAATACACCCGTGAGCACCCAATTCAACGACAAAAAACAAGACGAGCGTCTCGCGGAGCTTCACCGACGCGAAGAAGAAGAGCTCGCAGAGGTCTTGTCCAAACGCTACGGCGTCGACTACGCCGACCTCACTTCGAAAAGCATCGACACCGACGCGCTCAGGCTCGTACCTGAAGCAGAAGCCCGCACCGCCGAAGTCGCTGCATTTCGCAGACAGAACAAAGTCATCTTTCTCGCGATGCGCGCTCCCGAGCGTCCCGACTCGCAGCAGGTGGTAGAGAGCATCGAGCGTCTCGGCTACCAGGTGCATCGTTTCATGGTCTCGAGAATCTCTCTCGAGCACGCATGGGACCGCTACCATGACATTTCCTACGCGACGGAGACAGAAGCTGGCGTTCTAACTCTTTCAAACGAAACCATCCAGGAGATGCTTCAGAAACTAAAGACCCTCAACGACATACAAGTCGAGATAAATTCTCACTCCGGGAGCAAGGACACACACCGCATATCACGCGTACTCGAGATAATCATGGCCGGCGCTTTGGCACTTGGCGCTTCCGACGTGCACCTTGAGCCGGAAGAAGTCGGCGTACGCATGCGCTATCGTCTCGACGGCGTGCTTATAGAGGTCGCGATGTTCGACGCCACTACTTACGGTCTCATCTCATCCCGCCTGAAGCTTCTCTCCGGCCTGAAGCTCAACGTAAAGAACTCTGCACAAGACGGCCGCTTCTCGATAGTCGTCAACGAAAAGGAAATAGAGATACGTGCCTCCATACTTCCTGGCGCGTACGCAGAGACCATGGTCATGCGTATCCTCGATCCTTCGACTATCGCGCTCCCGATGGAAGCGCTCGGCTTCGACAAATACCTGATGGAGATCTTCGACAAAGAGATAGCGAAACCCAACGGCATGATCTTGAACACCGGCCCGACCGGAAGCGGCAAGACCACGACGCTCTATGCTTTCTTACGCAAGATCAACGAGCCTGGCACCAAAGTCGTCACCATCGAAGACCCTATCGAATATCACCTTGCAGGCATCGTGCAGACACAGGTCTCCAAAGATTATTCTTTCGCGCTTGGCCTGCGCTCGACGCTGCGCCAGGACCCGGACATCATCATGGTCGGTGAGATCCGTGACGGCGAAGTTGCTTCGACCGCGGTCCAAGCCGCGCTTACCGGTCACCTAGTATTTTCCACGCTTCACACCAACGACGCTGCCGGCACCTTCCCCCGCCTCATAGATATGGGGATCAGCGCGGATATCTTAGGTGCAGCACTCACCGTCGCAATGGCGCAACGCCTCGTGCGACGCCTCTGCCCGCATTGCAAGAAAGAGGTCGCGATAGAAGGCGAGGCACGCGCGATAATGGATTCACTCCTTAAAAACATTCCCCACGCTGACGAGCTGCCTGAAAATCACGACAAGATGTGGGTCGCGGTCGGCTGCGAAAAATGCGGCGGTGTCGGCTACAAAGGCCGCATCTCTATCGTCGAAGTCATCCTGATGGACAAACAGATAGAAGACTGCGTGCGCACCAGCTCGAGCGAACACGAGATATGGAAAGCCGCAAAGCATCAAGGCATCCGCCGCATGGCACAAGACGGCGCCGTAAAGATACTGAAAGGCGTCACATCGCTGGACGAACTCGGCCGAGTCGTAAATCTGAAAGACGAAACGATGCTTGAACAATTCGCCTCAGACTGATCCGGGCGCTTCTGACTTTGGGCCGATGCGATACATCTCGTCGAATTCCCCAAGGATCTCTTTTGCACGTGTAAGAGACTCGGGCTTTTCGATTCCGATAGCCACTTCCTTTTCGTAACGCATTATTCTCCTGCATACCTCGTCGCGACATGCGGCTATGACTTTTTCCATATCAACTATGCCTTTCACTATCTGGTTCACCCCCATGTCTACTGCGTCATGCATCGTATCGGCATGTCTGGATTGGCCGAAAACTTCGAAGAGCTTCTTCAGGAGAAGAAAATTATCGATGTCTTTGTCATAACTCGTGCGAATATCGCTACCGGATCGCAGCGTCACCACTTCGTTCTGCAGGTCCGCCGTTGCCGCAGCAAAAGCCTGGTTGAGCGGATGCCTTGCGTCGAGTTGGTATATCGGAAAAGTCTCGAATTTCACGTACTTCGGGACCTCGCCCTTCAGAAGAGAGTCGTACATTTCCGCCAAGAGCATGCCGAACTTGCCACTGCCACCTCCTGGGCTTACGGCGATAAGACTGCTTCCGGGTGCGCGCGACACTTCGCTCTCCGCAAAGGGCGCTTCGCGGTCGAGAATCGACTCATTCGGATAACCCTCCACCTTGTAGTGGGTATAGAGGCGGACATCCATTCGCTCAAGGTCTTTTCGAAACGAATCTACGATACGACGGTTCTCGTCCGTCATTTCTCGCGGAGTCACTGCCATAACGGCCTTATGTATCGGTATATGTCTGCGGTGGGCGTCAGCTATCATACGCAGTGTCTCTTTGTCGTAAAAAAGCTGCGAATCGCCGCGTATGCGCTGTTTAAGGGTGCGGCCGTCTGTCGGGACGAGCATGTCCAGCGCATTCACTACCATCACGACTTCTCCTAGTTTGACCATTTCTTTCAGGATCTCTGCCTTGGCTTCCGGGTCATAGCCAGGAAGAACCCTCTCAGCGTGATGATCCGAGAAAGGTTTCCCGCCGAACTCGACGAATTTTGGCCGCTCAGAGTCATCCTTGAGCACTTTCTCGAAGCGGTCTTGTTGTTCCCTCAGATATTTTTTGTTATCAAATGCTTCTTTCATACTATGGTCGCACTGACGACACCTGCATCAAGCTCCTGATTATCCGTTCTACGACCTCCTCCGCATCGAGTTCTCCCGTATCAAGATGAAGCACCGAACCCTCCGGGGCCTTTTGCGCGAACTGCATCAGGTAGTCCTCAAAATATCTTGCTCTAGAGCCAGGAGCTTTATGTTCGGCATCGCGCGCATCCAAGATCCCGCGACCCTCTATTCGATCGCGACGCTTTGATTCATCTGCAGTGAGTATGACTTTCAGGTCCGGCTGAACGATCGGGAATTTCCTGAGACCCGCCTGCAGCACCTCTTCGGAGAGCCCCAGATGCGAGTGATGCGCGAGCACATCGTCAAGATATCTGCTTTTCATTACATGAAATCCTTGTTTGCGGAGATCTTCTATCTGCTCACTATGGAACATAGTGGACTCCAGATATGCCGCCAGGCGCTCCTCGGGACTTCCTTCCCTATCCGCAAGTTCTTTCTTTTGCGCAAAGGGGTTGGGACGATCGTTCTTATGCGTATCGTAGTTTATCGCCTGTTCACCCATGCTTACCAGCCGTTGATGCAATTTTTCAGTAGTCGTGGTCTTGCCGGTTCCATCTATGCCATGGATCGTTATGAACTTACCTCGAGGTGCTTCCATAGCTAATCTGCTGCCGTGACAGCGTCGTATATCGCCTTCACGTCGCGATATTTCTGCTCTATCTTGGTGCGATACGAATCAATGCATATCTTCGCGTACCCTTTTTCAAGATACTTCATCCCCCAGGCAAGTCTCGCGTCATATGTTTCTTTTCGGCACATAAGCATGAAAGCTTCGTGATGCTCTACCTTGGAGCCCGCATCCGCGGTTCGCACTATGCGCGCCTCAAGCGAAGCAGGAACATCGTCCGAATTGTGATTGGCTATGGCGTCTAATATTTTTTCCATGTCTTCTGAAGAAAAAGCCCCGTCCGCGAGCAGCTCTCGAGCTATGCGCACGCCGGTATCAGCATGATGTTCACCAGGCAGTTCTTTATCGCGACCGATGTCGTGAAGGAGACAGGCCGCTTCGATGATATCTGGGTCAGCGCCTGCTTCTCGTGCAAGTTCAAGCCCTATCCGCACGACGAACTGGAGATGGCAGACATATTCTTTCTTTTTATCCTTAAAGATTTCCTGTAGTAGCTTTTTCCTGAGAACGTCCTCCATAGAAGGATTCTAGCGCACACCCACCCCGCATTCAACGAGGCTCGTGGAGACGCAGACTCTCCGTCACATGGCACCACGGTTTTGACAACCGCGCATCTCTGATACGCGGCGTTTGACAAAAAAACTTTTCCGCGGAGTTGACCGAGAAAAAGTGTGGTCCAGAGTGATAAAAATTTGCGCGTTTCAATAGCTTTGCTACTCTCCGAACAGCAAAGAAAAACGCGCCCGAAGGCGCGCTGATCTCTGACAAACTTTTTACAAGACCTTCTTTTTCATTCGATACAGAATGCCGTGATACAATCTCGACAGAGATACGCAATATTGGGCGATGCTTTCTAAGGGAAAGGTGCGACTAGGTCCTAAGGATAGGGAGAGCGCGACAAATAAATTGTCATACTTTCGCCGTCCTCGAAAAAGTCACCATCGCCCAATGCTGCGTGCCTCTGCTCTCCACCGACCGTTCTCTAAGTACTAGAGAACAGACCCCGATGTCGGTGTAGAAGGACCCCCAGCTATGTGCAAATGAAAAAGGCGATCTTGTGAATCGCCACTGGGAACAGTCTATCACAGTTAAAATAATTGTCAATAGAGCTTTATTTCATTAACTTTTGGCCGCATCCCGTCAGATGCGGTATATTTAATAGGTAGATAGAGCCTTATCTCGCCTCTTTTTGAGCCTGGATGAGCCTCAAACATATGAGTACCACCGAACGCAGCACCAAAAATCTGGATCAAGCGCTCCGCCCTGCTGACTGGAGCGAATACGTCGGCCAGCCGAGCATAAAAGAAAATCTCCGCATACTTTTGCAGGCTGCAAAAGGCCGTTCGCATCAGCCTGAGCATGTGCTTCTCTATGGCCCGCCGGGTTTGGGAAAGACGACACTCGCGCACCTCATCGCCAAAGAAGCTGGCTCCTCGCTACGCTCTACATCTGGCCCCGCTATAGAGCGCGTCGGCGACCTTGCGAGCATCCTTACGAACCTCTCTCCTGGCGACGTGCTTTTTATAGACGAGATCCACCGTCTCAACCGCACTATCGAAGAAGTCCTCTACCCCGCTATGGAGTCAGGAGTCCTCGATATCGTCATCGGCAAAGGCCCTGCAGCGCGCACAGTGCAGCTGGAGCTCCCGCCTTTTACTTTGATAGCAGCGACAACGCGCATCTCGATGCTCTCTGCTCCGCTTCGCTCCAGATTCTCCGGCGGGACTTTCCGGCTCGCGTATTACACGACGCAGGAAATAGTGGAAATACTTCGCCGCTCGGCAAACATCCTGAACATCGACATAGACCCGGACTCTCTTTTAGAGATCGCTACACGCTCCCGTGCCACACCGCGCACCGCCAACTACCTGCTGAAGCGCTGCCGCGATTTCGCTGCAGTAAACGGCGAGCCGCTGAATCTGAAGACCGTAAAGAAAGCGCTCGCACTCCTCGAGGTAGACGAAGGCGGCCTGAACCAGATAGACCGGGACATCCTCATACTATTGATAGAAAAATTCGGCGGTGGCCCGGTCGGACTGAAAACCATCGCCGCTGCCCTCTCCGAAGAAGAAGCCACGATAGAAGAAGTCCACGAGCCGTATCTCCTGCAGATAGGTCTCCTGGAGCGCACCCCCCGCGGCCGCACCGTCACCAAAAAAGCCTACGAACACGTCGGAATAGACTCTCCTCAAAAAACTGATAGGCTTCTCTGACTCTATGCCTAGCTCAAATAACGGACTTATATGGTCATTTAAGAAAAAAGGCGGCTTAGAAGCTGAGGCAAAGGCGGTTCAAAAATGGTTTCTTAAACACTTCCCCAAAGAAAAAGACCAGCATTTTTTTCAGCATACATATACCTATCGCCTAAGTAATTTCAATGGCAGATTCAAGAAATATATCGAGCTCTTTTCGTATCTCGATATATCTCCAGATGAAACTAACCACCTGTATCAACTGTTCTATTCGGTGTCGAATCCCGACGCGAACAGAACCAAAAAGGATTACGAACAGCACATGTTCTTCGCGATACGCGAACTGAAAAGGACCGACGAAATCATGACGGAGCGCTTAAAGATGCTTAGTAGAATTGAATGCATTCGTCTTTATGAAGCAATGAGGTGTCTGGATATGCAATGTAATCTAAGCAGCGTCGTTATGGCTGTTTCTGCAGTCGAGTATCGATTGCATCAGCTTTTCGCAAAAACGAGTCCGAAACTATATAAAAAGGAGTTCCAGCGAGCAACTCTAGGAGGAATTATTGAAGTCTTCAGAATTAACTCTACTCGATATACGGCTTCGAAATATAACAAACTCAAAAAGATTCTGCCTGAGAAGCATCGCCCACTTATGGAGATGCTTAACGTCTACCGCATATTCTCTGCTCATCCGAAGGACGAGGTTATTACGACGCAAACAGCTAAAGCAATCCTTTCGCTCGCATTCTTGTTGCTTATCGACGAAGTGCTTCGAGTCTAGCTCTGCTGCCACTTAGCGATGAAGTCGGGGGTCCAGAAGAGACCTATGACGTTGAGGGTCAGGCAGTCGTGGATCCAGTAACCGGTCCAGAGTTCGAAGAATATTCCTATGGCGATGGTGGCGAGTATCGGCAGGCGCCATGCCGCGAGAAACCCCACTACCATCGCGCACGTGTCGGAGACGGAGTTGATGATGCTATCCCCTACGTAGCCTTGGGCGAGCGCTTGTTCACGGTAGTGGTTTATCACCATCGGCGTGTTCTCGGTGATCTCCCATGCGGCCTCGATTCCGACAGCGAGCGCGAGCCACTGCCAGAGAGTAAGGCGCGGGAAGAAATACCAGAGCGCCATATAGAAAATGAATCCGTGGATGATATGACTAAACGTATACCAGTCCGTGAGCTGCTGAGAGTTTTCGGCACTGTGCACGTCCCCTGCCCACAGCATCAATGCATGTGTCTTGCTTACCCATGGCTGCCCGAAAAGATGCAGGACTATCGCCTGCACGACGACAAGGAGGCACGCGAAGCATACGGGTATCTTCCAGCTCGATATCATTCCTACCATAGTAGCAAGCAGGTTGCATTTCAGACCTCGCGGACTTAGCATGCCGGTAGATGGCAATTACGCCGTTAAGGGAGGCCCTCCAGTGAATACACAGGCTAAGGTAGATGTAAAAGCATTGGTCGGCGAGCACCGACGGCTGATCGTTGAAAAAGGTTGCACACGCTACGGCACCACGCCAGACATCATGCGCTCTTCGTCGAAAAGCGAAGAACGCATGGCCAAGCTTGCGGGCATCATCGCTTACCTGCTGCGCCGTGACACTGGCGCGTCAGATGTACAGATCGCCGCGTATCTCGGCATGAGCATCATGGACCAGGTTATCCTCCTTCGTGAAAGGATCGAGCGCGCGATGGTAAGTCCGCAGCCCGGAATGGCACTCGTGCCCGACATGGTAAGCGACATCACCGACGCCGTGCAAGATGCCATTGATGAAAAGGACATGGTTTGGCATCGTGGTCTTGAAGGAGCTGGACCAATGGCATACGCCGAGCAAATCCTGAAGAAGGCGTTGATGACGGTTAAGGACCAAGGCGTCACGCCGGTACGTTTTTTCGCTACAGAGCGTCCGCTTGAAGTCGTCAGGGTCCGCGATGTTGTGATCTTTTTGATCAAGACACAAACAGACGTGAGCGAGGACAAGATCTGCACCTTAATGCGCCGCGAGCACATCAACTTCAGCACGGTGATGGATCGGATGAAGAATCCGACACCCGACCGTGTGAAGCTTCTCATCGCGGTCGGTAAACGTCTCGGCATCCCAACGGCAAAACTGCACCTGCCGACATGGTAAACATCCACACCTGTGACCAGCCGCTTCTCCCCGAAGAAGCGGCTGCCTTGTTTTTGAGGATCTGAAAACCTACATCTTTACCGGACACGTCATGCCCCGGTCGCAAGCATTCTCTGCCAAAGTAAATATCTGCAGCGGCGGCTTCGTAAGAAGCCGCCGCAACTTCTTTAGTTGCACTCATCAGCTTCCCCGTTTAGCATGACGACAGATAATAATGCGAGGGGGTTCCCATGAGCGCAGTGCAAACACCAACGGCAGAGACAGACGGCCCAGTCGCCTTTCGACGACGTCTAGTGCTGAGATTTACTTGCGCAGCACACGAGGTAATGACAAAAAATTACCTCTCCGCAAACAAATCTGAGCAGCCATGGAATGATATTGCGATGATGGCCGCTTATCTCTTGAAAATAGATACTCGCGCGAGTGAAGAAGAGATTGCGCAGATGCTGCGCATATCGCTTCGTCAGGCCGCAAACCTCATTGAGCTTGCAAGCAGGGTTGTCGGAGTGGACGGCTCAAGAAAAGAAAAGCTCTTGACGATACGCGACCAGGTAGAGGAAGCCGTCTCGGCATACAGCATCTCGCATGCGGGTCTCGAAGAGGGTCGGGGAGATTATTTGTTGCAACGCCTCCTTACCGTGGTGGCAAATGCTACAGGGACGATCTCAAGCCCCGAGTCGCTGAAAGAACCTGTCCATCGTAGCGACCTGTGCTTGGCACGTATCGTGTTTTGGCACGTTGCGGTCAAAGTCTTCCAATACGACGAGCGCTACGTGGGGCAAATGCTCAGGCGCAACAAGAGCGCCGTGCGCAGGGCTCTCCGACGCATGGAAAGCCCGTCCCCGGAGCTTGAAGAGTGCCTTGCTGCAACATACCGAGCTCTTCGCATTGACCCGAAGAAGCTACAGAGTATTGAGTGATGCAAAAAGCGATGCGGCGGCTTCCCAGGAAGCCGCCGCCATCTTTTATGATCAGGAAACTCTACTTCACGGGGCACGTCGTGCCACGGTCACAGAGCATGCCGCCGCAGTCATCGCACTCCATTTTCCAGAGAGAATATTTGCCGCTACCGGAAAACGCCAGACCGAAAGATATCAGCATGAGCAGTATTTCCATCTCATGCGGTTGGTAGAATCCTCGGCTAAAGCCCGTGAGGAATATCGCGACAAGCATTTCGATACCGAAAATGACGCCTATGACGCGCGTAAGCACACCGAGTACCATCGCGATGCCGCCGATGACCTCAAGCCACGCGATGAAATCCCCCACCCATGAGCCAAGACCGAAGTGCACGAACATGCCTTCCACCATCGGGATATTGTGTATCTTCATCCAGCCGTGCATCAGAAATACGAGGCCGAGAGAGAATCGTATGAGTAAGAGCCCGAGCGAGCGGTTGAGGCAGTATCGGCTCGCATGATTTATCCAATGCTTTAGAGCATCCATGAAAGATACAAAAAATTAATATGAAGAATAAGTTCCTGAATGATAGCGCGCTAGTCCACCATGTCGAGGTAGAGCGCCCCCCAAGTGAACTCTTCTGCGCCGCAGCCTTCGCCAGTCTCAGGATTGAAGTATTCGCGGAAGCCGCTTTTTTCCAGGAGCTTCCGTGTGAGCTCGCGTATCTCGTTGGCTTCTTCAACGAACCCATATGCTTGCAGGCCTTTGTAGATGAACCAGTGCGGCGCGAGCCACACCGGGCCGCGCCAGAAACCGTCCGGGCGATATGATTCCTCCCTGCGAGAAACCGTGCGTATTCCCCATTCCCCGCGGAGCGTCAGGTCGTTGTGAAAATGCTCTTTGAGGAGCGCATCTGCCTCTTCGTGCGTATAGAGGTCGGCGAAGAGCGGTGCAAAATGCGCCCATGTCTCTACATGGAGCTTGGTATATTCGCTGCCAGTCGTAGACCAGAAGACACCTTTATCGAGCATCTTCTCACGCATCGCCGCCTTGATGAGGCCCGCATGCTGCGTCGCGAAATGTTCGCCCACTTCGTCCTGGAGCGTCGATGCGATATGCGCGAGGATACGCAGGTTTTTTACGAGTATCGAGTTGAAAGGTACGTCTTTCACCCAGAAATGCTGGCGCATGCGTGCCGAGACGTCCGGATGCTCTCCGATGTTTGCACTGTAAAGTTTCTTGCGAACTTCGATATGGTCCCAATACGAGATGTCTGGCTTTATGCCGAGCACGCTGTCGAAGCGCGAAGAATTGTCTTCCCCGCTTTCGTCAGGATTTATGATGCTGGCAAGGTTCGCACCGCGCGGGTCGCGCTCTGTCACGAGATATCGGTAAAAAGCGATGATGCCCGGATAGATCTGCGTGAGGAATTCCAGATCCTGCGTATGACGGAATATCTCCCAGACGGCATACGCGATCATGGGCGGCTGCGTGAGAGCGCTCGTCCCGATGACTCCCCATTCGTACACATGCAGCTCTCCCGGCTCCCAGTAGATCATGTGCGGCACCATGCCGTTTTGGAATTGTTTCGACATCAGAGAATGCATCTCTGCTTTTGCAGCGTCCGGATCGTAGCTAGCAAGCACGATCGCATGGAAACATGAGTCCCAGAGCCATTGATACGGATAGGTGGAGGGCGAAGGAACCGTGTATTGGAAGCCGCTGGTCGTGCGGCGGTTCTTCTGAAGGACTTCCCTCGCTAGCATTTCGATATCCATACAGTGAGTATACGGGACTGACGCGTGGAAGGCGTGTGAATGACACGAAGCGGGGTCTTGGTGTATAGTCTCGAAATAAAGAACAGGTATGGGTGGACACAATAAATGGAGTCAAATAAAGAGACAGAAGGGCGCGAACGACGCCGCGAAGTCCAAGGTCTGGGCGAAGCTTAGCCGCCGCATCACCGTAGAGAGCAAGAAGGCAGGAGGAGACGCCAACGCCGCCACGGTACGTGCGGTCGTAGAGACCGCCAAGAAAGAAAACATGCCCAAAGACGCGATAGAGCGCGCCATCTCCAAAGGTACCGCACAAGACACCGCAGCCCTCGATGCGATCACCTATGAAGCGTATGGTCCTGGTGGCGCCGCAATAATCATCGAGACCCTTACCGACAGCAGGAACCGCACCGCACAGGAGATAAAGCATTTATTGAGTGAAAACGGCCTCGCACTCGCCGCTCCGGGGAGCGCCTCATGGGCTTTCGTAAAGACGGCCGAAGGCTACGAGCCGCAGACTACCGTCCCCCTTTCAGATGTCGATCACACGCGCCTCATCGAGATTCTAGAAGAGATAGACGCGCACGATGACGTCGAAAACGTCTACACCAACGCCGCTTAGTCAAAATCCGTCGGAAGCTCAGGGATCCGGTAATGCTCGAACATCCGCTCTATATGGTATTTGCGGGAACGTCCTCGCGATATCTCGCTTTCGTCCGGTAATTCGCTTTCTAAAAACCACCTTGCTTCAGAAGTCTCGATGCTGGGCGCAAGTTCTCCGCCGACGACCTCGCAGATGAAAAACATCTTATAGATGTGCCAGATCGTGTTGTCTTGCACATGTTTTCGGCGATCGAAGAGGCCTGCGAGCTTTTTCGTTTTTACCTCGAGTCCGCTTTCTTCAAATACTTCGCGCTCTGCATTTTCAGACGGCGTAAATCCTATATCAGCCCATCCTCCGGGAAGCGTCCAGCGTCCCTCGTCCGCTATTTCACGCACAAGGAGGATTTTGCCGTCTTGGAAAACCGCGCCGCGTACGTCTATTTTGGGTGTGGCGTATCCTTCTTCCAGTTTCAATATCCGCTCCACCTCAAGGGCGGACGTTTCGCTCTGGGACGCGACCATCTCTGCGACGATTCCCAGGATGCGCTTGCAGTGCTCTATCTCGAATTGGCTTTTGCTGTAGGTTAGCCCTGCCTGCGCGATGGTTTGAAGTTCTCTCGCCCATTGCAGCCATCGATGGCTTTCCTTCCCGTTCATTTTCGCAATGTAGCACGAAATAAACTAGAATTGAGTGATGAAAGTGCTCGCGATAGACCCGGGTTTCGGCAGATGCGGCGTCGCCGTCTTGGAGAAAGAAAATGGCAAGGAACGCCTGATATTTTCAGAATGTATCGAGACTTCTGCGAAAACCCCCTTCCCGGAGCGGCTGGGCGCGGTGATAAGCGAGTGCGAGCGCGTCATCAAAAAAGAAAAGCCGGACGTGATAGCGCTCGAGAAGCTGTATTTCGCGACGAACCAGAAGACCGCCATGCAGGTGGCCGAAGTCCGCGGCGCTCTCATCGTCCTCGCCTTCCAGCAGGGGCTCCAGGTTACCGAATACACACCGATGCAGGTGAAGGCGGCGCTCGGCTACGGGAAAGCCGACAAGAAACAGGTCGCGAAGATGCTCCACATGCTCGTGCATATAGAAAAAACCATCCAACACGACGACGAATACGACGCGATAGCGGTCGGCGTCACGCATCTCGCGCACTCAAGATAGAATCCTGCGGACTATAGAATGTCTCCGCTCAGGCGAATCGAAAGCTTGCTTTCGATTCGTTTTCCCTAGCCATTATGAAGTTAACTCTGGTGTTGTGGCGAGAGAGAGGCTACACTTATAGGCAAAATGGCCTGGTTCAAAAAAGATAAATTCGATTTTGAGCGCGAACTTCATCGCGCGAAGAAGATAACGCAGAATACCGCTTCTCGTGTGGAGCATGGCGTCGTCCGCAAGATGCCGATATCCCGTTGGCTTCCCCAGTGGCTCTTGGCATTTGTACTCGTCATCATCCTCGGATTCTTCTTCGTGCTCGGCATATTCGCCGCCTGGGCATCGGTCATCGCCATCCCTTCGATAAACAGTTTCGAGAACAGGAAGGTTGCGGAGTCGACGAAGATCTATGATCGCACCGGCAACGTCGTCTTGTATGACGTGCATGGCGCAGTGCGCCGCACAGAGGTACCGCTTGCGGAAATATCTCCATACGTCCAGCATGCGACCGTTTCGATAGAAGACTCGACGTTCTATCAGAATTCCGGGTTCCGGCCTCTCGCGTTCTTGCGAGCAGTCGTCGCAAACGTCACGAGCCACGGCTACAGCCAGGGGGGCTCGACCATCACGCAACAGGTCGTGAAGAATGCACTGCTTACCCAAGACAAGACCATCGTCAGAAAAGTCGAAGAAATCATCCTCGCACTCCGTCTTGCTCGCGTATATACGAAAGACCAGATACTTGAGACATATCTCAATGAAAACGGCTACGGCGGTACCATCTATGGCGTACAGGAAGCATCGCAGTATTTCTTCGGAGTCGACGCCAAAGACGTCGACCTGGCTCAGGCCGCGTACCTCGCCGCACTTCCTCAGGCTCCTACGCACCTTTCTCCGTACGGTCCCAACAAGAAAGAACTCGACGCACGCAAGAACCTCATCCTTTCCCGCATGAAAGACCTCGGCTACATAACTCCCGACGAATACACTCAGGCTGTCGCCGAGCAGGTACAGTTCCGCGACGAGACCGAGGCCGGCATCAAGGCGCCGCACTTCGTCTTCTTCATACGCGATTATCTTGAGAGCAAATACGGCTCTGACGCGGTGGAAAACGGCGGACTCAAGGTGATAACGACGCTCGACTACGGTCTGCAGCAGGATGCTGAAGCGTCGGTGGCTAAATACGCCGACGGCATGCAGAAGAATTTCAACGCTTCGAACGAGGGCCTCGTCGCGGTCGATCCGAAGACCGGACAGATCCTCGCGATGGTGGGCTCGCGCGACTATTTCAACCAGGATATCGACGGCGCGGTAAACGTTACTACCTCCGACCGTCAGCCGGGCTCTTCTTTCAAGCCGTTCGTCTACGCGACCGCGCTCGAGAAAGGCTTCACGCCAGAAACCGTCGTCTTCGACCTCCAGACGCAATTCTCAACATCTTGCTCACCGACAGATACCGCGAGTGACACGCCACCATGCTACTCACCAGGCAATTTCGACGGGACCTTCAAGGGCCCGATGACGTTCCGCAATGCACTCGCGACATCTGAGAACGTTCCGGCGGTCAAAGTGCTCTATCTCGCCGGAGTGAAAGACTCCATAAAGACCGCCACCGATCTCGGCATAAGCACGCTCTCAGATGCTGCACATTACGGACTGACGCTCGTTCTCGGCGGGGGGGAGGTAAAGCTTCTGCAAATGACCGGAGCATACTCGGTATTCGCGAACGATGGCGTAAAGAATCCGCCTGTAGGAATACTTCGAGTCGATGACAAGAGCGGAAACGTACTGGAGCAGTACCAGCAGGAAGCGAGCCAGGTCCTGGATCCGCAGATAGCTCGCCAGATAAACGACATGCTCTCCGACAACGTCGCACGTACGCCTGAATTCGGTGCGGACTCGCCGCTCTACTTCCCCGGCTATGATGTCGCTGACAAGACCGGTACCACCAACGACTTCCGCGACGTATGGGTAATCGGCTACACACCCTCTATCGCAGTGGGCGCATGGGCCGGCAACAACAACAATTCCCCGATGGCGAAAAAGATCGCGGCGTTCATCATCGCCCCGATGTGGCATGACTTCGTCTCGAAAGCGCTGACGAAGTACTCGTCGCAGTCTGATGCATTCCCGACGCCGGCACCTGATCCCGACCTCGACGCATTACCACCGGTTCTCAAAGGCAACTGGAACAGCGACCCGGCCAAAGGAGTTCACGATATATTGTGGTGGATAAACAAAGACAATCCTCGTTCAGGCTCCGGCGGAAACCCGAGCGATTCCCAATATGCGTATTGGGACTATCCGGTGCAGCTTTGGGCGCAGAGTAACGGATCATTCACCGGCATCACCGGTCCCGCAACCGCGATAGGCGGAGGCGGAACACCGGCACCATCCGGATTTACCATCACTTCCCCGACGCAGGGCTCAACGGTTTCCTGGGGTCCCGCGTTCACCGCCTCAGTCTCGTATCCTTCCTCGATGCAGATCTCGCAAGTCAGCTACTTCCTCAATAATTCCATCGCCGCCGTATCGACGCAGGCGCCGTTTACTGCACTTCTTAACCCGCTAGGTCATGGCGTAGAGACCCTGCGCGCGGTCGCTCAGACACAGAACGGAAACGTAGAAACGGAAACCACATTCACCGTCCAGTAAAAGCAGCGTGTAATGGATTCTCTCTAGGCCCGTCTCTTAGAAGGGTTTAGAAACTAATAAAGAATTCATGAAATATCTCCTCTCGACCGTCGCCGCGACGCTAGCGGTTACTTTCTTACTTCCCATACTGGCCACAGCAGCAACGCTTCCACGTGCAACGTTACAAATTCCTACGTCCCAATGTGTGAGCGGTGCACCGCAGATAACTATCAAATGGTCCGTCCCCACAGGCGCCGTATCCTACTCTGTCTTCAGGAACAAATCTGCGACCAGCTGGGTCAATATATCCAGTAAACAGCTCGCCACTACGCTTACCGATAAGAATGTCTCTTCCGGTGCGACGTATCAGTATCAAGTAAAAGCATATTTCACCTCGGGCGCGAGCTATTCAAACCTTGTCTCGATCGCGGTACCTGCATGCACTTCACCCGCTCCGTCTCCCACGCCGCCGCCCACGAACCAAGCGACGATTAGCGCGTACATTACAGGCTATGGCTGGCCGGACAACACTCCAGCGAGCGCGGAGATATCTAACCCCGTTATTCACCAGAGTGCGGGCGGGACAGGCACATACTCGGACCCTATAACCATCGCGGTCGGTCACTCGATCATCAACGGCAAAGATGTCCTTGATTACTCCCAGGGAACGAAATTCTATATTCCTGCACTACGCAGATATTTCACCGTAGAAGACACCTGTGGTGACGGTAGCGCGCCGCAAAACGGTCCATGCCACACCGGATACCAAGGCCACGTCTGGCTCGACGCCTGGGTAGGCGGCAACGGTGCAAATTCCTCAAGCGTGCTCTCTTGTGAAGACGCTATCACCGGCTTGCATACAGTCATCGAAAATCCCGCTTCGAACTACACTGTCACCTCAGGACCTATATTCGGGACCTCGTGCGCTTCCTTATTCGGTGATGTAACCGTCACGATCTAGCGTGGATCGACGAATCTCTTATCTACCGCAAAGATACCCGCCACGACCTCGAAGAATCTCACTAGGAATAATCCTCGCAAAGAGATCCTGTAGCCGTCTCCCGCTCGTTCCACATTCTCGGACAAGACCTGTTCATCAAAACGCCGCTGTATCGCTTGGGTCTTATCGATATAGCCATCGACGAAGATCTCGTTCATCTGTGCCGTCGTGAACGACTCGCTAGGATGTTCAGCCATATACCCGAGCATATATACCGAATAAGACCTGTCGAGCGTAACCGGCAGAAACATGAATATCGTCGTGGAGACGAAAGAGAATAGCAATATCGCGATGACTATGTCCCGATAAGTAAAAAGGTCTTCCGCCTGTCGCTTGGTAGACAAAAGCACTATCACCAACACTATCAAGACCGCGATGATAAAGACAAGCCCTCGATAAAAGAGCGGCAGCGTCACAAGGACAGGAGTGCTGAAAAGCAGCACGAAACTCGCCAAGCTGACTATAAGGATGAGGACATGGAGCGCGAGGAGCTTGAGAACCTCTTTGTCAGCCATCATGCTATTTTCTCACGAGATGAATGACATCGACAGAGTACCCGCTGTCTTCGATAGTGGTCGCACCGGTCACCACGAAACTCTTCAGCAGATTTTTCATCGACGCCTCGCTATAGTGTGCCGGCATGGCGATGAAGTACACATCATGGAGGTCCTTATCGCCCAATGCCTGATTATCGTCCAGGATATTAACCTGAACGACTTCGGAGTTTCCCGATTTACCTGCCAGTGACCTGTGCTGCATTCTTTTGTCGAAATCCGAAAAGATACCGTTCGAGCCTCCAAGGAACATCCGGCTCATGACGTAATTCTTATCAAGTCCGAATGTTCGTACAGCTTTCTCGGTAAGAGAATCAAATTCAGTGAACTGGAAGTTATAGACGAGCGTATCTTTCCCCGCATAGTCCACACCGAGAACGGTCTTACTGACCGGAGTCTTTAGCATCGTGTGACTTCCGAACCGGAATGTCGGGAATACGTATCGAGAGACAGGATCAAAAGTCCTGAACGCAGATAAATATATGATGCTGAGGAGCGCAGAGAGCATGACGACCCTGAGTATCTTCCCTTTAAAGTGCGCATAGACGCAGGTGAAAGAGAGCACAAGGAGGGGCACGCAGAGGAGCATATACCGTGGGTTATTGAAGAATTCGATACGAGTGTTGAACCATAGGACAGAGACAGTGCAGAGAGAGAGATAGATCGTATTGAGCCCTATCGGAGTTATATGCTCTAGATCTATCCGATGCTTGGCATTCTTGTATATGAAGTAAGCGGAACCGGCGAGGATACTTACAGTGACGGTCCAGTAAAAATTGATTATCGCGATAGATTCGATCTGCTCGACGAAGAAGTCATGACTGGTATTGAAACTGAACATCTCCAAGAAAATGCCGTCGTCTCTGTGCGCTTGTAACGTGAAAAAATGCGCGTAGAGCGCGAAAGCGGCGAAAGGAATGAGTAAAACCCATATTTCTTTCAGGTGTCCGGAGATCAATTCTTTTCGTTTGCCAAGTCCGGCGAATACATAGAAATACCAGAAGACGCTTACTCCGTAGACCATGATCCCCGGCTCTTTCGTGAACGCAAGCATGAGACCTGAGACCGCTGTCCAGATATAATTATTCCTAAGCAAGAAGAAAAGCAGGACGACCAAGTAGATCGGAAGCGTGTAATCCAGGCTCGGTTGCACGATATGGGCAAGAAACACCGGGTGAAACCCGAAAAGGAACGTGAGAAGTGCTCTTTCATAGGCAGTTAGCAGGTCTCCGAAGACATCCTTCAGAAGCAGGTAAAAGAATACGAGTCCGATGACACCCAGGATGATATTTTCGGTATAGATAAGGAGCGGGTTGCCGATATCTATCTTTTGGATGAATCCGAAGAGAAGATTATTGAATGGTGCACTATGGCGAGCACAATCCAACAACAGAGTCTGACTAGAAGGTACGTAACAAAGCTTCACGAACTGATACCCATCCCAGATCGGGACGTAGGAGAAATACGCGACAGGAGTGAGTATAAAAACTACAAGAAGAGCGACAAACAAGATATGTTCCTTAAGGAGCCCTTGAAGGAATTTCATTGGCGCTGATTATAACAACGATCAGCGATTCAAAGGCATCACCAGATACATATAGGATGCATCCCCTACTCCACGCATTACCAATGCCCTGCCTATCCCCGCAAAAGATAGTGTTACCGAGTCAGAATCTATACTTGATAGACTCTCCGCGATATAACCGATATGGAAATTTATATCGAGATCTTCTCCTGAGACTGCAGCCTCAAGTGTATCCGACATCTCCCCGACTTCTGCACTGCGTGCGGTCGCTGAAAATATCTTCTTTTGCGGGTATATATGGAGTCCGACATGTTGGTCGGCTCCGGAAAATACTCGAGCCTTTCTGAGCATGTCGGTCAGGTCGCTTTTCAATAAAGTCACTTCTGTCGTCGCTTTCTTCGGAAGAATGGTCTTATAGTCGGGGAAATTAGCGTCTACTACCCGAGAGACGAACTGCACCCCATCGCTTACGACAACAAGCTGGAAATCTTCTACGCGTACGTCGACTTCTTCACCTGAAACATGTTCGAGGATATAGACAAGCTCGTTCACATGCTTGAGAGGGATCAAGATATCTCCCGTATCTTTACCTGTAACGCCGTTTATTGTCTTTTCAGCAAGCCTGAAAGAATCTGTAGCTACACATACCATCCCGGTACTTTTCAATGAAACATAGACACTCCCAAGTTCGGGCCTGATCATCGATGGAGAAGCCGCATATGCAACCGCTTGTATACCTTTAAGTAGCTTCTCTCTGGAAACAGCCGAGCCTTTCTTTACTACACCTTCGGAGAGTATAGGAAACTCTTCATGCGGGACAGCTTTGATGAGTGTCTTTGAGCCACGCGACTCGACCAAGAGATTTCCTTCTTCTGATCGTAAAGTCACCTTGTCACCACTTATAGAGCGTAAAGTCGAAGAAAGAATTGCAGCGGGTACTGCTATCATGCCTTTTTCTTCCACATCAGCTTGGATATGTATCTCGATACCTGCTTCAAGGTTCGTTGCTCGGATTATCAGGTCCTTCTGTGCATCCAGAAGGATACACGACAACACTGGTAAAGATTCTTTCTTTCCTGTTATCCTCTCCGCAAGTACGGTTCTTTCTAGAAGTTGTTGTTTCGGAAGTATTACTTTCATATTTATTTTTAAAAAACATTACTACTACTAGGGGTGTGGATAGTGGGTATAACCTTCTTTCAGGTTTAAAGCATTATGTTTTTTCATCCACAAGCTGAGTGGAAAAGTAGCGTTTTCTGATGGGGACTGTGATGGGGAGAGAAGAGGGTCAGGGTTTCCCCATCGTTCTCCTATGCTTTTTCCCAAGGTTGTTAGCAGTTCCATACAGTAGTTTTCCACAGTTCAGGTGTGAATAAGTTACGCGTGAATGAGTGTGCGGATGTGTTCGAGTTCGCTCTCGAGTGCGTTGTTGGTCTTGATCTCTTCTTTTATCTTTTCACAGCTATGGATCACGGTCGTATGGTCGCGACCACCAAGCTTCTCACCAATGGAAGGATAGGAAACATTGAATTCTTCGCGGAGCATATACATGATTATCTGACGAGGTTTCACGACTTCTTTCTTGCGGGTCTTCTCGTAGATGCTCTTCTCCGCGACTTCGTAGTATTGCGCTATGCGACGCACGATTTCTTCGACAGAGACTCCACGGGAAGGTTTGATGTTGTGCTTTACGAGCGAGCGAACGTCAGCGAGAGTGATGCCTTTGCCTTTGTATTGGCTCTTGACGACGATGGTGTTCACTATCCCCTCGAGTTCACGTATGTTGCCACGGACATTTTCTGCGATGTACTGGATGATGTCGTCCGCCACGGAGAATCCATGTGTTTCTATCTTTGCGCGGATGATGGCTGAGCGGCTTTCCACGTCGGGCTCAGGTATCTCGGCAATCATCCCCGCCGAGAATCGTCCTCGGAGCCTTTCCTCGAAGCCTGGAAGGAGCGCCGGATGCTTATCGGACGAGAAGATTATCTGTTTGTTATTGTCGCGAAGAGCGTTGAAGAGATGAAAAAGCTCTTCCTGCGTCTTTTCCGTGTTCGCGATGAACTGGATGTCATCCATTATGAGAAGGTCATACTGACGATACTGGTCTTTGAAGTTGTTCGCGCGTCCCGCACGTACGCTGTTTATATAATCCATCGCGAAACGTTCCGAAGTGCAGTAGAGCACTTTCTTGCTGGCGTTCTGTTTCTTGAATTGGTTCCCTATCGCCTGTATCAGGTGGGTCTTGCCGTGACCGGTTTGCCCGTAGATGAAAAGAGGATTGTAGACGAGTCCTGGGCGCTCCAGTACCGCCTTGGCTGCTGCGACAGCGAGTTCGTTAAAAGGTCCGACTACGAACGTATCGAACGTGTACCTCGGGTTCAGGTTGTCGCGCTTGTCTATGTAGAGAGACTGCAGATCGAGAGAAGCGTTTTCCGGTGCGGGCCTCGGCTGTGCGCGTGCTCCAGATGGTGGTGAGCGATGCACGGCATACTCGACGGTCCGTATCGAACTGTCGAGCCCTCGCAACGCTTTCAGGATAAGCTTGTGGTGCTTATCCATGAGCCACTCTTTGACTATTTTTGATGGGACCGCGATGTGTACGGTCGAAGAATCACGGCTGAGTATGTCGGTGTTCCGAAACCACGTCCGGAAAGATGCTTCGGATGTACCAAGCTCTATTTGGACTAATGCGTTCTGCCAGAGTTCTTTGTTAGTCATCATAGAGGAGTGCACCATTATACGCTTACCATAGTGAAGAGGAAGCTTGTGGTGATGACCGTACTGTTGTTCACAACCTGTGGATGAACTGTGGATAATAAAAAGGAAATAGTGTGCTGTTCCCTTTTTCAGAAAAATAGGTATACTGCTAGCCATGAAACGGACATATCAGCCGAAGAAACGAAAAAGGAGCCGAACCCACGGTTTCTTAAAGCGTTCTAGTACCGCAACCGGTCGAAGCATGCTTCGCCGCCGCCGCCTCAAGGGCCGCAAACGCCTTTCGGCTTAAAATGACCAAGAGCTACCAGCTCTTGCGACTCTCGCGTGCCGATTTCTCAGCGATTCGGCCGTTCCTAAAAGAACACGGTAAGCTTTTTACGCTTACAGTGGCCAAATCCCCTGATAATAAGCCACGGTTTGCCTGTGTCGTCTCGAAAAAGGTCGCAAGACGCGCCAATCAAAGGAACCTCATAAAGCGCCGGTGCCGAGCCGCGATACGAGTAGCCGCCCCCCAACCCCCCTATGCATTCGTATTCACCGCAAAAAAAGGAGCAACGGAGTCCGACTATCCGCAGATCGCTGACGAAGTGAACTCACTGTTTGTCAAGGCAGCTGCTAGCTTAAAGCGCACCCCGGAGCTACAATAACTCGTCATGATAGGCAGTGTCTTTCACGAAGTCATCTACAACCCGCTCTACAACGGGCTCGTCTTTTTAGTAGGGCTTATTCCGACTCACGACGTGGGTCTCGCCATAGTAGTCCTTACCATCATCGTGCGATTCATCCTTTTCCCGCTTTCGCGCCGGGCAGTACAGGCGCAGCTCTCCATGAAGCAGATAGCCCCAGAGGTGGAAGAGCTAAAGAAGAAATACAGCGATAACCGCGAACAGCAAAGCAAGGCCATTTTCGCTCTCTATAAAGAGCGTGGTATCCATCCGTTTGCCGGGTTTGTCCTCGTGCTCTTACAGTTCCCCATACTCATCGGACTTTACTGGGTTTTTGCTCGAGGAGGCTTGCCGACGGTCAACGCCGAGATGCTCTATTCTTTCGTTCATGTGCCGCCGAGCGTCAATATGGAGTTCCTGGGCCTCGTGAACATGGCCGGGCACTCTCTGCCTCTGGCGCTTCTTGCGTCGGCAACGCAGTACATCTACACACGCCTTTCTATGGGTCCTCCAGCGCTGAAAGACCCTTCCCCCGTCGAAAGCTCGCTATCCGGTGACCTTGCGAAGAGTTTCGACCTCCAGGCTCGCTACATTCTCCCTTTGATGATAGGAGCCATCGCTTTTTCTATAGTGGCCGCGGCGCCTTTGTATTGGTCTACCAGCAACATCTTCATGATTATCCAGGAATTCCTCTCGGGAAAACGTTTTACGGTGAACGACAAGTAGGATTTGGACCTAATCGGGTGCCAGTGCTATAGTGCCTCGATGGATTCATTGGTTGAACCAATTCTCAAAGATCTCCTAGGGCTACTGGGTTTCTCCAACGCCGGTATCGCGCGCGAAGAAATTGCCGGGCAAGTCGTCTACTCTATAGAAGCTGGCGAGGCAGGTCGCGCGCTCATTGGTCAATATGGTGATACGGTGCAAGCACTCGATCTTCTGGTAAAGAAAATCGCAGAAAAGAAGGCAGGCGGAGCAGCTCCGGAAACAGAGAACACTCCTCGCGAGCCGCTTTTTCTCGTTGACGTTAACGGCTATCGCACACAAAAGATAAAAGACCTTCAGTCAAAAGCTCTTATGATGGCCGACCGGGCGCGCTCGCTCCAGTACGACGTGGAACTCTCCCCTATGAGCGCATATGAACGCCTCATAGTGCATACGACGCTTCAAGGCGCACCGAACGTAAAGACAGAGTCACAGGGCGAAGGACGCAACCGCCGCGTAGTCATCAAATACGCTGCCAACTAGGAAGCGACAGACTGCAGGAACTGCAGCTTCAAGAGGTCAGGATTGATCTGATTGAGTATCAGCCAGATAGAAAGAAGTATCAGAAGTCCGATTATCGCGTCACGGAAGACTTCTTTGGCATGCTGCTTGGTGCTCCACATATCTTCACGCCCCATGTAGAGGTATCCCGCATAGCCTATGCGCAGTATCGCGAGTACACCGCCGAGCGTTATCGAAAGCTGAAAGACGCTGTTGAGCATCGAGGAGAGGTCTGTGCTACAGAAAAGTTGCGCAAGCGCGTCTCCGGCGCAGATCCCGGCGTTCGGATCGGTCTGTGCGAAAGAAGTATTTGCGACCAATAAGCTCAGGGCGGGTGCTGCGACAGAGATTGCGAAAAAGATCCTCCTTTTCATATTCATTTGTTTATACGCAGTACCCACAGAGAGCCGTCAGCGTTATTCTTGAACCCGAGGAAATTTCCGGTGGGATCGATAGCTGGATCGATAACGTCGAGGTACGTTCCGCCACCGCCCGCATCGGTGATCTGGTCAGATTTTCCTGTCGTTAGGTCCATGCGCCACCAGCTGTCGTTGGTGTGGAGTGCGCCCATGTACCATTTCTCGAGGAAATTCTTCGAATCCACGCTGGAAGGCACTGCACAATATAGTATCAGGTCGCTCGCGGGTTTTTTCTTTGTGGCCGGTGCGTATGGTGACCAGACGCATTTATCTGCAATGGTCTTTACCGGGAGCGACAAGGTCGTCCCTCCGGTTTCTGCGTAGAGAGCGAGCGCACCGTCTTGTGAGGTGCCGAAAACGAGTGCGCTGGAATTAGCGAGTGGCAAGAACGTGAGCCCGGGCGCGGCTCGCACTATGGGCTTCAAAGTGCCGGCGGCGGTGATCTGATACGCATACCCCGCCGCACCATCCTGCGCTTTTTCCGCGACGAAGAGCTGACCGTCCGAAAGTACATACGGCCTCCAGCTAGCTATAGGCGAGTTGAATACTTGCTTCGTCTTGCTGCTCTTCCCTTCCACCCACGCCTCGGTAAAGCCAGAAAATGTTCCGTCATCTGCAGCGGAAATAAAGAAGATGGTCTTATTTTCGGGACTCGCCGCGAGCGTAAGGATGTTGTTCGGGAGATTGACCCCGGTGAAAGAGCCGAGGTTTACCGAAGTCGAAGAGCCTATGATGCCAGAAAACGTCTGTATCGCACCGGTAGTGCCGTTCATCGAACGGTATATTGCTGCTCCGTTATGCGCGAGAAACGCCTCATATGTTTTAGGCATCAACGTGTTGGTACGTCGCAGGATGTCGCCGCTTATGGCATCTGCAGTAAAGATATATCCTGTAGCGCGCTCCGCGTAATACACCATCGGTGAGCTGGTGGCGAATGCAAATCCAGCTGAAGGAGTCTTACTCACGTGCCAGAGTCGCGGAGTCTTAGGGATGACGACTGTGGGCATGGTGGTAGAGCCGTAGGCAAGGCTTACGGACGAAGAAGCCGTGGTGCCATTTGATCCCGCACTTCCCCCATTTTCCCCCGTGCCTCCGTATATGTTTCCTGCGCTTACTCCGTTTCCATTTGCGCCATTCATGTCATTGCTTCCGGGCGCAGTCGCGCCAACTGCAAAACCTCCGCCTCCGGAGTCTCCGCCGGTGCCGATATCATAGTTGCTGCCGTTTTGTCCTGCTGCCGGAGCATTGATACCGAAGCCGCGCATCGCGGACTGCCAGGTTATCGTCTGGCCGTTCATGTGCAGGACGAGAAGCCAGCCGGCAAGTCCGCCTATTCCCATCACGAGGAGGCATATGAGGACGACTATGATGACCGAACTGTATTTCGCCAGAGATTTCATATGTTGCTATTGTGGAAGGCGTCGCTCGTGCCTGGCTTTTGAGGCGCTGAACCGCCGGAATTGCCGAAGATAAAGTTCCAATCGCCTACTGCACTTAGGAAGAAATTCTTGGCGCTCGTGATATCGATGTGCAGCTTGATCGAGTTCTGAGTCGGCTCGAGTGAAATCTCATTCTTTTTCGTCGAAGATGCCGCGTACGGAGAATCATTCAGAAGCCAGGCATACTCAAGTGAGGGATCGTGCAGTCCGGTTATGGTCGCGAAATATGGGACTGCGGCGACAGTCATCTCGTTCTGTGCCTGAACGGAACCAGTAAGCGCATTGAAATACTTGATGCCGAAGAGCGGATTGTCTTCATAAAGCTCTACCGTAAGCGGAGTGTTGGGGATGACGATACTTGCGTTTGCGGCGAGCATGTCGTCGTCGGCACTCGCGCGGACGGAGACGGTATCAACGCCGTACATGGCCGGAGAATCTATAGTTATGCGTGACTTTCCGAGTCCAGACACGTCGCCAAGGACGGTGCCATTGCGGCTCCATGTATACGTAATGGATGAGTCGGGCACCTGAGCGCCTTTTTTCAGTATTCGCGCCAGTGCCTGCAGGTGCATGACGCCGCCCGCGCTCGGGAGTGCTCGGCCGCGGTAGAAAGGAGGCACGTAAGTCGGTGCGTCATACAATATGTCTACCTGGAGCGGAGTGATGGTGAGTTCATTGCTTGCCTGTCCCCATACCGGATCGAAAACGCTTACGATCACGTCAAGAGGGTCTCCCTTGCTGTCTACTGTCGCATCGACGCTCGCTGCTCCGACGCCGCTTGCCAAGGTTTTTCCGTTTACACTCCAGGTAATGGTGTCTTTAGGCAGATTGAACACTGATCCTTCTGCGGTGAAGTGGACGGTATCTCCCGCAGATGGTGTGGCAGGCGAGGCGTGAATGATGATAGCGTTTTCAAGATTACGCAGGCCGTAGCCGCTGATTATGTCTGCGTTGATGGGGTCGGTCTGTGCATAGAGCGGAGCACCTGCGAAGATCCCACAGAGGCTGAGCACGAAACATAATACTCGCGAGTATTTGCGGGCCATTTCAAATAGTATACCGTGCCTATACGAGCATTTCTGGAATGTAGTGCACTAGTTACGGAAGAGGCATCTCTATCGGCGGCTTTTGGGGAGCCGGTGGTGTTTGCGAGGTCGGCGGTGCAGGAGGAACTATCACGGCGGCAGGGCCGCTGGTTGCGACGCTCGGCGCTGGTTTTTGCGCTACAGGTGCAGCGGACTCGAGCTGTGCGCTTCGAAGTATCGCGCCGGCGTCGGGTCGGTCGCTTACTCCGGATTGATTTGATTCCTCCACCTCTTCCTTGGCTTTGCGGATGGCGAGTATCTGCGAAGGGTCTGACGTGATTATCTGGTCTTCCGTATAGGACGCGATGACCTTTATCGCTACGTGTTTCAGTCCCGCGAAGAATATGCCCTCCCCTACGTCCGATTCAAGCAAGAGATATTTTTCTTCGTCGGAGAGCTTGAAGGTGCTCTGTACGAGGTCGACCGACGTCGGCGATTGTCGCAAGAGGATCTGGATGGAAGAGTTCGTGAGCATCGCTGCGCCGTAAGGAGACTGAAGGAAGTCGTTCACGTCCTGCGTAATGGTAGCGAGCCCGAGGTAGTATTTGCGGCCGCGTTTTGCGATGCCGAAAAGGAACGATGCCGTGTCTTCGCTCTTCATCATCCACCATGCCTCATCGATAACGAGGAGACGCTTACGGAGCTCTTTACGCACCGCGTTCCATATATGATGCGTGATGATGTACATCGCCACGGGCTTCAGGTCATCTTCCATGTCGCGCACGGAGAATACGATGAGCTTCTTGTTCATGTCGACGTTCGTAGGACGGTTCATGAATCCGCTCCAGGTACCTTTGGTGTATTTAGAGAGGCGTGCGACGAGCGACTCGCTTCCCTCCATGCCAGAGAGTACGAGTTCGAAGTCTGAAAGAAGCGGCGGCTCGACAGCGGCAAAATTCGCGTCAGCGGTGATATCTTTCAGCGCGTATGTTTCCGTTATCGCCTTATCGATGATCGCGTCTTCTTCCGGCGTGAGCCCGCCGAGCATGATGCGGAAGAGTCCGACGAGCGTAATGATGTTGTTGCGGAGGATGTCACCCGGGTTCTCATCCTCGCGCGGTATCGGCAGATCGAAAGGATTTATATGGTGCTCGGAGGAGAGCGAGATGTTGAAGTAGCGGCCGCCGACCGTTTCTGCCAGGTATTCGTATTCGCGCTCCGGGTCTATGACGATGACCTCGGTCTCGAACATGAGCGTGCGGAGTATCTCAAGCTTCGTCGTATATGATTTGCCCGAGCCTGATTTCGCAAACGTCACGGAATTATAGTTTTCCAGCGAGAAGCGGTCGAAAAGTATCAGCGATGAGTTGTGACGGTTGATGCCATAGAGGATCCCTCTGTCGGAAGTAAGATCGAACGAGATGAACGGGAAGATGGAAGAGAGCGGTGCGGAATTGAGCTTCGTATGCACGTTCAGTTCGTCTGAGCCGAGCGGCAATACGGAGCGGAACCCTTGTTCCTGCTGGAAGAGTGCCGGGCGGATATACACGAGCCGGGACTCGAGGATAGAGCGCACTTCGGTCTCGGTCTTGTCGATCTCTTCATGAGAAGAGCCGTAGATGGTGAGATAGAGGCCGACATCGAAGATACGCTCTTGTGCCTGCTGCAGAGAATCACGCAGCTGTTCGAGGTCGCTATAGGCGGTGTCGAGCATCGGATCGCGCACCATCCCTTTGTCTTCGCGGGTCGTTATCTGGCTCTGGATCTCAGCGACCTTTTTCTGGAATTTGCGGAGCATCTCGTTAGTATCGAGCGGATGTATATAGATAGAGATGTCGATGACCTTGTCCATGTTGATGATGGGAGCGAACCATCCTGTCGTAAGAAAGCGCGGGTACGAGATAACGAAGAATGTGCGTGCGATGCGCTCGCCAAGGTCGAGCTCTTTAGAGCTCACCCGGAGTGCGTGCGGAGCTATCACGTCCTGAAGGTCGAGAACGCCGGCTTTGTATATCTCATCAGGTAAGACCGGAAGCACGTTTGAGGTCATCTCCGTCTTCTTCCCAAGGCCGAGTGCGTCGAGGAATGCCATACTATTGCTGGATCTCCGATAGCGGCATCGGCTTCGAGTCTTCGCCTGGGTTGAACATCTTGTAGAGAAGCTCGACCGCTTCTTCAGTCCCTAGCTGCACGGTGCGGACGCCCGTACGGATGAGTCCTTGCTGCACGATAGAGATGCGCTGCTCGAGCTGCGAGACATGCTCCTCGAAAGTCTTTGAAGAGTCATCTGACTGAGGTTTTGATGAGCCGAAAGACGGCAGCAACGAGCGCGCACCTTTCATGACCGTGGCATTCGGAGAATACGGTACGATGACGAAGAAGTTCTTCGTCATGATGCTCGCCGCTTCGGTAAAGCTCTTCACGAACTCGATGTATTCGCGTATCTGGACCCGCATCAGGTCGTCGAGCTGTTTCTTGTATGCCACTTCGAGCGTCGCGACATACGGGCGGATGTCGAGCATGCGCGACTGTATGAATATCTGGCAGGAAAAGTCCAGAGAGTTAAGGAAATTCTGGAACTGTACGATGAACGCTGTCTGTTCGTCCTCGCTCTTGAGCGCGAAGTTTATCGACGAAGCGAGGAGTATGGCTCGAAGCGTGCCGTCCTTGAGGACTACGATACCATCACGGACTTCCGCGACAGGGACGAAGTCTTGGGTGGATTTGTTCTGGGAACGGACGTTGAGTGAGCCTGGCATGGTATGTAAGGATTATTTTATCAGTGCGTCACGAGAGGTGTGTATGCCGCTGAAGCGGGAAACTTCGCGCTCGGACGAGTTTGCGGTGCCTGCGGCGATCTTTTCCTGGATGTCCAAGGACCAAGAGAGTTCATGCAGCCTGCTGTCGGAGAGCTTCGGCACATATACTTCGGCTGCGCGCGAGGACACGGTCTTTACTGCAGGGGCGTTCTTCTGCTTCTTTTCGTTGTTCCAGAGATATAGCTTTGAGCCTATATAGAAGTAGAACGCGCTTTCCAATCCCACGATGAAAGGACGACCGTTGAACTGGAAAAAAGCGAGTGCGGCAGCGAAACCGGCGATCAAGAGTATGAGCGGACCCGCAACATAGATAGGGAGTACGCGCCACAATATATACGAGCCGCCGATGCCGCCAAGGATATATATGAACTGCTTGAAGGTCAGGGGTCCGAAGATCTTGTCTTCGACCTCTATGAATTGTGGCACTTGGAATTGCATACCAAACTCGCCCACTCGACCCCGTGCGTGGTGTCTTTATATAGTATCACGCTCAAAGCGGCGCTTCGCGATACGGGTCGCCGGTCACGATCTTGCGTTCGGTCGACGGCTGACGAGAAGTGTATGAAGAAGAGATGGGCGCCCGCTCGGCCTTTTCGGTGGGTTTTGGCGTTGGCGGTGTCCCGGGAGCGACGGAGGGAACGGTTTTCATCTCCCCTGCGAGCATCTGCTGCCCGGCGGCTTCTTCCGCTGTTATATGTTTTTCCTGGGCGTCAGGGTGCTCGAGCTGCCGCTCAAGCTCCTGTCGTATAGGCTCGAACACTATCTTGTTTATGTCTTTGGCCAGCGACTCAGCGATTTCTGCTGTAACGCCGACTTCGCTTTGCAGGTTTGACGGCAGGTTGACGGGCTCTTCAAAGCCCAAAAGCGTAAGCATGACCTCGTTTTCAAGCTTTCCCCATTGGTCTATATGCAGCTGGTGGTTGTCAGAGACCGCACGAAGCTGTTTTTGCACGTCGGCGGAGGTTATAGCGTTGCGGACCACTTCCGGGAGCAGCTCAAATTGCTCTTTTATCTTCTTTTGTGTGTCTGGGTCCATATATTAGTGGTCGCCCTGATGCTCGGCGGCGTGTTTTGTAGCGGTCGTGTTTTCTTTGACTGCAGCTTTCATATCTTTCGTGGCCTCAAGCTGCTTTTGTCCCTGAACATACTCTTTACCAAGCAGCGCCTCGATTGCTGAGGCCTTCTCAGTCTGCTTGCGGACGTTGCCCGCCATCTTGCGTACAGCCTGCGCGAGTTCGTTGTTGTTTTCGGTCTGGGGCTTTTGGGTAAGAACGCCTTTGAGAGTGGACTGGAATGTGTTGAGCGCCTGGCGCACTCCGGCATCGGCCTCGAGCTCATGTTTCGACTTGATCTCAGGCTGTCCGCTCTTACTGTCATGCACGATATTTCCATCTTTATCTCTCTTCGCCACGATGTCAGCCTTCATTCCCGCTGGCATCAGTTCGTCGGTCCTCTGGGCGATTCGTCGCTGGAGGGCTTCCTGGAATTTCTGCGCGTCGCCGCTTTGTTGCGTTGCCTGCTGCGCCTGACCCTTTGCGCTCTCGATTTCGCTCTCCTTCTTCCTCATCTCTCCTCTCTTGCGGTTGATCTCTTCTTCGTAGGCTTTTCCATTTTCTGACGCCTTTTGTGCCGACGACATCTTACTGAACGTCGACTCCATCTTGCCGATATCATTTGCCAGCTGTTTCTGTGCATCGGTAGACTCCTGCATTTTCTTCGCGGCCTCCTTCATTGCGTCCGCAGCCTGGTCCTTTTGTGTCTGCCCGCTCTTTACTTCCTTCTCAAATTCCTTGTTGACCACCTTCTTCACTTCGTCGCGCTTCTTCTGTACAGCCTCAGGGGTCGGAGCCGTTCGCTGCGCTCTCGCGAGCGATTCCTTAGCGAGACGTTCTTGCTGGCCGGTAAATCCACCACGGGTGCTTTGAGCGGCCTTTATATTGGTGAGATTTCCAGGATTGAAATCGCGTTTGGCGGCAGACTTGAAGCCTTGCGAAAGCTTGTCGAAGGTGAAATTTCTCCAGGTCCCCTGGCCTGCGTTTCTCGCAGCTTCGTTGAAGCTCTTGCCGAGTGCGGCCGCACCGGCACCAGCAGTATTGCGACCAAGGAATCCGAGGCTTCTGAGAGAAAGTCCGGCTGTATTGAGACCGATGTTGCCGAGGCCGCTTGCAAACGGTGACGTTCCGGCCCATGCGAATTGTCCCGCGGCTCCGGAGAATTTGTTCGAGATGCGGATAGCGCCGTAGAGAAGTCCGAGGATTATTATGTAGACAAGTAGTGCCGAGATATTCTTCGGGTCGTCTGGGTGTGTGGCGAGTGCGCCAAGTACGCCTGTGCCAGTGTTTGCGGCAGCGCCCCCAGCAGCCTGTCCGGTAGTCGAGTTCAGCGCTGCGACGAGTCCTTTGGATATCTGCAGCGTGACTGCGAGGAAGAGCATCATCATCGGTGCGAGGAGCGCGTTGCGGAAAAGCGCGTTCCACCAGGCTTTCCAGCCGAAATCACTCCCTGCAAGACTGGGTAAGAGGTATGTCGCGAAAGCGAGCGAAGAAGTCACGAGGAGAAATATGAATATCAGCGCGCGGGCGATGAGAAGTATCGCGCCATAGAGAAGTACGATGGAGACGCCAAGAGCGATTATGACCACCATGAAAGCGTGCATGAGCGCTATCAATGCTGAATTATTGTTTTGCGCTATCTGCGAAAGCGAGTCTTTGGTTTCTCTCAGGGTTCCGACTCCCATCAGGTCTGTAAACTTGCCGGCGATATCTGGCGGTGCCGTTCCTGCAGCTGAAGCTGTTGCGCCCAGAGGCTGTACTTTTGCGAACTGTACGGCGACCGCGTTGGAGAAGTTGATGATTATGCGTGTGAAAAGAAAACTGAAGTTTATGAGTACCGCGACGACCAGAACGCGTGCGATGAGTTTTCTCTGGCCGTACTCTTTGAGACCGAGGATGATTCCGATCGCGATGAAGACGAAGAGTCCGATGATGACTATGTTTGCGACGTCACGGAAAAATGTCCATCCGATACTGATGGCTTTAAGTACGTCGCCGTTTATCCACCCATTGAAACCGAGTACCGTCTGACTGATCGCGACGTTGAACAGCCAGCCGACAAGACTGAGTATAGAAACAGCGACCCATATCAGAAGCGAGGCTACCCATGTCGTCGCACCCCGCCAAAGACATTCGATGGGGGTACGCAGCGCCGAGCCCCATGCCGTACAGTCTGTAGGAGCTTCGGGGGCTGGAGGCGGGAGAGCTGCGGCAGAGCCCGCTGCGACACATTCATACTGGATTTGATCCGTCCCGTTGTTGAGTATCTGTGCTCCGAGTCCGGAACTGGTGCAATCGGTCTGATTTTGCACCATATCTCCAACTGCTGCCGCGCGTGCCGAATTTGGCAGCGCAATCAGTCCCATAGACATTAGACAGAGGGCAATTATGGCCGCTGAAAATGTGTGGAGATTAAGAATCTTTTTGGTAGTGTGCATATTTATCGCCATTTCTGGTCCCAGAAGTCGATGACGGATTGATTGTTCACGTTGCACCAGCCGGTACCGCTCGGTACATCGAGTGTCGTACTGTCGGCCCAGAGGGTCTTTGTCTGCGTGATGAGCTGCGTCATGGAGTCGGTGACCGAACCTTGCTGCTGCTGCGCAGCGGTAACGTCCGCCTGTACATGGAGTTTTCCTTGAGCGACCAGCTGGTCAAGCTGCACGAGAGCGAGCCGCTGTGCATCGAGCGAGCCGGTGTTACTGACGGCTGTGATGAGCTGGTCGATGAGTGTGAGCGCCGACTGGGATTTCTGAAGGCCGGTGACCACCTGTGTAGCGACCGGTGTTACCTGTGCGTCTATTACCGGCTGCGAGAATTGCGTCGAGGTCGCGATCTTTATCGTGTTACCTCCTGCGTCGGTGCAGGTATTACCTGTCGGCTGTGCGGTGCAGACATGTTTTGCGGTCGTGTTGTATGCGATCAGGCCCCAGCACTGGCTCTCTACGCTTCGCAGTTGTCCGATGTTCGAAGTAAGCGAACCGGCTATGGTGGTAAGCACCTTGTTGTATTGCGCTTCGATGGCACGCGCCGACGCGAGTATCTGGAGAGCGGCGTTTGCTGCGGCATTCCTGAGGCCCTGCGAAGACTCCGAAGTCATCTGAGTCAGATATGACGGGCTGTTGCCTATCGCGCTAGTGAGCCCCGAAAGAAGCCCGCCGCTTCCGGTCAAGGCTTGGGTGCCGAGGCCTGCGTAGAGCGCGCCGACCATCTGATCTATGTCGTTCGCGTTCTCGACTCGACGGAAACCGGAGGTGATTGCTTGTAGGCCTTCTTCTTCGACGTATGCGCTCGGAGTCTGGATGGTTCCGCCTTTGCAGATATCACCTTGCACGACCGAATAAAATCCTCGACCGTAATTCAGCTGATCATGTACGTACATGAGGCATTGGCTCGCATCGCTCTGTACGAAGTTGCTATAGATCGTGTATGCCCCTATGTCATAGCAAGCGGGATTACGCATCGGAAGTATTGCGGCGAGTCCGGTGTCTTTTGAGCCGTTGTCCGGACAGTTGAGTGCTGCCTGGCGGTTACGGCTCTGTTGCATATAGGATTGCGCGTAGGTCCTCTGCACGTTTTTTGCGTATGCAGGATTCATCGCGTTCACGAGACTTTGGTCTTGCAGGGAGTCGAGCGTTCCCTGATCCGCATATTGCGAGTCTTCAGTACCCGGTTTCGTACGGAAATATGCATTTCCTTTGTTGCCGGTTGCGATGGTCTGAAGCGTCTTCTGGATCAGACCGGTGCTCGCCGCCTCGCTTTCTCTGTCGACTATGCCGCGCAAAACGCACTGGATGTATACGAGTGTTCCAGTGTTGAGTTCTACTGAGCTATCCGCGACAGGTACATAGACTCCTCCGGTCGCTGCAAAAGAGCCGACTGAGCCGTCGAGCGCGGCGGTGTTCCTGTTGCAGCCGAATATTCCCTGCCTCGAAAGGCCTCCTCCTGTCCCCTGCGCGAAAGCAAGAGTCGGCAGGAGAAATGCGAGCAAGAATAGCGGGAATATCTTTTTCATGTTCATAGGGTTTTCTGCGAGGCGTATTTTCCGACGGAGTTGAAAGAAGCGATCATGTTGTCCTGAGCGTCGAGGTAGGTATGCAAAAGCGCAGCGGACGCGAACGGATCGGTCGCGTTATCGCTGAGTGCATCGATGACCGCAGAAAATTCGCTCATCGCGGTAAGGATAGACGCCTGATAGCTCGCCGCATCTGCGGGCGCTACGACTTTTTCTGTATTCGCTATGGCGAGCTTGTAGTTGGCGGACGCTCCGCGAAGCTTGTCGAGGTATTTGGTATCTTTCGTATTCACATAATTCGCAAAGATATCCAGTTCGTATTCTTTGTTGTCCAAAAGCGGTTCGAGTGCGGTGCGTAGATCCGCGCGGTATGCGAGCACACGGTTTTCGGATGTGTCAGGGGCGGTCTTGATATCGCTCGAGGCATACCTACGGTAATTTACCGGAGGCTTTATCTCAGCGCCAAAGCTCTGCACCGCTGCGGCACCGGCCGCCGAAGACGACGCCTGTTGCGTGGCTTTGTCGAAAGCTACCACAGCCTGCGCGAGTATCGAAGCACCTAGCGGCGTGATTCCTGGCACCGAAGAGTCAGATGTACTCGACGCAAGAGCAGCAAGCGCGTCAGCAGAATCCCCAGACTCTCCAGCATTTGCCACCGTCTGTACTTGCGATGAAGTCTGTGTCGGTCCAGCTCCCGTCGCCCAACCGACGACGCCGACAAGCACTAAGACTGCAGCATACGCGGTAAGCCTAAACGATGAGACACCCAAAAAACCCGTACGTGCGGTTTCCACAAGAAAATTATACCCCACAAATAGGACCTCGATGGTCGAGATGTGCTTTATTTAGTGCATTTCTCGCATTTACTGGCTTGAGGGGAACATGAAGACAGCGCCCGGCTCGTTTTGAGCATATTTGACGCCATTTGCCTGCAAAATATTCACGACATTCACGAATTTCTGGACGAAAGCGTCAGCTGACTTGTCATACGTAAGGATGGCTTGCGCCGTAGCCTCATCTCCTTTCGCATCCGGAATTGCGGCCAGTTTCTGCCCTATTTCATGGTACGCGTTCGCGAGTCCCTTGCCCGCCGTTGCCATCTGAGGAACGGAGTCTATGTTCAGGATGTTGTCGCCGACCATCGAAAGATCCGCTCCCAGCTGTTTCATGGCATTTATCTTGGTCGGATTTTGACGGTCTTGTATGAAGTCGGTGAGGATTTGCGGCTGGTTAGGATGACTGTCTTCGAAGCTTAGTATCGCTTCGCCTGCGCTCTGTCCCCATGCATACAGCGGTTTTTCTGAATCCGGCATATCCAAAGCGGATTGTGGTTTCGGTGGGCTAAAAAGACCCGTCGGGATGAACGAATACGCTTCAGAAAGGCCGTTATTTTGCGATGTGCCCCCGGTCTGCGCGGACGGGTGAGACAGTGCCGTAATAAAAGAGTTCCAGTCAAAGGTAGTATCCGGCGTCGGTTTAGGGGTCTCGGTGCTGGTGGTATTTGCGGGTGCAGTGACGTTGGTATAGGGCACGTCTACCGCGACGGGTTTCTGTGGAGGCGGAGCCGCTGGGATGGGTTGTGCCGAGCCTGTCCCCTGGATGACGCCGTCTATATTGAGTGCGTTAGGGTTTCCTGTGTAAGAAGTGCCAGAGCGATTTACAACGATGATACCTCCGATAACGAAAAGAACCCCCGCAACAACAAGTGCACTCGTGTAGTGATGCCGCTTCATCGGTTCCATCCAAGTAGCTTACAGCCTGAGAGCCTCTTTTATGCATGCTATCCCCAGTAACGAAAAACGGGTGCTACACTTATTGCGATGAGTCCCGCCCTTTCCCGCATCGAGCGTTACGTTGAATTTTTCCGCGCGTGTACAATAAGTCGCATGTTGTTGCTGATTACTAGTATAGAAAGAGCGGAATGAGAAAGTCAGTCGCGACGGCAGTGGCGGTATGCACGCTTGCACTTCCCTTTACCGCTTTTGCTTTTCCTTTCGGCGGCTCGATAGGCCAGATTATCTTTTGTTACAACAACGCAATCTATACGGTAGTCGGCCCTCCTCGGGGAGGTCCATATATCTGGACGCCGTCCACTCGCACGTATCAGTTCGGTCCGCCGTCACATAGCGGACAGTGGCTTTTAGGTCTTGCGGCGCCGCCCTACTATTGTTTGGTTTCGATCCAACCCATCATCGTGTTCTCGGGGATATTGATGACGATGGAAGGTTCAAGCGGTGGTGCTGCTCCAGCGGTTCCTCCACCGCCTCCTCCACCGCCTCCACCCAGCACTGGATCTCAACTGCCTCCTTGTTATCTTGATGGCGCAAAACATCAGAAACTGAATCCGGCCGTACCTGTCATAACTCCAGGGCAAACCTGCTATTTGGTGTTTGAGTGATACTAGGCTTCAGACAGCCGATTAGCTCTGCGACAATCCGTTCGTGACCTTCTTCCACTGTTCAAGCGAGGTATCCTCTGCGCGCGTCTTTTGCGGAAGGTGTGCACTCATTACTACTCGTTGCACAATTTCACGACCGAACTCCTTAGCGAGATTGCTTTCCAGAAGTTTTCGTTTGGATGAGAAACCTGCGCGTACGGCTCTGAAGAAATCCTTTTCGCTCGAGTCTACAAAATTCTCCTTAGAAATATTCTCGACAACCAGGATCGCCGAGTCCACGCTCGGTGGAGGGTTAAAATTTCCCTTGGTGACTTTCGCGGCGATGCGCGGTTTGCCGTATGCTTTTACCGAGATAGAAAGTATCGATTCTTTGCCGTCTCTAGCAAGTATGCGGTCAGCCACTTCTTTCTGCATGAGAAAAGCTATGGTTCTCGGCTGTGCCGGAGCCTCGAGGAACTTTCTGAGCAGCTCTCCCGTGATGTAGTAGGGGATGTTCGCAGCGAGCACGTATTTGCCGGCTTCCAGGCCTACGTCTTCAGGCGAGACATCACGAATATCAGCGGTGATGACTTTAAGTTTTCCATCGGCAATGTCTGCTGCAAATGTTTCATGCAGCTTTTCAGCGAGCAATTCGTCTTTTTCGACGATGATGACACGCTTTGCCGCTTTGAGTATCTCTCTCGTGAGCATTCCCTCGCCTGGCCCTATCTCGAGCACGGTGTCTTCGGACGTTATCCCGGCTTCGCGTACTAAGACTTCGGCGTAGTGCGGGTTTTTCAGGAAGTGCTGCCCGAGCCGGGCGCCTTTTTTGGCCATATCTGGTATTGATATCACTCTATATAGATATCATCTAGGAGTCCGCGTTTACGCGGGCGCGCCACCATGAGCCTGTCGTCGATGTCTGCAAAGAAGTCTGACGGCAGAGCCGGTTCGCGCGCACCGTATTTCATCCGCTCATGCGCGTAAGAAAGGAAGAGTCTTTTACGTGCGCGGGTCATCGCCACGTAGAAAAGACGGCGCTCTTCTTCGTTGTCGCGGTCCTCTGCTTCTCGCGTCGAAGGGAAAAGTCCTTGCTCGAGGCCGGTCACAAAGACAGCGTCGAACTCCAGTCCTTTTGAAGCATGCACGGTCATGAGCGATATCGCGGCGCGCTCGCCCGAGTTCCCTAGCGAGTCTTGTTCACTCTGGAGCGCCGCTTCTTCGAGTAGTCTCTCTATGCCCTCTGGTGAGGTCGCGTCGTCGTAGCGCACGGCAAGGTTTACGAGTTCGAACAAGTTGGTAAGCCGCTCCTGCCCTTCATCTCCGGCAGCCTCCAGCATGGTCTGAAGACCGCTTGCCTCTGCAGTGAAACGCACGGCTTCGCTCGCAGGCAAAGTCTCTATCGCATGCTTTATCTTTGCGAGAGCTTCCCTGAATTTCAGTACCTTTAGTCCTGCCGCGCCCGTCAGTTCTTCTCCGGCAAGCATCTTATCGAGCGTGGTCTTCCCTATGCCACGCGGCGGTGTCGCGACTATCCGTGCGAGGTCGGCTTTTGACTTCGGATTCCTGGCGGCGCGCAGATAGCTCAGGAGGTCTTTGACCTCGGCGCGTTCGAAAAACCTTACGCCAAGCACCCTGTATGGGAGCTCATATCGCAAAAGGGCTTCTTCGAGCACGCGAGACTGGAAGTTTTCTCTATATAAGACGGCGATTTCCCCCGGACGGGTGCCTTCGCTGATGAGTCCGCGGATCTGTTCGGCTACGTGCCAAGCTTCTTCGACTTCGTTGCGTGCGCCGAAAAAGTGTATGGGCTCCCCAGTCTCGTTCTCGGTAAAGAGATTCTTCTCTTTACGCCGAACATTTTTGGCGATGACTGCGTTGGCTGCTGCGAGGATAGTGCGGGTGGAACGGTAATTTTGCTCAAGAAGTATCATTTTTGCTCCGGGGAAAGCGACTTCAAAGTTCAAAAGGTGCTCGATATCGGCGCCGCGCCAGCTGTAGATGTTCTGGTCGATGTCGCCCACGACGCAGATGTTGCGCTTCGTGCCAGCGAGGAGCCGGGCGATCTCGTACTGGGCAGCGTTGGTGTCCTGGTATTCGTCGATGGTGATATGTGTCCAGCGATTCTGGAGTTTTGCCAGGACCTCGTTGTTGCTCTGGAGCAGCCGGAGCGTGCGCAGCAGAAGGTCGTCGAAGTCCACGGCGTCTTCTTCGGCGAGGACCTTTTCGTACGCGAGCCATACCTCAGCGAGCGCTTTTTCTCGAAAATTAGAGGCCGACTCTGCAAAAAGCGAAGCAGTGAGGCCTTCGCCTTTGCGGCGCGATATCCCCGAGAGAAAGCTCCGGGGGGCGCTATCAGCGTGCCCAAGGTCTTTGGTTATCTTCTTTAGTGCCCGGATGCTGTCGTCGCGATCCCATATGACGAACCCCCGGGCAACTCCGGCCTCCTGGTAGAACTCACGCAAGAGTCTGGCGCCGAGCGCGTGAAAAGTAGTGAGAAGCGGAAGCGCTCCCTGATGCTCAGGGAGGAGTCTTTTCACCCGCTCGCGCATCTCTGCGGCGGCTTTGTTGGTGAAAGTCAGGGCCAGGATGCGGTAGCCCGGCACTCCTTGTGCCATCATGTGGGCGATACGGGTGGTTATGGTCTTCGTTTTCCCTGCTCCCGCCCCGGCCACTATGAGAAGCGGCCCTTCTGTGGTCAAAGCTGCCTGCCTCTGGGGTTCGTTTAGGTCCTTCAGGTACTCCATTTCGGCACTATACCATGTCAAAAATGGCCTAAAACGGCACTTTTTCGGAAAAACGATGGTTTTTCGGACCCAAAAGGCTGAAAATTGACAAAACCGCTATCCACCGCCCCGTCCGTTTATGAATTGACTCTGAAGACCCCTAAGGGGTACAGTTAGCTCAGCGATGGGATGACCGCACTGGGCCTCGGCCATACATTCCTGAATTCCTGAAACACCATCGTTCAAAGAGACTTTTAATCTCGTTTCGCAAATCTAAAGCTGCGCCGAATGGCCGCTTTTGCCCTGTGATTCGATTTTAAAGCCTCAAAAGGCTTATAAAACAAAAAATTAAAGATTCCGGCGCGTCAAAGCGCGGGACATATCGTGGGAAAGCGGTCGCCGTCGGCGTTCCGCTCATTTCCTTGCTGTTTACTGCCGCGGCACTCTTGCCGTCGTACGCGCATGCGAGCATCCTCTCCGACATCATTTCGATGTTTACCCAAAGCGCGAGCGCAGACGAATCCAACAACGACAAGACCTTTGGAAACCTGCAGACCATGCCGCTCTTGCGTCCGGCCATGAACATCTCCCCTGCTCCGGCACGCGGCGGAGGCGACGTTACCATTGTCGACGACTCTGCGGTCGTCGCCGCTGACGGCCCTTCCGGCACTATGGCTGACATCGAAAAACCGAAGAACGGCACTATTAGTACGTACGTAGTCCGAGAAGGTGACACCCTCACGAGCATCTCCAAGCTCTTCGACGTCACACCGGGCACTATCCTTTCTGCCAACGAACTCTCAAGCGCCTCCAAGCTGCAGGTAGGACAGAAGCTTGTCATTCTCCCTATCACAGGCATCCCGTATACGGTAAAGAAAGGCGACACCTTGGCTTCTATCGCCAAAGCATACGGCGGCGACCCGGCGGAAATCGCAAACTACAACGCTATCGACGACTCTTCGCTCTCCGTCGGGGCGAGCATCATCGTCCCGAATGGAGAGATTCCGGCTGCGCATGTCGCGGTGACCGGTGGTTCTTCGTCCTCGGGTCTCTCAGGAGGTCATAAGAAATCGGGCAAGGTCCGAGTCGGTAACGAACCCGCGCATGACGTCGGCCCGCAAGGCAGCGACGCTCAGATTGCCTACTACGTAGCGCCGGTTTCCGGCTATATCGAGACACAAGGCATCCACGGCTACAACGCAGTGGACCTTGCTGCTCCTTCAGGTACGCCGATAGTGGCATCTGCTGCCGGTACGGTCGTGGTGGCACGCGAGGGCGGCTGGAACGGCGGCTACGGCAGCTACGTGGTCATAAGTCACGACAATGGTTCGCAGACGCTCTACGGCCACATGTCGAAGGTCTCTGCATACGACGGTGAGACCGTCGCTCAGGGCCAGCTCATCGGCTATGTCGGCAAGACCGGTCTTGCGACCGGCCCACACGTCCACTTCGAGATCCGCGACGGTATTAAGAACCCATTCTAAATCATGTACCCCAACCTCATACAGATGGCGTTGCAGCTCCTGAGGATCTTCTCTTAGCGAGCTTCTATAGCTCGCGAGATCGATACTGGAGTGCCTCCAGCATATGTGATGGCTCTATGGTTTCAGAGCCGGCAAGGTCCGCTATGGTGCGGGCCACTTTTATGGTGCGATGGTAGCCGCGGGGAGAAAGTTTCATTGCCCGAGCGGCGTTCATGAGCGTTTCCTCAGCTTTGGGCGTAAGCGCAGCATGCTTTTCTATTTCTTTGGGGCCCATATCGGCGTTCGTCGTCACGTCTTTGGCTTTTGAAAAGCGCGCTATCTGTTTGGTGCGGGCCTGCTTCACTCTTTCGCGTGCGGCAGGGCTCTCTGCAGATTTTGCGGCTTGTTTCTGTGAAAGTGATTCAGGAGAAATGTCTCCGACCTGCACCCACAGGTCTATGCGATCAGCGATAGGTCCGGAGATCTTTCGGCGATATTTTTCTATCGCCTGCGGCGTGCAGGTGCAGTCGCGTGTCCCGTACTTGCCGCACGGACAGGGGTTCAAAGCGGCGATGAGCATGAAATTGGCCGGGAATGTCGCGGTGCCTCGAGCGCGAGATACGGAGACCTGCGCGTCTTCGAGCGGTTCACGCAGAGCGTTTACGACGTCACGGTGAAACTCTGGAAACTCGTCGAGAAACAGTACTCCCCTGTGCGCGAGCGTTACTTCACCGGGGCGCGGCACCGTGCCGCCGCCGATGAGCGACGCATAGCTCGAAGTATGATGAGGTGAACGGAACGGAGGGCGAAGCATCACGGTTTCCTTGGAGAGTTCTCCGGCGAGCGAGTGTATCGCGGTGACTTCGAGCATGTCGTTTTCGGATAGGGGCGGCAGTATCGCGGTCGCTGCACGAGCGAGCATCGTCTTTCCTGTTCCCGGCGGGCCATAGAGCGCGATGTTGTGTCCTCCTGCTACTGCTATCTCAAGCGCACGCTTGGCACTTTCTTGTCCGCGTATTTCGGAAAGGTCTGCACCGTCTTCTGTTTCAGGCGCGACTAATTCCGCAGGGACATGCGGAGTGATCTTCTGTTCACTCTTCGGGCTCAGGTGAAAGATTATTTCGCGGAGTGTCCGGACAGGATAGATTGCGATACCTGAGACTAGGGATGCTTCTCGTGCATTTTCGGCCGGTATATAGAGCTCCTGTATGCCGCTCTCGCGTGCGAGAAGCGCGATGGAGAGCGTGCCGCGGATTGGCCGGAGCGAGCCGTCTAGCGCGAGTTCGCCTGCAAAAAGCTTTCCGGACGGCTCAAAAGAAAGCTCTTCTGCCGCGAGCAGGTATGCAAGTGCGACAGGCAGGTCGAAAGCCGCGCCTTCTTTCTTGAGTTCAGCCGGAGCGAGAGAGATGACTATTTTCTTGTTGGTGCTTTTCGGCGATGTAAGGTCACTGTTCTTTATGGCAGAGGCCACGCGGTCGCGCGCCTCCTCTACGGCCTTGTCCGGAAGGCCTACTATATTGAAAGCGTGTAGTCCGCGGGCAAGGTCTGCCTCTACGGACACCAAGTGTGCCTTAGGAAGCCCAGGCTGAGCCCCGAATACCCGCGCAAAATTCATCGCGTGAGCCTACCTATTTTTGAGCTTTTGCGCTATTTACACGCGCTATTCTGCGTGGCGGATGCAGGTCGCGGCAGCGGGGTTCGCTTCAAGGCGGTCGAGGTCGATGTCTTCTCCGCATTCTTCACAGGTGCCATAGATACCGTCTTTCATCTTGCGGAGTGCGCTTTTTATCGCCTTCTGTCTTTTCTGGAGGTCGCTTACGAGTGGTACGTTGATGGCGAGCTCTTCGATGTTATCGGCGGCGTCAGCAGGATCTGCCTCCTCACCTTCGCTCTCACTCGAGCCTTCCCACTCGTCGCCATCGGTGGATTTACCGTGATCAGCGAGTTCTTCCTGGAGCGCTGCAAGCTCCGCGTGCAATGCTGTCTCTAAATCCGACAGTGTATCTTCTGGTATGTGTTGCATGCGCCTATGATAGTAGCTCGTTAAAATTCTGCAACATCAAAGCCTTCGTACTGATTGCAGACGGCTCAATAATTCGGGGAAAGAGTACGGGCTCTCCGCGATGATGAGGAGGTTCTTGCTCGGGAACGAATAATACAGCTGGACGGTTCCGGAATCGTCTTTTAGTTCCCGTACGTCGTAGTTGCGCATCACATCGTCCATGAATACTCGGGCTGAAGGAATTCCATTGACGTCAAGTATGGTAGAAGGTACCGGCGTAAAGGCCGGCGAGAGATCAGAGTTCATTGTCGCCTCCCACGCGAGCATTCCTGCAAATGCTCTGTCGTAGTTGGTCACCGGTATCACGAGGACCGGAGCATTCTTGTCTACGACATGAAGTCCGAGGAAGAATGTGCTTCCCAAAGAATGCGTAAGATCATCCGGCGCGTTCAGGCCGAGTGTCGTAAAAAGCTGCGCGGTCGTCGCTTGCACGGGCTGAGCGTTGGGGTCGCTTCCCTGGAAAATAGGTACGATGCGCGTGATAGAACCAAGAGAGCCTACCTGACCTTGTCGCGCGACCGCGATGCGGCGTTTTAATTCCGACGGCGTAGAGTTGTCCAGTGGCAATGCCACGCTCTGTTCCGCAAACACCAAAGAATTCAGCGATTCGACGCCGGTGGCGGAGTGACTCATCATGACGAAATACACGCCAAACAGCGCGGCGATCCCGAGTCCGAAGAGCAGGAATGTCGCGAACAGTATTCCGGAAACCCTCTTGCGTCGTGCTTTGCGTCCGAATTCTTCTTCTACGAACTCGTCTCTTTTCTTATCCTGTTCCAAAGCGACCGCTCGCACGAGTGACATCTTCTTTTCTCTCACTGCATGCTGCAGATCGTCCTTGAGCGTATGGACCGAAGAAACCGGAGCGGCCTCTTGCTTTGAGGCCATTGCGCGCGCTGTTTCTGCATCTGTCGGCGGCTTTGTCACCATCGATGCGAGGTCTTTCGGTACCACTGATTCTTGCTGCGGCGGTTTTGGATCGGCGGCACCTTTGAATTCTCTGCGTTCGGGGAGCTTCACCTGGCTCAGGATCCTTTGGATGTCAGTGGTGATATTTTCACCGTTCGATGAAAGGTCGAGCGCTCTCGCCGGAGAAGGAGCCGATATCGGAGGTAGCGGTGGGATTGGGGCCTGAATGGGCGGCGGCAGTTTGGTTTCTGGCAGTGGTTCTATTGGAATCGGAGGAATCGAGAGCGTTGACGGAAGGACAGGTTCTGCTGGCTTCATCGGAGGTGCAGAAACAGGTGTCGGTGTCGGAGCAGGTGGCATGGTCATAGGTCTTGGCGTGAGTGAAGCGCTGACCTTCGGTGAAGGCGTAGGCAATTTCAAACCGACGTCCGCAGCGGTGACTTCTGCAGGCGTCTTTTCTACGATATGTTCTTCAAGGATGACAGGCTCAGGAGCATTGCCGCCAGGTGTTTTAGGGATGTTTGTAGACGGGGCGATGACCGCCATGAGGCGTTCTGCAAGTCCGGCTTCTGGCGCGGCCGCAGGCTGCGGTTTGATCTGTTTAGATCCTGTGCCGCCTGTCGTCGCGTCGCCCGTGTCGTTCGTTTCCACCATGTTCATCACGGCTGCCTGTACCCGGTGTCACACCTTTTTTAGAAGCGTACTCAGGGTCTGCTGCCTTGATAGAAAGATTATACCGTCCTTTATCGTCGATTTCCTTCAACATGACCGGCACGATGTCACCAAGCTGCACGACGTCAGTGACCCTGTCCACACGGAAAGGTGCCATTTCCGAGACGTGAACGAGTCCGTCTTTGTTCGGACCTATCTGGACGAACGCGCCGAAGTCCATCAAGCGGACTACCGGACCTTCGAATTTTTCCCCTATCTCATATTCACGAGTGAGATCATGGATCTCTTTGTAAGCGGCTTCTGCTGCGCCGTTTTTGCCGGTGACGAACACGGTGCCGTCTTCTTCGATAGTGATATCGTCGGCTTTCGTGCGTTCGCGGATGCCGTTGATGGTCTTTCCGCCGGGACCGATAACGAGACCGATCTGGTCTACTTTGACCTTAAGCGTAAGTATCTTCGGAGCGCGTGTCGAGATATCGGCACGTGGAGCGGGGATCTCTTTAGTGATGACGTCCAAGATCTCCATGCGAGCCTTTTTGGCCTGGTCGAACGCCTGCGCCAATACTTCGAGCGGCACGCCTTCGACTTTTACGTCCATCTGGACTCCGGTAACGCCTTCGGAAGTTCCTGCAACCTTGAAGTCCATGTCGCCGTGATGGTCTTCCGGGCCTTGGATATCAGTCAAGACTTTATATTGCTTTGCTTTTGCGTCGGACATCATGCCCATCGCGATACCTGCGACAGGACGAGTTATCGGGACGCCAGCGTCCATGAGCGCGATCGTCGATGCGCATACGGTCGCCATAGAAGTCGAACCGTTGGACGCAAGAGATTCTGCAACGATACGGATGGTGTACGGGAATTTATCTTTGCCTGGCAAGACCATTCGTACTGATTTTTCTGCAAGTGCACCATGGCCTATCATGCGGCGGTTCATACCGCCGACGCGTCCGGTTTCCCCGACCGAAAACGGCGGGAAGTTGTAGTGGAGCATGAAGTTCTTCTTGGTGTCCTGGTATTCGATGGTGTCGAGAAGCTGTGCATCTCCAGGACCACCGAGGGTAAGTGCCGCGAGCACGTGAGTCTCCCCGCGGTAGAAGATACCGGTTCCGTGAATTATCGGAGACACACCGCCTGCTTGTGCAAAGAGCGGTCGGATCTGGTCAAAAGCGCGACCGTCAACGCGCTTGCCCTCTTTGAGAGCGAGGTCATGCACGTACTGATCCATTTCTTCTTCGTAGAAGGCGTCTATCTGACCCGGCTTGATGTCCGGATGTTTTTCGATCGCGAGTTTTGCCCATTCGGATTTGAGCGTACCGAGAGCTTCTTTGTTCAGAATGCCCTTGTATGCCGAGATCTTCGAGGTCATCGCCTCTTTCCAGGTGCTTTCTAGTGCGGTGTTGTCGGCTACAGGAAAAGTCTTTTTCTCTGCTCCACGATCAGCGATGATCGTCTTTTGCCATGCCTGAATTTTCTCGATGACTTCGCTTGCCTTCTTGAGCCCGGCGTTCAGCGTTTGTTCGGTTACTTCTTGAGCGCCGACCTCTATCATGTTGATGAGGCCGTCTTTTCCGCACGCGAGTAGGTCGAGCGTCGCGTCAGCGCTGTCGCGATCCGCGTATGACGGATTGACCGTAAAAGCGTCGGAGCCTTTCATCTGTCCGATACGCATCGCTGAAACAGGACCGTTCCAAGGGATGTTTGATGTTGCTATGGCGAGTGACGCGGCGTTTACTCCGAGCACGTCCGGGTCGAAGTCTTCTATAGAGAGCACGCTGATGATGACTTGTACTTCTCGCTTGATTCCTTTTGGAAACAGCGGGCGAATAGTGCGATCTACGATGCGGCCTGAGAGTACTGCCTCGTCAGAGGGGCGTCCCTCTCGTCGCATGAAGCGGGAGCCAAGAATTGCACCTGCTGCATAAAACTTCTCCTCGTATTCGACGGAGAGCGGGAAGTAATCCTTATCCGATTCACGCGAACCCATTACGACTGTAGCTAGTACCGCGCTATTTCCGTAGCGCAGGAGTACCGAGCCGTGTGCCTGATCAGCCCAGTCGTTGAACTCGGCTGTCATCGGCTTTCCATCGATCTCGACGGAATAAACTTTCTTTTCCATTTGCTTTGGTGATGTCTAGATTTCAGTAGGTGAACCGGAGTTCAACCCTGCCTATCCAGACACCACGATTATCTACTATGTAAAGCACTATACAGCATCTTCCTCTTTATTCAATTAATCGAAGAATTAACGTCTCAATTTTCGTGATAGGCTTTCCTCATGACAACCGCAATACGCCACAAGCTCTTCTGGCTATATATGGTCTCGCTCAGCCTCTCTTTTGTGATATTTCTGGCCCTACTCTGTGCAGATGCGTATATCCGCTGGGCAATAAATCAGAATTTCAGCTTTATGAACGCAGGACTTCTGCCTCTGGCGATTCTTGTGGCTGCACAGTTTGGAGGCCTCGCCTACCTGCTCAAAGACTAGGAATTAGAACGTTTTACTCTACTTCGGTCGTACGTTCAATATCTTGAAGCGACGGCTTGTCGTCAATGTCGTTCTTATCGTCCGCAGGACGACCTCTGCGCGTTGCACCGCGGTAATTCATAAGGTAGCGGCGAGGATCTTCGTCCAGGTCCAGGAAGTCGTCGGTCGCCTCTTTGAGTTTTGCAGAGGTCGAGCGGCCGAAAGAGACTACTTCTACCTGGCAACCGTCATGGTTTTGCAGATAGCGGACGAGCGGTACGAAGTCGCCGTCTCCGGTGACGAGTATTATCGTATCGAGGCCTGGGGAAGCGGTGATAGCATCTACTGCCATGCCCACGTCCCAGTCGGCCTTTTTGGCTCCGCCGGAGAAAACCTGCAGGTCTTTAAGGCGCATTTCGATGCCAATTTTTTCCAATGCCTCAAAAAACCCTTTTTCTTCGCCGGTTTCCGTGGTTACGGCGTATGCGCGGGCACGAATAAGGCGCCTGCCCGCTACGGCGTCTTTCAGGATATTGCCGAAGTTCGCCCGTGCGTGGTAGAGGTTTTTAGCGCTGTGATAGATGTTCTGCGTGTCGATGAAAACGCCGACACGCTGCTCAGGATGCTTGATGATACTCATATAAATGACTGATTAATGCTGTATAAAAATGAAAAACTTATAAATAAATGAAATAACGACCGAACTATTCCCACTACTATACCACCCGAGCGAGCGGTTTATTTCTTACCACCTAGTGGTTTACTTCTTGAGACCGAGCTTCTTAACAAGCGCGCCGTACTGGCGTTTGTTCGTGTTCTCGAGGTACTTCAAATGTGTTCGGCGAGCGGCAACGAGACCCAAAAGACCGCGGCGCGAGTGTTTATCCTTGCGATTCTTGTCCAAATGGGCAGAAAGCTCTTCGATTCGGCGTGTCAAAATAGCCACCTGCACCTCCGGAGAGCCCGTATCGGTGTCGTGACGCTTTGTCTTGCTGATTTCGTTAGCCTTCTTGCGCTTCGTAAGCATGGCTGAAGAATAGCATATTATTAAGCCAGTAGCAAGACCTCCCAAGCATCTCAAGGACGCTTGGGAGGAAAGCTATGTTTTAAGCCAATTATTGGGTCTTGGTGCCACCTGTTGCGGCCGGAGCGGTACCTGCAGCAACTTTTACGAGCTTGATGTCGAAGACGAGGGTCGAGTTAGCTGGGATGATGACCTTGCCGCTAGGATCTTTGACGTCCTGTGCGCCGTAACCCAAGGTTGGAGGAACGGCAATCAGACGTTCACCGCCTTCTTTCATGCCGTTTACGCCGATCTGGAAGCCTGCTATCAAACCCTGTGCGCCAAGCGTGAAGGTAAGCGGCTGGTTGCCGTGTGCAGCCGAGCTGTCAAAGACTGTGCCGTCCTGAAGCTTGCCGACGTACAAGACCGATACGCTAGAGCCGGGAGTCGCTGCAGAACCTTTACCGACAGTGACTTCCTGTGCCTGGACCTGTGTGCTCGAAGTTGCCGCACTTGCTGCGGTCGCTGACGTTTGTGATTGTGTGTCAGTGGTTGGAGCTTGTGCAGGAGCCGAACCTTTCATTAAGAAATAAGCGCCTATTGCGATGATGATAAGAACTACTACCCCGATGACGATTGCTTTGGTACTCATCGGGACATTGTAGTACGCCCGTTTTGCAGTGCAAGTGTGGAAAAGCATATACTTCACGTATGGAACCCCTTGCGTCGCGCATCCGTCCCAAAGCACTAGAGGAATTCGTAGGCCAGGAACATCTGGCTGGTCCGGGAAAACCTTTGCGAGTCGCGATAGAAAAGAAAGAACTATTCTCTTTCATATTGTGGGGGCCACCTGGTTCTGGAAAGACGACGCTTGCAAGGATCTATGCCAACGCCGTCGGCGCGGAATTTTTCGAACTCTCCGCAGTCGATTCCGGAAAAGAAGATATCAAGAAAGTAATACAGCCGCGTGGCACGCTTCTCCAGACGAAGCCACGTATATTGTTTGTCGATGAGATCCATCGCTTCAACAAAGCGCAGCAAGACTTCCTCCTCCCGTTCGTAGAAAAAGGTGACATCACGCTCATCGGTGCCACGACAGAGAATCCTTCTTTTGAGATAATCGCGCCGCTTCTTTCTCGCTGCAGGGTTTTCGTTCTTAAAGAGCATTCTGAAAACGAGATGGAAAAGATACTTTCCCGCACGAAGATAAAGATCCCTAAAGACGCGAGAGAGTGGCTAGTGCGTATGGCGAACGGTGACGCTCGTCAGGCACTGACCGTACTCGAAGCTGCAGAAAAATTATACGGAAAGATATCTCTGGAGAGCCTGAAAGAAACCGTGCAGTCTGAGCATCTGCGCTATGACAAGAAAGGCGAAGAGCACTACAACACCATCAGTGCGTTCATTAAATCCATGCGTGCATCACAACCAGACGCTGCGCTCTATTATCTGGCACGCATGGTGGAGAGCGGAGAAGATCCTCTGTTCATCGCGCGACGAATGGTGATTTTTGCGAGCGAGGATATAGGACTCGCGGTACCGACCGCGCTCGTCGTCGCAGACGCAGTCTTCCGCGCGTGCGAAACTGTCGGGTACCCGGAGTGTGCGATAAATCTCGCGCATGGCGTCGCGTATCTCGCGGAGTGCAAGAAGTCGCGCGCATCATACGATGCGTATGGAGAAGCGGTCGCCGATGTGAAAGAGCACGGCAACCTTCCAATACCTATGAACATCAGGAACGCTCCGACAAAACTCATGAAAAATCTCGGCTACCACAAAGGCTACAAGTTGTATGACAAAGAAAGCTATCTGCCTGAAAAACTAAAAAAGAAAAAGTATCTGAAAGAAGAAAAAGAATGAGGTCGGCGATGCGTGCATCGCCGACCTCTGATCGTCATTCGAACGTTGCGAGGAATTCTGCCGGCAGCGGGAATTTCCGCAAGACGGATTCCCACTTCTTCCAGACTTCCAGCGTGATTCCGCCGGCTTGGATGCAGTCCCGGATGAATTCCATGGCTGGACGCGGCGTGCGCTGACGCGTAAAGAATCCGAAGTCAGCGAAGTCTCCCTCGCCCCACTCGAAATTTCCGAGCATGGACCAGAGAAATGCGCCGCCGATCTTGACGCCTTCACGTGCAGCTTTGTCCAACCAATAGATAGTCATGGCTGCGTCCCAGAGCTGGTGGTCTTCGTGGTCCTTGTCGGTCGGATACCCATGTTCAGAAATGCGGATCTCCAGTCCGAATTCGTTCCAGAATTCCTTTGACACGTGATAGAGAGCCTCGGGGCAGATACCCCACGGCTTACCTGTTGTGACTTCGCAAGGTGCGGACCGTATCGGGTACTCGTCATAGCCGACGTAGCCATCCCAGCTCGCCCTTTCGGGCTTACCAAGATCCTGCACACGTCGCATGTAGATGTTGAGGTCAACCCGATCGATGATGTCCTTGCCGCCGACTTCTTGTAGCAGCTTGAGCATCTCGAAGTTCTCCTCGTCCCATTTTTGTTTTAGATATGGGACGTCGGATTGATTCCATACTGCGGCGTGTGCGATTCCGATCTTCGCTTGCGGATTTGCTTCGCGGATGATCGGTACGGCGACCGCATGCGCCTCGGCAATGCGGTAAAGCATGTTGCGGTACGGCGCTTCTCCCCTCGCGTTCGGCACATATTGCGCCGGCCAGCCTTCGCGAAACCAACGACGCGTAAACATCGCGGCCACGGTCGGCTCGTTGAAGGTGTCAATGTTGGTCGCTCGATTGCCGACACGGGACATGATCTGATAGACGATGTCACCATAGTACTTGATCAAGTCGCCCGTGGGACTTTCCCAGGAGCCGATGTCATCCCACCAGCCGGGTTCATCCCACCACCAAATGGTCGGATTGACCTCGATGCCGAGTTCGTTCGCGAAATCCAGCATGTCTCGTACTCGCTGAAGTTCCCGTACGTCGAAGACGCCTTTGGCAGGGTTGATTTTCGGCAAGTTGAAGCTGCAGCGCCAGCCGTTGACTCCGTGGTCATGCAGCAACTTCAGATCTTCACGCCAAAGAGTGTCAACCCTGCAGGCGTGACGGCGTTGGAAGAAGTCCAGTCCGTATTTCTTCGCAAGACCGCTCTTATGCAGAAAAGCGATCCTCGCTGGACTTCTGGTCTGCCGGCCCCAGGTGGAGTCAACAAGCTTTCCGTCCAGATCCATTTCTGACTCGACTTGACCAGCTGAGTGTCCGAGCCCAAAAACCGGCGGTAGCAATATTTTGTCTCGCATGTTCCGTTCCTTATGTTTGGCCACAGCGGCCAGTCCGTGTGTAGGTTTACCTTTTTGATCGGCAAAAGGCAATAAAAAACCACCGGTCGCTTCGAGCAACCGGTGGCGCAAAAACTATTGCGAAGTTCGATGTAATCACCAAGTCAGGTATTTTCTGACGCCGTCCTTGTCCCAGATGCCCCAATGTGCGCCCTGCTCTTTTTCAATCGCGGCTTTCCATGGTTCATTGAGCGCTTCGAAGGGCCATACCTTTACGTTGTTTGCGAGCGCCCATTCGTGCACGTCGACGATATATTGAGCGGCATTTTCGAGAGACGGAATCGCCTCGCCGATGGTTTCTCCGGCAGTGGGCCATCCGGTCTCGAGTATCTGCACTTCCTTGCCCTTGGCGAGGTCGAGGATGCGTTCGTATTTCATCGCGACATGGCTGCACGCGTCATCGATGTGTCGGCCACCCCAATACGGGTAGACGTGCATTGCGACGATGTCACAGCCATCGATCACTTCGGGATGATCCATAAGTCGGTCCGCATCCTGCGCGGTTGTTACCGGCACGTGCGGACATGCCCGCCGGAACCTGTCGATATAGATGCTGTGGTCTGCAGGCGATATGCCGCCCGAATAGATAGTCTCGTTGCCGATGACGGCCAGGTCGACGTGCCCGTTCCGTGCGTCTTGAATGAGTCGCGCGACCTCCCCGTCGTTTCTTGCGAACAGTCCTGCTATCAGTGCAGCGCCGGCAGCGACCTTCAGCCCAAGCCGATGCGATTCGAGACCGAACTCAGGCATCGTGTCGTTGTACGTGCGCACCCATTCCGTATGCGGCGCCACTGTCTCAAGGTGCGGCAGGTATTCAGACTTTGTGACAGGCCAGTTTGAAACGCTGAAACATACTCCGTGGAATTCTTTGCTTCCCGACATGGCGTTACCTCGTTTGTAGCCTTATTTCCTGCAGCAAGTGTAGTACTCGCTGCATAAAAAGAAACTTGCCCTCACGTCATTTTCGACGCGGGGCAAGTAAAAAGTCATTCGATATCATTATTCAGCGGCAGACGCGTACGTCTGCTTAGACCATGCTTCGCTGGGTTCAAGCCCGTCAGTGCGACGCAGGTAGCTCATCATTTCGGCCCATTTGAACATCACTTCAGAGAGGAAGGCGACTGAGCCATGAGCCGCTGTCAGGGCGCCAGCGATCTGCATCAGGATATCGAGGTCGTTGACGAAGTATCCGAGCCTTGCGAGATACATGAGCGTGAAGAAAGATGCTGCGAACAGCTGTACGTTGATGCCTTTCCATCCCATTAGTGAGAGTGTCCGCCATATTATCGCGACGTTCACTTCCCATAAGGCACCTCGAACATGCATTTTTATCCGACGTCCGTGCCGTTCTGTGACGTGGGCACTCACTCCGCTCCATCGTTCTTGTATCAATACCAATGCATCTCGGAGTCTGGCCTCCATCGCCTGTCCGTGTTCGAGTTTCTTGATTATGCCGAATACCGAGACCAGCAGGAATGACACTGCGGTCTGTGCGACACAATAGGCGACCATGTACCACATGAGCGACTTAGAGGACGGGAACGTGAAATTGCAATATTGGCTCAACTCCCCGAGCATTATCAAAAACGTCGTTGTCGAGATAGCAGATCGCCAGAATTGCATGCACATGTCCGGGAAGATCGTAGTAAACCCCCTTACGGCATCCGCTAACGGTTGGCCGATTTCTTTGACGAACGGCGCGAAAAGATGGATCTTATCCAGCTTGTCGCATGTCACTACTTGTCGCCAGTACAGGCTGTATGCAAGCAGAGCTCCCATCTTCACGATGTCGTTAGCCGCGAAACCTAGGAGTATGAAAAGGCCGGTCCTGAATTCGGCCCTCACCTCTTCCACTGTCCCGTGCTGATATGCATAAGTCATCGCTTGCGTTTGGTTGGTCAGGTGGTACAGCAAGTACACGTCCGCGATCACCAGTGCAAGCAGCCCCGTCAAGCCGCCCCATGCGATACTTCGCACGAAGAGCTTCTTGTGGCAGAAAAACGCGCAGAAAATGTCCCTTCTGAAGAAGGAGACGGGATTGCGCGACTTGCGTGCAGGCAAGAAACGTTCCATCGAAGCCTCCTTCGGCTGATTGAATTGTCAGAGAGCTTATGCTCCTCCTTAAACTATAGAGCAGCTATCGAAACGCGATAGCTTGCGGTGCTTCATTTTCTGTATCGCACTCTAACTTTTACTCTTCGTGTACTTCTTCCAGATGCTTAGGTCGTGTTTGGCGAAATCAGTGACACCTTTTTTCTTCAGGTACGCAATAAACTTCCTCTCGAGCTCTATATAACGTCTCCCCGAAGGGGTCGCCTTGAGGGTCGTCATTTTCAAAAGCCGCATTTCTTTGAGCACGTGCGTGTCTATGACCGAATATTCCTGGCCAGGGCGGCTATGCAGCACAAAAAGCCGCGCAGTCTTGGCGCCGATACCGGGGAATCTGACCAAATCCTCGACGGTGCAGGTGCGGAGGTTGATGCCGGATCCAGCGAGCTGACTGAAAGACTTAGCTAGAAGCCTGTACTTCCCTATCTTTACTTCCGTAAGCTTCTTCGCGAGCACGTCCTGTTTTTCCCATCGTCGGATCTTTTCAAAAGGACCGGATTTTCCGCCAGAAAGCAGCCGATGCATCTTTTCTGCCTGCTGCCGGGCGCTTTTGCCGGCAAAGGTTATCGCATTCAAGAGCAACTCCTCCAGCTCTGCATCTGTACGTTTGAAATCGGTTATATTGTGCGGGTCTATCACTCCGCGATAGTACAATATTCGTCTTAGAAAAGGCTATCGCGCAAGTCTCCCTCCCGTTGCCTTATGGCTGAATGCCGCTTTCCCCTTATGCTCTCTCCTTCCGCGGGTACCCGCGAGTTCCGACTGCTCGCGTCCCGCTCTTTGCCGCATTTTTTCTCGCAACTTCTCGGCCGGATCTTTTTTTGACATGCATGTACCGTAGCAGAGACCTTTGAAAGTCGCATGAACCGCTCATGTCGCACAATATTTGCTGATACAATTCGTGCATGGCACAGGATCTTAAATCTCTAAAGACCCAGTTTCTTGAATACCTCGAGATAGAAAAAGGCCGCTCACTCAAGACCGTCGAGAATTACGACCATTACTTGAGCCAATTCCTGACCCAGACGAAAGTCACTTCCCCTGCGGCACTCACCGAGCAAGTCGTCCGCGAGTTTCGTCTATGGCTGAACCGTCAGCCGGGAGTCTCCGGCAGCATGAAGAAAAAGACACAAAACTATTACCTCATCGCTCTAAGAGCGTTTCTCAAATATATGCGCAGAAACGACATCAAATCCCTCGACCCCGAGCGCATAGAGCTGGCCAAAGTCGGCGGTCGTGACCTTGACCTCATTACGGCGAGTGAGCTGGAAAGGCTTATGAAAGGCCCGCAGGGTGACGACGTGGCCTCGCTCAGGGACAAAGCCATTCTGGAGCTCTTCTTTTCTACCGGGCTGCGCGTCTCCGAGCTTTGTTCGCTAAACGCTGATCTCGACCTGACCCGTGATGAGTTCTCTGTGCGTGGTAAGGGTGATAAAGTCCGAGTGGTGTTTCTTTCTGATTCAGCCAAAAAGGCTATCGCGGCGTATCTGAAAAAGCGTGGTGATATGGGCGAAGCGCTTTTTGCCGGTTACGGCAAGCTCGGCCGCGGCAAAGACGTTTCACGCCTCACCCCTCGTACCGTGGAGCGGCTAGTCAAGAAATACGCCGTACGCGCAGGTATTACCCGCAAAGTCACGCCCCATGTCATCCGCCACTCTTTCGCTACCGACCTACTAGAAAACGGCGCGGACCTCCGCTCGGTACAAGCCCTCTTAGGGCATGCCAACATTGCGACTACGCAGATTTACACCCACGTGACAGATAAACACCTCCGCGAGGTGCACAAAGCGTTTCACGGAAAGCGTCGCGGCTAGTGCTGTCTACGAGGCTCCATTTTCATCAGTTCAAGGAGGCTTGGGCGTACACCTGGCTGAACGCTCTTCGGTTTTTGCGGTGTGCCAAACATCGAGACCTTGTCGTTCTGCATAGGGTTCAACGTCCCCCACTCACGGCTACCTCGCTCAGATGTGTTCGTATTTCGGTCCATGCATAAAGCATGGCAGGAACACGATGATTTTCGTGTGAAACCCTGCTATTCTGTTGCACATGAAACTCGTCTCATGGAACGTAAACGGCATTCGAGCAGTGCACAGGAAGGGACTCTTTATCAAAGCAATCGAGGATTTGGGACGACCGGACATCATCTGTCTCCAAGAGACGAAGGCTGAACAACATCAGTCTGAAGTGGATCTGCCGGACTATACCGAATACTGGAACTCAGCCGAAAAGAAAGGCTATAGCGGCACTGCCATTTTCACCAAGGTTAAGCCTGTTGCTGTCATTAACGGCCTGCCGGAAGACATAGTAAAAAAGCACAAGATAGCCCACGACGGCTACGGCGATCCCGCTACCGAAGGTCGCGTAATAGCCGCTGAATTCAAGGATTTTTATGTCGTTACCGTCTATACGCCAAACGCCAAAGACGACCTTAGCCGCATTCCCCTCAGGCATAAGCATTGGGACCCTGCGTTTCTCGAGTATGTCGAGCGCCTTGAAAAGTCCAAACCTGTGATTTTCTGCGGAGATCTAAACGTGGCTCATTCCCCGGATGATCTTGCCAACCCAAAGCCCAACGAAGGCAAGAAGGGTTTCACACAAGAAGAACGCGAGGGCATAGACAACATGATATCGAGCGGGTTTGTTGATACATTTCGATTGTTTACTAAAGGCAATGGTCACTACACATGGTGGAGTCATTTTGCAAATTCGCGCGCAAGAAATGTCGGTTGGCGTATAGATTATTTTTTCGCCAGCAAATCGTTAGTGCCGAAAATCGTATCTGCAAATATTCATGCGGATATTATGGGTTCTGACCACTGCCCCATTTCTCTAGTATTGAAGCCATAATCTAGCCTCTGTCCTATAAAGGACAAGTTATCCACATGCATGTCCTTTACAGTATCCTAAAGGACAACTACACTACATCTCAGTTGATCTTTGAATCTCTTCAAGTTTCTAAAACAAATTTGCAAGCCAAACATCGCATCACACTCCACCTATAAGGTAATGGTGGACCTCTGTCCACCAATTGGAAAAAGAGGTGCATACGGCAAACAAACGAGTAATAAGAAACAAAAAGAAGAGAATAAAAGCCGCTTCGGAAGGGACTAAGCATCGAAAGTTATGCAGCCAAAAAGAGATAGGCTGGATAACCAGATGATTGGCCCCTAAACGGGGCGGCTTTTTGCTATCTATATAGCTATATGTGAGAGGCAGAAAACCGCAAATCTAGCTTACGTGGTGTTTTTCCCTCAGTTTCTGGACCTCCTCTTCGTCCTCCTTTTCTCGCCTATTCTTTCCCTGCTCACCTAGTTCCTTTAATGCGTCCTCGGGCATTTTCAAGAACTCTTGCACTTTCCCTTCTAGGTAGTCGCTAGTATTTTTACTTGGATTATCGAGAACTTCCTCTAAGAGGGCATGCAGTATCCAGCCTATTCTAGGACCAGGCTTCTCCCCCAAATCCATGATCTTTTTGCCGTCTATTTTGAGCATGGAGACGCTTATAGGGTCGCGCATGGCCTCGTCCACCATGGACATGTATTTGCGCAGCCTGAAGGGCTGTTCCTTGGGCCTTCCGGTACCTATTCGGTCGCAGATACGCAGATTTAAAAGCTCGTTTATGTGCTCTACCCCGACATTGGCTATGATTCTGCGGACGGCTGAGAGGGTTACCTTGTCCGGGTCCGAGAAGAACATATGCCAGCGGACCAGGCTCGTGACCACGTTGATCGTTTCGTTCGAGAACTTAAGGTCTTTGAGTATCTTTTCCGCCATGTTGGCACCGATAACTTCATGGCCGTGAAAAGTCCAATCTTTTTTCTCATCTGACCACCTTCGCGATGCGGGTTTGCCGATGTCATGTAAAAGCGCCGCAAGCCGTACCTCAAAAGGCCATTTCTTGTCTGCGGCATGCTGAAGGGAGCGCAAAAGGTGCTCGAATACGTCGAAAGAGTGCGCCTGATTCTGGTCGATCCCTATCGCCTCTTCGAGCTCCGGGATAACATACTTCAATATACCTAGCTTTTGAGCCACAAAAAGCGCCTGCATAGGCCTGTCACTCATGAGTATCCGGACCAATTCGTCGCGTATCCTTTCTTTCGAGATTTTCCCGAGCTGCGAGGCGTCTTTTGCTATTGCTGAAGCGGTCTTCCCTTCGATAGCAAAATCAAGTTCTGCGGAGAGTCGGATAGCCCGAAGTGTGCGCAGGGCATCTTCTTGAAAACGCTCATCAGGGTTTCCGACCGCCGCGATCAGTTTTCTCTCCAAATCCTTCTTCCCATCGTGCTCGTCAACCAGGATTTTGGTTATTGGATCAAAAGCTATCGCGTTGATAGTGAAGTCCCGTCGTTTCAGGTCGTCCGAAAGCTTATCGCTGAACTGTACTTCGTCCGGGTGCCTGGCGTTGGAGTACTTCCCTTCTATGCGGTACGGGGTTATCTCCACGACCTTTAGCTTCGGGTCAGATGACTCTGTCACTACTCCTACCGTGCCAAATTTGTTTTCATAAAACGTATCGGAGAAAAGAGATTGTATCTCTTCGGGCTTTGCATCAGTCGTTATATCCCAGTCTTTGGGCGCACGTCCTATCAGCAGGTCCCGCACGCATCCTCCTATGAGATATGTCTCAAATCCTGCTTTTTTCAGAGTCTGACATAGACCCAGGATCTCTTGCGGTACAGAAAGGTCAGAAGTTCCCATATCGTGTATTGTAGTGCATTATAGAGCCTGCGCTCTCGTGGTGAAACGGATATCACGGCAGTCTTCGGAACTGCTATTCCAGGTTCGAATCCTGGCGGGAGCACCAACGCAATCAATAATAATTTTCTGTGCGGATACGGGGAATCGAACCCCGATCTCGTCCTTGGCAAGGACGCGTTCTACCACTAAACCATATCCGCAAGCGTGACGATTATAGCCTAAAAAAACAAGATTTCACAGTCCCCTCCTCTTATTTCTTACTGTCCTTAAGTAGCAGGATTTCCTGCGCGTCATCCCCTTTGAGCATCGTGTAGAGAAGCGCCGCTATCGTTATAAAAGTCGCAATGGCTGGTGCCCATGCTCCGGTGCGGCAGGTAGCTGAGACGTACCAGAATACAAGGAGGGCCACAAAAACGGCCAAGATAAGGCCTATATTCCAGTCACGGACACTAGAGTTGAGCTCGAATTTTTGTGCACAAAGTATAAGACAAAATAGGCTAAAAAGGACAAGGAGCACGACCCATAGCCTAGACGCCCCTCCATCGACGCATAGATTGCCAAGCGAACTCATTGCGGACACGATGCCGGGGTTACGTGTGCTTGTGGCGCTCGACGTCGTTCCAGAGCCTTGGTGGCCTGCTCCCGGCTTCGGCTGAGGATGTGTTACGTGTGTCGTGGAGGTTTGTCCTGAGGTACCGGTCCCCGCTCCAGACCCTATTACAGCTTTGACAGTAGAAGAGATTTGGAAGATGCAGGTTACCGCTGAGCCATTTTGGTCATTGCGTGCAGACAGGAAAGTAATCTGAATCGGCACGTCCCTATTCATTCGAATGGACTGTAAGTCCACATGCATCTTTAGCGAGCCGTCCGGGTTCGTCCACCTTGTTATGTAATTGAATGGTATAGGCGCATTAGCCACTGAGGTCGAAATGGCCACGTAAGATGGGTCGGAGACGGTGACATCGAAAGAATCCAGATTACCGTTATATATATGCGCCTGTACATCGGTATAGGTTACCTGTGCGCAGGTTTTACCGGTAGCCGGAGGTAGTATCTGTCCAGGTAGTATAGTGCTGGCAAATGCTGAGGCGGGGCCGCCCACTATGGACGAGGCGAGCACGATAGCGGCTATCCATTTCGCAAAACGCCTTTTCCCCACGGAAACACGATTCATGGGGAAAAACTATTACAGTGCGACTACCCCGTCAATAGCCAATACGTAGTCGAACACAAATATTAAAAAAAGCGAGTATTTGAGCCATTTTATAGGACTTTTATCAAGGACATAATTCTGGCCGCCGCATGTTATTTCGGACGCAAATTTTATGGCCACGTACGTATTTACTGGCTAAAACTGTGGAAAACTCTGTGGATATGTGGATTAATCGGACATTTGTACGTTAGATTGGAGACAAATTGGCAATATTTGGCTCAAAGCATCAATATTTTGGCGATTAGCCTAGATAAATGAGCTCGAATCGCATTGATTATAAGGTCAAGAGTGTTACATAGTGACATAGTCATAAGCATTTCACGTGTAACGTCGGTCTGGACTTCACAAAGCTACGCTCTGGACCTATAGTGCGCCGATGCAATCCGGGCAGTCGAGAAAAGAGGTGGGCTCGATAGGGGAAGGAGTGGCGGCCGAATTCTTGCGGCGTAAGGGTTTCCAGATACTTGAACGAAACTATCTTAAGCCTTGGGGAGAGATAGATATCATTGCACTTAAGTCCAATGTTGTGCGTTTTGTAGAGGTGAAGTCTGTTTCACGTGAATCATTAGGGGATATATCAGCTGAGGATAACGATCATAGACCTGAAGAGATGGTCCATAGTCATAAGCTGCAGAGAATAGCTCGAACCGCGGAGATGTACATGAATGAGAAGAAAGATTCGAGGGATTTTCAAATCGACGTCGTGGGAGTATTCCTGGACATGCGAAATCGTCGAGCGAAATGCAGACTGCTAGAGCAGGTACTTTAAAGGACACGCAGGATAAAGTAGCTGTCCTTTAAGATTAGTGCTACAGTTAGCCGAATTCGGGGCGTAGTATACCGGTAGTACGCTTGCTTTGGGAGCAAGTAGACTGGGTTCGATTCCCAGCGCCCCGACCAGAAAAACACGTTCTTGGGATGTTACACGTGGAACCTAGTGAGAGAGATAGTCAATGTATTTTTGGATGAGATTTGGAGCCGTTTCACGTGAAAAGTCTTCCGCCATCTGTTTAAGATTACCTTTCAGTATGTCCGAAAAAGTATGTCCGGACTGGGTAAATATGTCCCGGTCCATGTAGTTTGCGCTAAGGGCATGCAAATCTCTATCCGCAGTCGTAGCTCCTTCACTGGTGGTCGTAATGATGCCCACGACGTAGTTCCATGCGTTAATGACTGGGCCTCCGGATGATCCACCTTGAGCCTCTATAACACCACCGATAGAGTACACATCTACAGTTGAAGTATTGAAGGTGAGAAGTTGTTTTATTGCTGAAACAGATGTGACAGCATAAAGACCTTGCTGGGTCGCGATACCTCCTACGAGTTCTGCGGGATATCCCGCACCAAGCACCCCGTCATTTTGAAATGCCGCATTTGCTCTGGTGTCTATCGGGACATAGGGGAGAGGGGCATTTACCGGATTACCCTGAGAATCGCCGGTTATCAACAAAAGGGCGTAGTCATGCTCCCCGGTGCCGACAACATGGTCGGCGTTTATCTCAGAATAGTGATCGTTAATCCATATCGACGGTATGTAAAGTACATTTGCCTGCCAGCGATACGTCGCAGGCGAGCCAGATTTGATTAGGCATGAAAGGTTTATCTGGGGGCTTTCTGAAAGCAGGACATACTGCGCCACGTGCGCATTGGTAAGGATTACGCCCCGGGAATCGATGATGACGCCGCTTCCGGAAATTGGGCGCAGAGACCCGCCTTTGGGCATGCACAGTATATTTACGAGCGCAGCCCGTGCTGTCGCATCTATAGATTCGAGCGAAGTCGGCGATGTTAAATAGGGTGGCTCAACTCGCTCGATCTGCGCGGGAGTTGAAGTCGCAGAAGGAGAGGAGAGGGCAGGCTTAATCTTTGGCTTAGATACTGAGTTTTTCGGCGTCGTGGATGCTACAAGTGTTGTTGTAGATGTGCTAGAAGCAACTATGGGAGAGGGTACTGGCGTAGCTGAGGGTTGTGTGGACGATGCGACAGGGGGGAGATTTACGGCCTGATAAGAAGGTTCAGATCGGACAAGAAGAAATAAGGTCAATATCGAAACAAAGATGACAGAAAAGGGGAACACAACTCTCATGTGCGGGATGCGGGAATCGAACCCGCGTTCTCAGTTTGGAAAACTGATGTCCTACCATTGAACGAATCCCGCTTCGCTATTACTCTACATGAATACGGCTATAAAACAAAAAATCCGCAAACTAACGGACTTTTTGTTCTCTGCAGATATCAGGTTATTTTGTCCCGACAAAGTCGGGACCCGGCCTTCGCGCGAGGGCCGGTCTACTTGATCGCGTCTTTCAAGGTCTTCGAAGCCCGGAACTTCGGGACCCTCATCGCTTTGATCTGGATGGTCGCGCCCGTGCGAGGGTTGCGGCCTGTCCGTCCTGCGCGGGTCTTTGCCTCAAAGATGCCAAGACCAGCTATAGAAACTTCTTCGCCCTTTTTTAACATTGCAGTGATCTCGCCAATGATGGCTTCGACTGCGCGCTCACCGTCGGCTTTCGTGCAGCCTATAGTGGAAGCGACTTTTTCTACCAAATCCATTTTATTTGCCATACTATAAATTTTTGCGCACTAATAAAATAACTCGACCTACCTATCAATAATCTTCATTTTGAGCCCTATTTTAGACGTGTCAATGCTTGTAAAAGGACAATCCACAGCTTACAATTCCGCCTTATGCGTATCGGGGTAATGGGTGGCAAAGGCAGCTTCAGTGAAGAGGCAGGCCGGACCTACGCCAAGAAATGGCTCAAAAGCAAGAAAAATACACTCGATTATCTGGTCTCCGCTGAAAACGTACTTTCTGGCCTCGAAAAAGGGGAGATAGATATAGGCATATTCCCGATAGAAAATTCAAACGGCGGCATCGTCATAGAAGCGGTATATGCGATGGCTAAACACAATTTCTCCATCAAGAAAATATTCGAGATAGATGTACATCACAATCTCCTCGTAAAGAAAGGCATATCTGCATCGCAGCTAAAGACCATAGTCTCGCACGATCAGGCGATAAAGCAGTGCCGTATGTATCTGCGACGCAAATGGCCGGACGCAAAGATAGAAGCATATTCTGACACCGCTGTAGCTGCCAAAGATCTGGCGGAGGGGAAGCTGCCGTCATCCGTGGCCGTAATAGCATCAAGAAACGCCGCACAGGCCTATAAACTCGATATTCTTGAGGAATCTATCCAGGACCTCAAGTTTAACTACACGAGCTTCATCGCTGCCGAGAAATTACGCTAAGGATTTCCAGTGCGCTGAGAATATTTGTTCGAGAAGCGCATGCACATGTTCGCTCTCGATAATCACCCCCATTTCCTCGTAAAACGAGGCGATTATAATTTTATTTCCATCGTAAATAAAAAGATCTGATTGCGGATCGAGGTTTTTATCTATGCGAACCTCCTTTTTCGAATCCCCCTCTTCCGAAGCGTATTTCCGCATGACAGATGTTTCTCCGACAATAAATTGATTAGATATATTTTGTTTTATGCGACGAGGCCTGTAGGTATTCATAAAGAAGTCAAGACCATGCTCTGACCATGCACCCTCCGACATCCATCCGCGTAAGATTTTATTTGGCTTTGCGAGCGTATCAAAATACGCATTCAACAGTTGCGTTTTACCGGAAAATGAGCGCGTGATCGGAGCAAGAGACGGCGCAGAGACCAGGGCGAGCATCTGTGGAAGTGTAGCCTTCGCATCGGCAAATCTGGCTTCTGCTGTTACGAATAGTTGTTTCGGATCGAGCGGTCTGAAGAGCTTTTTCTTGGCTCGCGGCACAGTATGTACCAGGCCGAGTTCTAGCAGTTCTTTGAGAATGACGTAGGTGGTTGGCGTTTTGAGCCCAGCTTTACGTGCAATAGGGTATGCGGATGATTCGTCGAGCTCTAAAAGTGCGACATAGACACTCGACTGTTTGTCGGTAAGGCCAATGGCTCTCAAGGCCTCGTTTACAGTCATTTCACAATACTATGCTCATATTTTATGTTGTCAATATTTTTGATAAATTATCAGTATGTCCGCGTATTAGTAAGCAATAGAGCCATATATTGACCTGTTTGAGTCCTCAGCATTTGTCATCATTATTGACTTCGAGCTGTTTTACGACATAATACTCTCAGTCAAACACACAGCAACAGGCGCACTGCGCCAGAAGGAGATTCGCATGACGATTCGCTATGAGCCGCTGACCCGCCTGCAGCTGATTGCAAAGCTGCAGCTGGCACTCAAAGTGCTCTCCGACAACCGCAGCGGCATTGTACCGGATACGGTACGTGCCGCACTCACGGTGGTTCGCCTGCCGACATCGCGCGTGTTCGAGAATATGGTCGAAATGACCGCGTATCAACACGCTGCAAATGACGGTGTCCCACAGTTCAATTTCCTTGAGATGCTCGGCGTCTTCGAGGAATGTTGGGAGGAATATCAGCGGCTCGTGGCTCTGGTGTGGAACCGGAGTCAAGGTGACGATGATGTTTAGCGAGAAACGGAGCGGGCTGATATCCTGCTTGGCAACAGAAGCTCGAAAAAGCCGAAAGGTGGAGTAGGGCAGAACTATCAACGGGGGAAAGCAATTTCTCCCCTTTATTGAGAACTTGAAATTCGAGTCCTCAAAGAGTAGTGGTCTTTAACTAGCAAACGAATAGGGGTAAATCATGACCATCGAAACGCACGACAATTATTCCGGTGATGTGGCCAAATTTTGGACGCAAAAGAAAGACCAATTTACGGTAATCGGTGATTACCTAGGTCGTTTACCAAGTCTTGAGCTCTTAAATCCAGCTAAAGGAATGAAAGTACTGGATGCCGGATGTGGCGCCGGTTTCGTGACGCGCATGCTTGCGCGTAGTGGAGCGCAGACATACGGATGCGATGCGAGCAGTACAATGCTTAAGAGCGCTCGAGCTTCGGAAAGGGCAGAACCTTTCGGTATTCGGTACGGAAAGGCCGACATCACGAAACGTTTGCCGTATGGCGACGACTCGTTTGATGCGGTCATAACCACGGGCGTTCTGATACATCTTTCGCCAGAAGAATGCTTGTTATTCTTTTGCGAAGCTCGCCGCGTGCTAAAGACAGGTGGCCGGCTGGTACTGTCTGTGACGCATTACGACTTGCATCTGTTCGGCGAGTCGCTGCCGACGGATGCAGATATCTGGATTCGTCACGAACGAGCGGGTGACAATGACCTCGGCGATAGCTGTCAGTATCGCGAATATTATCGCGATATGTCATGCAATCTGTTCGAGTCTCTCGTATGGGCGCACCCCGGCCACGTGCTGATCGACGCTCTTACCGCGTGTGGTTTCGACATCGTAAAAGAGCAGGCGATGTTCGTAACGTCCGAAGTTCTGCAAAAGACAGGACAAAAGGGCACGGTCGGGATTCCGTCACATCTGCAAATCCTTGCTCAAAAGAGATAAGCAACAACCTACGAGACCGCGTATAGCGGTCTCGTTTTGTTTGCAATGAATCTTACCTGGCGTATTCGATGACACGGGTTTCGCGTATGACAGAGATCTTTATTTCACCGGGATACTGCATCTCTTTCTCGATACGGTCGGCGATGTTACGTGCTACGTTGCGACATTCGAGATCGGTCAGGGCTTCCGGCTTCACGATAACGCGCACTTCGCGGCCGGCAGATATCGCGTAGCTCTTCTCGACGCCTTTTTCGTTGTTAGCGATGGACTCAAGGTCTTCGAGACGTTTGATGTAATTTTCTACGCTGTCTCGACGTGCTCCCGGGCGTGAGCCGGAGATAGCATCGGCGACCTGCACGATCATGCTCTCTGGTGTCTCGTACGGATATTCTTCGTGGTGAGCCTGCATAGCTTTGATGACTCGTTCGTCCACGTTGAATTTCTGCAGAATGCGTCGGCCGATCTCTACGTGCGTACCAGGAACTTCATGGTCCACGGCCTTGCCGATGTCATGGAACAGGGCGCCTGCGCGTGCGATAGCGGGGTCTGCGCCAAGCTCTTCCGCGAGCATGGCAGCGAGATGCGCGACTTCTACCGAGTGGTCGAGCACGTTCTGGCCATAGCTGGTGCGGAAGTAGAGGCGACCAAGGATCATCAGAAGCTTAGGATCAAGATTCGGGACCTTTGCTTCATATGCGGCCTCAGCACCTTTCTTTTTGATGAGATTGTTTATCTCTTCCTCTGCTTTTTTCACCGCCTCTTCTATCTTTGCGGGCTGAATGCGGCCGTCGAGGATGAGGTTTTCAAGCGCGATACGCGCTGTCTGGCGACGGACCGGATCATATGAAGACAGGGTAATGGTGCCTGGAGTATCGTCGACGATGACATCGACACCTGTCGCACGTTCAAACGCGCGGATGTTGCGGCCTTCTTTGCCGATGATCTTGCCTTTGATGTCGTCGTTAGGGAGTTGGACGGTCGTCGCGAGCACGTCGCCTACGACTGAGTTTCCAAGGCGATGTACGGCGGTAACGAGGATGTCGTTAGCGCGTTGTTCGAGTTTTTCGTTGCCGGAAATCTCAAGTTTGCGCATGCGGCTCTCCAGGTCTGCTTCGTACTGCTTTTCCACCGTATGGACGAGCTGGCGCTTGGCTTCTTCTGCGGAAAGGTTCGCGATCTTTTCGAGCTGTTCTTGCTGCTGTTTCTGCAAAGTGTCAACCTTCTCTTTCGCGAGGATTATCTCGTCGTTCTTGCGTAAGATTAGCTCCTGCTCCGTATCGAGTTTGGTCTGGCGTTTATCCAGCAAATCTTCCTTGGAAATGAGGCGCTCTTCGACGGTCTTAAGGTCGCGCTCGCGCTCTTTCATGTCGTTAGTAAACTGTTCGCGCTTCTTGTGCGCTTCCTGCTCGGCCTCTTCGAGCAGGTTCTTGATCTTTTCGTCCGCATCGAGCTGCATCTTGCGGATCTGAAGTTCCATGGAACCTCGTTTTCCGAGCGAGATTATGAGGCGGAGGTAGTAGCCGATCGCAATGCCGGCAACGCTCGCCACACCGATGATGAGCAATGCTAGTTTTAATGACAACATACGCGTGTTTGTACGCGCGTTGCCCCAACGTTATGTACGAGAGTTATCTCGTTTTTTGCAGCACTAAAGCGGGCTTTAGAAGCTTCAGAACGTATAGAGCACAAGCGCGAAAAATGATTGACATGTTTAATTAATGGGTGTGACGGCACTATAGCACGCCTTGCGCGCTATACTAGTACGTGTTCTTGTGCTGGGCAATTACTCCAGTACCTTGTCAATGATGCCGTACTTTTGAGCCTCGTCTGCGCTCATGAAGTAGTCGCGGTCCACGTCGTTGGCGACCTTTTCCAGCTTCTGGTTGGTGTTTTTGGCCAGTATCTTGTTGAGGCGTTCGCGGAGCTTCAATATCTGCTTGGCAGTGATCTCGATGTCAGTCGCCATACCTTCGGCACCCCCTGAAGGCTGGTGAATCATTATTTCGGCGTTGGGAAGGGCAAAACGCTTGCCTTTTTCACCTGCGGAGAGGAGAACGGCGCCCATGGAAGCCGCCATACCGACGCATACGGTCGAAACTGCCGGCTGGATGTGGTTCATGGTGTCCAGGATGGCGAGACCCGCGGAGACATGGCCACCGGGACTGTTTATATAGAAGGAAATGTCCTTTTTCGGGTCTTCAGAAGCGAGGAAGAGGAATTGTGCGACGATGAGGTTCGCGACGTCGCCGTCGATAGGGCCGCCAAGGAAGATTATTCGCTCTTTGAGAAGTCGTGAGTAAATGTCATATGCTCTTTCGCCCATGGATGTCTTTTCGATGACCATCGGGACGAGCATTTGTGAACGCGTTATTTTAGTTTCCATATGGAGCGCAGTCTATCAGAAGTGAGCGGTCAGGCGCAAATTCTTCATTTAGGAGGAAAACACATTTCGCTTTTTCGTGTATCTACTATAGGGTATCACGATGGCCAAAGATGAGACCATAGTCCGCTTCGAAGACGTGAGCTACGAATTCGGACCTAACAAACCCATCCTCATGGAGGCGAGTTTTTCTATTCGCCGCGGGACCAAGATCACGCTCATGGGCCAGAACGGCGCGGGTAAATCTACTCTTTTCAAGATAATCACAGGAGAGATAGAGCCTGACGAAGGCGAAGTCGTGAAATTCACGAAACTCTCCATCGCGGTCTCGCGACAAGTGATCCCGCGGGCGCAGATGGGTTTGACGGTGCGCGAATTCTTCCAGTCGGTCTTTGACCACAAAGTGTACGACATCGACCCGAGAATAGATGAGGTACTAGAGATAGTGAACCTCAAGGGTCACGAAAAGATGCACGAACGCATTGTCGGGTCTTTTTCAGGAGGACAGCAGGCGCGACTGCTTCTCGCGTCGGCCTTGATACAAGACCCGGACCTCCTCCTTCTCGACGAGCCGACCAACAACCTCGACAAAGCCGGTATAGAGCACCTGAAGGATTTCATAAAGAACTATGACAAGACAGTGGTCGTTATCTCGCACGACGCGGATTTCTTGAATTCGTTTACGGAAGGAGTGCTCTACCTCGATGTGCATTCGCACAAGATGGAACAATATGCGGGCAACTACTTTGACGTGCTCCGAGAGATATCTGCGCGTATCGAGAAGGAAAATATGAAAAACGCGCAGCTCGAAAAGACGATCGCGGCGAGCAAGGAAAAGATGAACTTCTTCGCGCAAAAAGGCGGCAAGATGCGCCTCGTCGCGAAAAAGATGCGCGACAAGATAGAAGAGTCTGAAGAAAACCTCGTCGACGTCCGGGCCGAAGACAAGACTATCCGGCCTTTCAAGATACCGATGCAGGAAGACATCGTCGGAGAGATCGTGACCATACATTCGTATACGACACTCAAAGACCATAAGCCGAAAGTCCACAAAAAGTCTCTCTACCTCAAAAGAGGCATGCATCTTCTGCTTGCGGGCCCCAACGGTATCGGCAAATCCACGCTTTTGGAATCGATAGCGAACAAGACCGCTGAAGGCGTCAAAGTAAAAGATGGCATACGCATCGGCTACTACCGGCAGGATTTTTCGAACATGGATTTTGATGCGACGGTGCGAGACGTGCTCTTTAAGGCCATGAAAGAGCCTTTCGAGGAAAAGATGCGCGCGACTGTTGCCGGTTTTCTCATCTCATCCGAGCTGATAGGGCAGAAGATCGGCAATCTCTCTGAAGGTCAAAAAGGCCTCGTCGCGTTCGCTCGTTTAGTACTTATGCGTCCGGGACTTTTGATCCTCGACGAGCCGACCAACCACATGAATTTCCGCCATTTGCCGGTCATCGCGAAGGCGCTCAGTGAATACGAAGGCGCCATGATATTGGTCTCACACGTGCCGGAATTCGTGCGTCAGATCCGCATCGATGAAACTCTCGACTTGGCCAAATAATTCGGCGTCAGCGAAATATTAAAGTCCGAGCGATTTCAAGAAAGTCGCCAGTTCAGACCCTTTTATCTCGCGATGTTTTCCGCTCTCAAGTCCGCTTAGTTGCACGTTCATCACGCGCGTGCGTTTGAGCTCTGCTATGGACAGGTCAAAGGCCGCACACATGCGGCGTATCTGATGTTTTTTGCCTTCGGTCAGCTCGATAGAGAAACGCTTGGAGCCGAGGATCCTTACCGCACACGGCTTTGTCATATAGCCTTCGATGTTGACGCCTTTTTCCATGCGAGTTTTGAAATTTTCCGGCAATGTTTCACGTGTCGTTACCATATACTCTTTTTCATGGTCGTAGTCGGGATTCAATAATTTATCCGTGATGCGACCGTCGTCGGTGAGGATTATCAGACCCTCGGAATCTTTGTCGAGACGCCCGATAGGGAATACGCCGGAGAGCGGAATAGACTGCTTGATATCTTTTTCGCCCTCACCAGGCGAGTGGGTGATGATGCCGCGCGGCTTGTTATAGGCAAAATATCGGTATTTTTTCGTGCGGAAAAGTACTTTGACTACGTCTGTCTCCTGCACTTTGTCGCCAAGGACCGCCGGACGGCCGTTGAGGAGGACCTTGCCCGCCGTAATGAGCGTGTCCGCCTCGCGGCGTGTGCACAGGTTCTTGTGTGCAAGGTATTTGTTTATCCGCATGGGGAATATCGCGTCGCTCATGTGGGCCAGCATACACTGTTTTACTTATTTCTCTCAGCGAGGCCTGAATGGGGTCTTGTGCGTCATTTGGTATGATACATGGATGAAAGAATCACTGACAGGAATGGTGCAGCAGAGCGAACACTACGCAGCTCCCGAAGAAATGAAGAAACTCGTTCCGCTCCAGGCTGCGCTCGCACTCATCATGTACATACAAGCCGAGAATCTGCGCTGGGATTACCGTGTCGCGCTCAGTCGTGTAAAAGAAGAAGATAAGACGGCAAAACAACTCAGAGACTCCGCGATACAGGTATGGCTAGCTAAAGAGACCGATATATTCAGGAAATACTATATGTCGAGTGAAGACAATAAGCGCGATGTTCTCTCAACAGACCCTAAAGATGAACAGGCTTGCAGGAATCTCCTAGAGAAATACATGCAATTCAAGGATCAGCTCACGAGAGCTTCCTGATGTTCTTATTTCTGTGACTCAAGCCAGGTGATGACTGCTTCGTTTCTGAGTGCGTGAGAGATGTGCGCGCGCAAGACTTCGTCGTTGGCTTGCGGGTAGTGTTCTTTGGCGTGCTTTATCTCATGTGCGAGTCTCTCCTGATCAGGCTCAAGCTTTTCGGTACGGGCTATCTCGCTCAGCACGAGGCGGACTTTGGCTCTCTCGTCGGCTTGTTTGTCCCAGTCTTTACGGATGTCTTCGCGGGTCTTCTTTACGCTGGCGAGGTATTTGTCGAGCGTGGTTCCCATGCGCTCCAAGTCTCCCGCCATACGTGCTTCCATGTCGTCGAGCTCGTATTCTTTAAGGAGCGCGGGGTATTTGATATCAGCTCCTTTTACGAGCTCGTCGAGAAGAGCTGCGCGGCGTTTCTCGGTCTCTTTCAACTCTTTTTCGTTCTTGAGGTTTTCACGGACGACGTCGGAAAATTTCTCGACGCTCTCGTAGCCGAGCGATTTTACGAATTCGTCGTCGAGCGGAGGCAAGTCTTTTTCTTCAGTCTTTTGTGCTTCTTCGATGGCTTTCGCAGGTTCTTTTCCTGCTTCGAGCGCCTGTACGCGGACTTTTTCGCGCTTGAGATGCGTCATCGTCTGCGCGTGCTCTTCATCGGTAATGGCTACCTCGGTCTTTTCTGCGTTCTTGGCTTTGGCCAGCTTTTTGTAGTCAGGGAGCTTTATCTCAGGTGCAAGCGGTGCTCGTGCGACGAATTTCAGCGGCTCGCCAAGTACCGGCGGCTCGATGGAGACTCTGGGGGACTCTACGATATTGGCCTTTTCTTTTGCGAGGATTTCCGGAATCTCGTGCTTGACCGCGTGTTCTGCTGCGTGCTCGAGGATGGCCTGTTCGCCGTACTGTTTTAAGACGACGCTTTCGGGGGCTTTACCGGGGCGGAAGCCGTCTATCTTGGCTTCCATAGTGAACTCTTTGAGCGCTTCAGTGCGGAACTTGTTCAGCGCTTCTGGTGGGATCTCTCCGCGGACTTCCAGCTCCCAGCGTGAATCGTCGCGCGAAACTTTTATATTCGTAGCATTTGACATCGCACGAATATATCAGAAAAAAGCGATGACGCTACTACTGAGCGATCCGATCGCCTGGGATGAACGCAGGCGGGTTCTTTGCTTGGTTGTTGAGCTGTTTGCCCCAGAAGTATAAAGCGCCGGCAAGAAGCAAGATGACGATGATGACGATACCCACGGTCGGTCCTACTGAGTGATGTTCTTTTTTTACTTCGCGCGCGACAAGCGGAGCAGGGGGAGGGGAGGGCGGGACTTGTATGGCAGGGAGTTTGTCCAAAGGCATGAATGCATGATACCACCCTAGGATTTACCTCGTGAAAACCTTAATGAATGTGGATAAATGCGCCGAGAGGTGAATACGCCGCGAGGCGCCCGGTTGCAAACCGGGGCATGTTGCATGTAGTAGACATGCAACATGATATTCATGCCAGAATCAGCAGATTCTGGCCATGGTGAGGCAGCAACGACTCAAAAACCTACTCCTCAAACTTCGGTAGGTACTCTTTCTGGTAGCGCTCCTCGCACTCTTTTATTATCTTTCGTGCCTCGTCAACTCCGAAAAATCCGAGCACTTTGCAGGTACCGGGCTTCTTGAGATCTTTGTAGTGTTCAAAATAATGCTGGGTCTCTTTCTCCCAATGCTCGCCGAGATCTTTGTAGGAGAGGATGTGATCCATGCGCTTGTCGTCGGAGAGGACGGTGATTATCTTGTCGTCGCGCTCGCCGCCGTCTTCGAATTTCATAACGCCGATGACACGGCATTCGGCCAAAGAGCCCGGCACCAAGGGCTCGGTGACGTTCGCGATGACGAAATCGAGAAGGTCGTTGTCCTGGTCCCAGGTCTGCGGCACGAGGCCGTACGCGACCGGGTAGGTGAGTGACGAGTAGCCGACGCGGTCAAGCTTCAGCTGACCGCTTTCGGTAATGAACTCGTATTTGTTTATGGAATTCGTATTTATCTCCACAAGGCCGTTCAATATGCCTTTTTTCTCATCGGCATATGCGGGTAAGACATGCTGCAGATTGAGCATGTATCTGGATGGTTTGTGATCGATGTTTGCCATATGCGTGGGAGTGTAGCAGAAGAACCGTTATTTGTTGAGATACCTGAGAAGGATGAGAGCGCTGCGTTCTTCCTGGATACGGCCGTCGAGACACATCCTTTTTACTTCCTCTCTATCGGTCGGCATGACGGTGATGTCTTCGCCCAGCTCGAGAGCCGTTTCTCCCTCCGAGTATGACGTAACGACGAAATAGTACAGGTCCCATTCGACAGAAGTGCCGCATCTGGATACACCAAAAAGCTCAAGGTCGTCGACGACGATGCCTGCTTCTTCGCGTGCTTCTTTTATCGCCGCTTCGCGTGCCTTCACGTCGATATCGGCACCGCTTTTCAGAAAAGCATTGTATTCTTCGAGTGAGTCGAGCACTTTACCGCCAGGAAGGCGGACATCATAGCCTTTTATCTCAAAGCGATATTCTTTGGTGAGTAATATCTTTTCGTCTTTGGTCGGGATGATAAGCCGTGTGCCAGGAGCGCGTCGTGCGAATTCTCTGAGAATCTGTTTGTCACCGATCTGTATCGACTGCTGTACTAGCTCCAAAAGCTTTCCCTGATAGATGACTTTTTCTGGCCCGGCAGGTGTCGGCATGTTCGCAATGTAGCAGAAAATACTCGATTTGCATTGCGGGGAAAATATTGGCAAAGTACTGACAGCTTGGTCGCGCTGAAGCGACTGGTAGCAACATGAGGAGCGACAATGACCACGGATTCATTTCCGGTATTCTTGCGAAAACTCGCGCTGGCGGAACAGGCTGTGCGCACGCACAATTGCCAATTTATGAGCAGTGGCTTTATTGCGGCCGTTAGCAACGCCGGATTCCCATTTGACGACGGGCTCGTGGAGAATCCGATCTGCAGGGCCGTGAATACAGCTCGTACCGCACTCTCTTTTTTCGAGAAGATGGCAGCGGCGTACGAAGCCTGGGAGTACTATCAGAAACAGGAACTTCCGCTCCCGGTCGTCGCAGCCATTCCTGTCAATCGCCGAGTCGACGAAATCGGGTGCTAGCGAATCGTCGTCGAGACAAATGTCTGCAAACGAAACGGGCGCTTTCCGAAGGAAAGCGCCCGTTTGATTTTATGTACTCAATCTTATTCCGTCTGCTCTTCGACTTTTGCGTTCGGGATGTCGCGGTCTTCTGCGCCTTCAGGATTCGTAAGAGTTTCGCCTTCGGACTGCTCCTCGGCTTCGCTCGTTGATTCTATCTTGGCTTCGACCGCAAGGTCGTCTTTGTTTATCTTTTCCTCTTCGGCAGCAGGAGCTTCGGGGCTACCTGACGAGCGGATGTCTATCTTCCAGCCGGTGAGACGCGCTGCAAGACGGACGTTCTGGCCGCCGCGACCGATAGCGAGAGACTGCTGGTCTTCTGCGACTTGTACGACAGCGCGGTTCTCATCTTCAAAAAGCTCTACTGCCATTATCTGTGCAGGCTTGAGAGCTTCTTTCACGAAGTCACCAGAATTTTGTGACCATTCGACGACATCTATTTTCTCACCGCCGAGCTCGGAGGTAACCACTGCGACGCGTACGCCGCGCTGACCGACGAGAGCGCCTACGGGATCCACATGTTCGTCGTTGGAAAACACCGCAATCTTCGCGCGAGAGCCTGGCTCACGCACTATCGCTTTGACTTCGACGACGCCGGAAGCCATCTCAGGCACTTCGGTTTCGAAAAGCTTGGTCAGGAATTTCGGATGTGAGCGGGAAAGGCGGATGAATGTGCCGCGTACGCCTTCGTCTACGCGAAGGAGAAGTGCGCGCACGCGCTCGCCCTGGCGATAGCGCTCGCCCGGGATCTGTTCGTCGTAGGGAAGTATCGCTGTCGCACGGCCGAGGTCGATGAAAAGATTGCCTCGCTCGAAGCGCTGTACGTGACCGGTCACTATCTGACCCTCGCGCTCGCCGTACTCTTCGATGATAGAAGCTCGCTCTGCTTCGCGGACTTTCTGCATGATGACCTGCTTTGCGGCCTGTGCTGCGATGCGGCCGAAGTCTTCACGTGTCTCGAGCGGGAAAGAGATCTCTTCGTCGAGCTGGGCGTCTTTCTTCATACGCTGCGCGTCTGCGAGCATGATGTGCTGTTCGGGGTTGAAACGAGAGCGATGATCGTCTTCGCCGGTAGCTTCCTCGTCTTCTTTGCGCACGAGCGTCTCGTCGACGACTATCTTTGCCTGACGGAACTCTACGTCGCCAGTCTCAGGATGGATGGTCGCGCGGATTATCTGGCCGCGTTTGCCGTATTCACGGCGATACGCTGCGGCGATAGCGGTCTCAAGTGCATTCAAAACAGACTCACGGGTGATGCCGCGCTCCTGTTGCAGCTCGTCGAAAGCCGCATTTAGTGATTTGAGGTCAAAAAGTGCCATATGGATTATGTTGTTATTTTAATTGCTCGAAAGGCATGTTTTCTAAGCGCCTTTCAACAAAAATTCCGGCTGCTGCCGGAACTAATATCGAGAGTATACTCCATCTCATAGAAATGTCAAACGCTAGAATATGGCTTTCCATAAGGCTTAAATAGGACAAAAAAGTGCAGCTGCCGTATCTGGTACGGCAGCTGCAAGAAAGGATTCCGCGCCAGGTTTTAGACGTGGGCGACGATGAAGCGCTTCAGTGCTTCAGGGTCTGGGTCGATGGCGTGGATGGTCTCGGGAAGTTCAAGAACACGCCTGAGACTCTCTGGGACCTCCGGCTCGATGTCTCCGAAGTCTTTGAGAGCCTCGCGGATGGTGTCCGGAAACTTCGCGGGATGCGCCGTTTCTGCAACGATGAGCGGCACGTCCGGACTGCAAAACTGCAAGCCGACGTGCATGCCCACTGCGGTATGAGGATCGATGATCACACCGTATTCTTTGTACACGCGAGCGATAGTGGAGCTGACTTCTTTGACGTTCGCGCGCCCCGACCTCCACCCATAGTAGAGTGCCGGTAGGAGAGATCGTCCGTCGAACTCACCGTTCTCCTTGAGGTCCCTCCACAGATCGCGCACGAGATCTCCGTCGCCATCGGCAGCGTCGTAGATGAGCCGTTCGAAGTTCGAAGCCAGCTGGATGTCCATCGACGGACTCGTGGTCGGGACGACTTCGTCGTCCGTTCTTCTTCGATAGATCCCGCTGATGAAGAAATCGTACAGCACGTCGTTCTCGTTGGTGGCCACGATGATCCGGCGGATGGGAACTCCCATCTGCCGCGCCACATGTGCCGCGAGCGCATTACCGAAGTTGCCCGTCGGGACAGAGAAATCCACCTGCTGGTCGTTACTCTTCGTCGCTTTGAGATACGCGTAGATGTAGTAGACCACTTGGGCGGCGATACGTGCCCAGTTGATGGAATTCATGGCGCCGACCTTGTACTTCTTCTTGAACTCAAGGTCGTCGAAGACTGTCTTTGCCATCCATTGCAGACGATCAAACGGCGCATCGACCTCGAGTGCATATACGTTGGATGCGCCAAGCGTCGTCATCATCTTCCGCTGGCACTCGCTCGTGCGTCCGCGAGGGTAGAGGATGAAAAGATTCTGTCTCACTCTGCCTTTCACTGCAAACCCCGCTGCCGCGCCGGTGTCGCCGGAAGTCGCGGTAACGATATTCAGCGTGTCGTTCTTCTTCTGCAGTGCGTGCTCCATCAAGGCTCCGAGCAGCTGCAGCGGCACGTCTTTGAACGCTAAGGTCTTGCCTTCGGAAAGTTTCAGGAGCGCGAGTCCATGCCGCAGAAACTGGAGAGGCGTGATCTCTTTGCTCCCGAATATCTCGGGTCGGTATACGCGCTCAAGCATGAGCGCCATGTCGCCAGATGAGATATCTGGTGCGAAATGCCGCATGACGTGCCACGCAACAGTCCGATATGTCACGGCGGGCACGCCGCGAAATGTATCTAGGTCGAACTGCGGATATGATCTCGGCATATAGAGGCCGCCGTCTGGAGCGAGACCTTCGAGAAGAATCTCAAGGAAGTCTCTGGGGGCGGCAACGCCGCGGGTCGAAACGTAGCGCATGTTGTCCTCTCAAAGATCTGGGTGCAGGATTGCACCAGAAACCGGATGGAGCATACGTCGGCGAGAGTGTTTATACAAATATAAAAAAGAGCGGCTGCCAATCGGCAACCGCTTTCGTCATCACTCTGAATCGTGGAAAGGCGTCAAGCGCCCCGCTGATCGCGCCAGAGTTCATACTTCCGTCCACAGTCGGCGCAAGTGACTTCATCCACGAAACCGACCAGCCCGTGTCCTGCCATGCAGGGGTTGATCTCGGCGCAGTCACGGCAGTACCACAGCTCAGCATAGGTGCCGATGGTCTTGCGCTCCTGGGTCGTTACAGTCGCGGAGGAAGTCGTTCTTGACGAGGATTTTGGCCCCGAAAGAGAATGACCGCTCCGGTTCACAGCGTATTGTGCCGGAGCCATCTTCACCCGTGGATTCTCGCGGGCGAAGGCGGTGCGGTGATGTGTTTCGATGCCGTCGCGTTTCACGATGAATTGTTTGCCCTCTTTCGTTCTGCAGCCGCTACTGTTGCAGCGAAAGCGATTTCGAGAAAGCGGAGTAAAAGTGCATGCCCGGGTCGACATCTTGCATCTCCTCAATGTTTCGGGTCCATGATTTGTACCCAGCTACAGGGTCACTGTCAAACCTCTTCAGTAGTCATAGCAATCATTATTTAGAGAACAAAAAACTGGCGGCCGCTATCGTGCGGTCGCCAGTCAATCTTGGTGTTCACAGGCACTCTTCCCATACGGCCGCATACCCGCACGGCTCCAGCCGTGCTTCCATCTGGTGCGCCAGATAGTCTCTGAGTACAGGGTCCTGGATCTCTTCCAGGTAGGAATGGCATTTAAGCCAGCCTTTACTGCAAATCTGTTGCAGCATCGGCTCCAGCTTGAATTCAAACTCGCCGAGGTCGAGGTTGCACACGAAGCCATCAGGATACACGCCGTGATCTACCGCCAGATTAAATATCGGACGGGTGATACCGTATCGCGCCAGCTCAAGTACGTTGTCGATATAGCCATCGACGGCCCTTTGGTTTTCGGCCAGAGGGCGCGTACGGAAATACCGGCTCAACGTCACGACGCAGTCTTGTTCGTACGTGCCGTCCCCGCATTCGCTGGCGTTACCGATGAGTCGCGCTTTGTCTGCGGGCACCCTGCGGATGCTTTCGCGGATGCTCCCACGCGCGCGCAGTCTGCTCATGATGATCCACAGGATCCCTTCAGGGAATTTCTTCCATCTGAAGATAGTGGCCAGCTGCTCGAGTATCTTCTTCGGATGCTTGCGAACCCGGCCGTTCCCCAGATCTACCACCTTGAATTGCAGTCCCTCACCGATATGAATCATTGCAAAGCTCCCCGTTGTACCTCAATGAACGAAACGGGATTGTGTTATGGATGATTATCCGTGTCAAACCGATCTTAGATGCGTGAAGCAAAAACAGGGCGCCGATCGTCGGCGCCCTGCAGAAGTCTTGCTGGCTCGGTTACTCCTTCGACATCAGATGCCGGAATGCATCGACATCTTCAGCATCGGCGATGAATCCAGGGTGCCGTCGCATCGAGGCTTCGACGATGCGAAACGCATCTTTCGCAGCTTTTGGCGGAAAGAAATAGCCGCCGGGCATTCCAGCTTGGGTATGCCATAGGCCATCGGTGAGGCTACAATGGGAAACACTCTCCGAGCTATCTCTAATTTCTTGCGATCATGTAGTTATAAAAAGAACCGCCCCGACGCGATGCGATGGGGCAAGTCAAAGGATATTTTCTACGCTGCCTGAGACGTGAACTCTCCGGCCAGATTGTTTTGACACAGATGTTCGCGAAGGCGCTGTGCGAACACTCGCTGATATTTCGCCTGCATGGTCAGACGCCATGCATTGAATTCGGTGTGATACCTAGCACGCCTTTTCTTATGCCCATGGGTGCGCTTGCCGGCATGCGCCGCGAGGTTTTCTCGACGACTCGCGAATTGTTCGAGAAGCTTTGCTTCTTCTCTGTTTATCAGCGTATACAGGATGTCGCGGTCGGGCAACCACAGAGCGAGAAGAAAATCGCGAGAACGCATCTCGATGACCTTGTCGATCTCGGTGACTGTTAACCGGACATCGAGCGTGATATCGAGCGTGCGACGTTTGATCAGAAGATTGCGCAGCTGCCGCACAGGAGCGCGTTGCCGGCCCGAACCGATATCGAAGCAGAGCTGAGAGTGCCAGAGGATTCGCTCAGGATATTCCCAGATGCGCGGTACAGGGCCGCGGTTGTTGAGCTGGTGCTTGAACCACCGATACCGAAGTTCAGTCATGTTGATGCGCACTTCGTCCTCGAACTGCGGAGCTATCCAGTCCACGCCGGGGTATTCGTGGATCTCGCCACGTACCCAACGACCACAGTCTTCGGAGAAGGCAAACACAGGATTCACCTTGCGTCCGATCCGAGATACGTCCTCGTAGTCGAACGCGATGATCGCGTTTTGACCGCGGACCATGGCGCAGCGTGCACGGTATTCTTCCATGGTCAGGCCGCAAGCGTCTGCGACGGCCTGCTGAAGCTCTGGCGTCTGCTGCACGTGTGGGTCGTTCTCTTCGATATCGTGCTGCAGACGTTCGAGCGACCTGCCGTTGAACATAGGCGCATTGCGAAGGGGGATGCAGTATTCCGTGTCGCCGATCTTCAGACACATCCTCGTCACTCCTCTGTAGTAGATGCCGTGAAACTCAAAGTGCCTGCGGCGAGGCTACCATGGGAAACATGCAAAAAGCAATTGGCAGAAAACATATTCACTGCGGCTCGGCTTATATGAATTTTCTTTCTCGGGTTATTTCTCTTTCACCATCTTTTGGAATTTGGGCTTCTTTCAGTTCGCCGTTTTCGTCCAGGGTGAAAAGCGCATCGAAACCGTCGGTCATCTCTGGCGGAGCATCTTTCAGGCTCTGAGCACGTTTATCAAAAACCTCGCGCGAAACCTTCCTGTCTCTGGCGAGGTTGCGCGCCCATGCTATTTCGGTAGGAGGGTCGAGGAATATTCCCTGGATCTTCTGCACGCCGTTTTCGCGCGCAAATCCTATGAACCTCTGACGGATGTCATCTGCAAATGTCGCGTCGACGACGACGCTTTTCCCGCCTTTGATGCTTTCTATCATCCGCGAACCTATCTCATACCACTCGCGCTCGGTAGCAGGCTGGCCTTCTGGCAGATCGTATTTTTCACGCACGTCATCCATGCTGATGAATTCATATCCGTATTTCTCCGCAAAGCTCCGTAGTACCGTGGACTTTCCCGCTCCGGGTATTCCAATTCCCATAATCAGTTTCGGCATATCGGGATTGTACCTTACAAGTTCTGAACTCTATTAAGAAGTTATTAAGCCGCTATCGGTCAGATATTCTTCCAAACAGAAACGGCCGCTCTCCGAAAAGAGCGGCCGTCGAGATCAAGGTTGCACGATTCAGTGATCGTCCTTTGGCATCAGATGCCGGAATGCATCGACGCCTTCGGCGTCAGCGGTGAACCCAGGGTGCCGCCGCATCGAGGCTTCGACGATGCGAAGCGCATCTTTCGCGGTTCTTGGCGGAAAGAAATATCCGCCGGACGTTCCAGCTTGGGTATGCCATAGGCCGTCGGTGTGCAGATACATTCCTCTGACGCGCCCATCGGAAGTCACGACGATTGTGTAGATGTATCTCCAGTTCCCCAGTCCGACTCCGCGGCCTTTGGGACCACGATTGATCGTCGGCTGATTCAGGAATTGAAGCTCTTCCGTCTTGAAGACGGTCTGTACGGGCGCACTCTCTACTCCCTTTATCCTCTTCTTTGCACGCATCGTCTGCCTCCTTGGCTAGTCGGTGGAATCGGTGAAACTCGCTGCCGTGAGGCTACCACAGGAAACGCTCGTTAAGCAATCTAAATATTTTTCTTACTTTATGCGCATATGAGACACGGCCGCGTTGACACTTGTGTGGTGCCAGTGTACTTTCTTTGCACGGCAACAGCTCTTTCAGTGGGATTTAAAAATATGACAGACATCGTAGTGCGCTTGCCTGTGCGAGAGGCTCAAGGGAGCGCGGAATCCCTTGCACACATCGTGATCATTATCGGTGCGATAGTCTCCACTGGACTGCTCATGGTTCTCGGTCTGCAGTATTTCGGTATTGCAGATACCTCGATAGGCACACTGCTGATGGATTTCGCAGTGAACGGCGAACGAAACTTCGACCCGACCAGGGATCATCACGAACAATGGGGCGATGCGCTTTATGCGCTCCTCGCGGTGCCGATATTAGTCTCGTTCATTATCGCGCTGCCACTTGCGGCGGCGAGAAAGCGATAGTCGATAGATACGACAGCGACGGTATAAAAGAAAAACGGGGCGACTAACCATGTCGCCCCGTTTACTAGTTATTAGTTCCAGAAAGAAATATCATCTTTCTTTGCTCGATATCATAACCAACGCGCGACGCCGCCGTGGTGCGAGCATGTGCCACTGTGGTGCTGGCTAAAGCTGTATGACCCATCGCGACATTGTGCAGAAGCTCCGGTCGGGATCGAGTTGTCCGGGGTATGGGTGGGTGAGGGGACTTTGTTACCGTCTACGTTGGTGTAGTAGGTGGGTTTCGTCGGAGCGGTGGACTTAGTCGACGAGGCTACTGTGGGTGGTGAAACAGGACTCACGGATGTTTCACTGAGCGGAGTTACTGTCGGTAGAGCAGAGGTTTCAGGAACCTGCGATACAGTCTGTGCAACGCTCGCGACCTGGCTTTGGCTAGGAGCGGTCTGGCTGGCACCGGCTCCATATAATAGAGCGATACCCACTACAGCCGGGACGATGTACCGGGCGCGCTGGTACCAAGGCTTTTCTGCTGGGGTCATTTATCCAGCATGCTACCACCTCCCCCGCGTGTCAAAGTGCTACGTTTGTCGGTGTTACATGCAAATCGAGCCGAATGTAACTTGTGACCGTTCTGAAACCCTACCGGAGCCTGATTCGCGCGCTGTGAAACTAACATTTTTTCTTGTTTTGGGTAAACCTCATTTTGCCGACGTGGCTCGGTGTTTAAGTCGGTGTTGAAACTGCTCTACTGAGATAATTGGCTCTCAATAAAATCGATGACCTCCAGAGTTTTTTCCCAGTAGTCCTTCACTCTAGCGAAGGTAATTGCGCTACTTCCACCGTGTGCGATGTGATGTCGATCATTCATCAAGCTATCAATCGCTTCTTTTCGTCCGTTTTCTACAGAAAATCTTTCAATCTCATCATGCCATGTCGGACTGAAGGCGGCAGCTACGACGAGAATATTATGCATCTTGGGCGTCTGAACTCTATCGAGTTTGGAGAGTACGAAGTTCGTTACCTCGATGTTCGCCTTAGTTCGAGAATATGTGCCGAAAAGTTCCTCAATAGCATTTTCAACAAATCCAGCGCATTGGACGCAGAGGTACCGCGCCCAGTGTGACATCATTTCTATATCTCCAGACTGGGTCGATATTTTTTGGAAGAGGGCTTCGATTTTTTCCTGTTGACGTTTTAGTTCACGGTTTTGCATCTATAGGTCGGAAAAGGCACGCGTGGCAATATCGATTCTCTTTTTTACGTTTGTTTCATCCGAAGTGGCCTTAGAAATGGCTGCCAGAAAATCCTCGTTTTTGAGCAAGTCTGAGTATGCTTTTTTAAGGTCGGCCTTTTTTATATCGCCGCCCTTTTTTAGGCGGCGGCTCAAGCCAACCATTACTGCATCGAAAAATGCTGTGTTTATTACTTTCCCAACTCTAAAAGAGAGCTTGCCCATTGCGTTATAAATCTCATCAACAGTTTTAATAAACATCTCTTCGCCCTCCTTCAGCATGGCGGGCTCAGCGTTTCGAGTCTTGGAGGCAAATTTGTTGAGAAATTCGCCGAGTGGTTTTTTGTACTTCGCGGAGTCAAAATAGAACGCGAGAAAGCGAAGGATAAGTTCTTGGTCTTTTAGTCTGTTGCTTACCGGCCCGAAGATGGCTCGCCAAGTTTTATATTTGTTCAGTTTTGCTACGGCATCGATTAGTGCGCCATGATAAAGCGCGACGCGAATTTCCTGCTGATATAAAAGTCTGCCACCGTTATTTAGGCGTTCGAAGATATGGTACAGACTTGTGTCTTCGCCGGTAGGGTATTCCTGTTTGACGACCGTTGCATGAAGTATCGAGTCGTCGAGCTTATTTCTATCCTTTTCAGACAAGTCTTTATAGGCTTTTCCTTCAAACTGAGGTTGAACATTTTTTAGTCTAAATACTCTTTTCTCATCGGCGCCTTCCGGAGGATTAAAAAAGCCGTTATAGAAAAATTGTAATGTTTTAAGTCGCTGTTGACCATCGATAACAAGAAGTTTATTTTCCTCGGCCTCCTTTGCAAGGAAGATTCCAGGTACCGGAAGACCAAGCAATAAAGATTCTACAAATCGAGAAGCCTCTGGTTGGTCCCATACGAAATTTCGCTGAAACGGAGGAATGAACACCTTGCCTTCGTTTAGCCGATTTACCAAACCTCTAACGTCGTAGTCTGCTCCGAAACTCGAGACCGTATATTCTTGGGGAGTTACGGTCGTATCATCAGCGGCCTCGTCCTGAATCTGTTTGTCCGCTGCTTCCTTTGCCATGGGAGCGATTTTACAGTAACAGGGGGCTTAGTAAAGAATTGGCATACGCTAGTATCCCAGTACCCCTGTGCATGAGGGGGATTTATACCTAGTAGCCAGCTACTATATATTGTGTACTTTGGGGCGTGAAACAGGGGTTTTCCTTACTTTTCCAGCCCAAAGATATTGATGGTGTCGGTCGAGCTTTCTTCCGGCTCCGGGAATATCGCACTAAGGATAATACCGCAGACGAGAAGCAGCCCCAAGAGATCTATATAGCCTTGCATAGGGGAGAGTTATACCCCGAACCCCACCCTTGAAGTCCAGTCTATATAATAGTGTCGTTTTTCGGTTACTCAGGGGTTATTTGCCGCGTTCGCGTATGAGAGAAACGGTTTCACCGTCCAGCAATACCTCTGCAGGGCGGGGACGGAGGTTGTAGTCGCTTGCCATGGCGTAGCCGTAGGCGCCGGCGTTACGGATGGCGAGGATGTCGCCGATCTCTGGCATCGGGAGCATGCGGTCTTTGGCCAAGACATCGCCGGACTCGCAGTAATAGCCGGCTATGGTGACTTTCTTCTGCGGAGCGTCGGGGCGTGAGACGTTATCTATAGTATGGTGCGAGCCGTACATGGCGGGGCGGACGAGGTGGCCCATGCCGCTGTCGACGCCGACAAAAGTCTTTTCAGAGTTATCTTTGATATCGACGACCGTGACATACAGCGTGCCGCTCTCGGCGACCAGATAGCGGCCTGGCTCAAAAGACATCTTGAGTGTGCGGCCCGTCTCCTCTGTAAATCTTTTCACGCGCTCCGAGACCGCGGTGCCGAGTGCTGCTATATCGAGCCGTGCTTCGCCAGGGTTGTACGGAATCCCTAAGCCTCCGCCGAAATCCAGATGTTCAAGCTCGGGGATACGCGAAGCTGCTTCAAAAAGCACGTCCATCGCTTCTATAAAAGTATCGACTTCCAAAATATTTGAGCCGATGTGCTGATGGAGCCCGGTGATGCGGAGCTTGTATTTCTCTGCCAGCGCTTTAAGTCCGTCGATATTGGCAGCATCAATGCCGAATTTACTATCTGGTCCTCCGGTGATGACGTGCTCATGGTGCCCTGCGCCGACGCCTAAGTTGAGCCGTACAGAAATGTCTCGCCCAGGAAAGTGCTTGCCGAATTGTTCGACTTGCGTGAGCGAGTCGAGATGCATGCGGATTCCTAGGTTTACGACTTCGACAAGCTCGCTCTCGTGGATGCTCCCGCAGGTATAGGCGATGTCAGCTATGGGGACGCCCGCCTCGTGTGCGACGGCGATCTCTCCCGGACTTACGCATTCGATGCCGAAGCCTTCTTTATAGATGAGCGCGACTACGCTCGGGTTGGTGTTGGCTTTGCAGGCATAGTAGAGCGTGAAATCCGGGAACGCTTCCTTTAATTCTGCACAGCGCGCGCGGATAATAGCCGCGTCATATGCATAGAGCGGGGAGCCGAACTCCTCGAGCATCTCTTTTGGCTTCATGAGCCTTATCATACCTATCTTTCTTAAATTATCCTCACTAGCGGCGGAAAAGTGCTGGTATACTGAATGCCGAACCATGTATATTTCTGACACTCAATTGAAGACGTTCCTCTCAGACGCGGGGCTCGTCTCCCAGAAAGACTTCGACAACGCAGAAAAAGAGGCGAAAGACTCCAACAAGACCGTCGGAGAGATACTTACCGCACACAATAATATAGGAGAAGACGAGCTGCGCCGCACGTATGCCTACATCCTCGGCATTCCGTTCGTGTCATTGGTCGGGATAAGCATAGATTTTTCGACCATCTCGCTCATCCCTGAACCAGTCGCTCGCCGCAACAACATCATCGCGTATGCTCACAAAGGCAATGATCTCGAAGTCGCGATGCTCGACACCGACGACCTCGCGGCCATCGACTTCATCAAGAAAAAGACACATCTGAAAGTGCTTCCGCGCCTCACCGATGTCGCGAGCATCAAAGCCGCGCTCAAGCTCTATCAGGCAGGGCTTAAAGACAATCTCGGCGACGTCATCAAGAGAGAGACCGAGGCGCTCCAGACCGGTGAGGGGACGAAAGAGGACCTGCAGAAAGTCGCAGAAGGCACTTCTGCTGTACGCATCGTCGACACGCTTTTGCGCCACGCCACCGCACAGGGCGCATCCGACATACATATAGAGCCGATGGAAAATTCCCTCCTCATCCGTTATCGCATCGACGGCATCTTGCACGACGCGATGGAACTCCCCAAACACGCGGCTCCTGCTATCACTGCGCGCCTGAAAGTGCTCTCCAACATGCGGCTCGACGAACATCGTCTGCCGCAAGACGGACGCTTCGGTGCAGAGGGCGCAGGTGAAAAGGTTTCATTCCGTGTATCCGTGCTACCTACCTACTTCGGGGAAAAGATAGTCATGCGACTCCTACGCGAAAACATTTCCGGATTTACGCTCGAAAGCATTGGTTTCCATGGTGTCGGACTCGAGCGGGTGCACGAAGCGACGCGAAAGACCACCGGCATGATACTTTCCTGCGGCCCGACCGGCGCCGGAAAATCCACGACGCTCTATACGCTTCTCGACATCGTGAACACGCCTAATGTAAATATCTCCACGATCGAAGACCCGATAGAATTCCAGATGCCGCGCGTAAACCAGACGCAGGTGCGTCCCGACATCGGATTCACGTTCGCTTCCGGCATGCGCTCTCTGGTGCGCCAGGACCCGGATATCATCATGGTCGGCGAGATCCGTGACAAAGAAACCGCATCGCTCGCGATAAACGCGGCACTCACCGGTCACTTGGTGCTCTCGACCCTCCACACCAACACCGCAGCAGGTGCGATACCGCGACTTCTCGATATGGGTGTCGAGCCGTTCCTGCTTGCATCCACGCTGCGTGTCGTCATCGGCCAGCGTCTCGTCCGCAAACTCACGACCGACAAAGAAAAATACGACCTTTCGCGCGACCAGCAGTCGCAACTCGAACGCATCGTCGACGCCGGTATGGTACTCAAAGCTCTGAAAGAAGAGAAGATAGTCACCAAAGATTCTACATGGAAAGATATCTCTTTCTTCCATCCGCGCTCGTCAGCGACCTCGGCATCGGGTTTTGCTGGTCGCGTCGGCATCTACGAAGTCATGCCGGTCACGTCTACGATAAAAGAACTCATGATGAAAGGTGGCGCGGATTCAGAAATGGAAAAACAGGCACGCTCTGAAGGGATGCTGACGATGAGCGAAGACGGCATATTCAAAGCCGCACAAGGCATGACGACGATAGAAGAGGTCTTGCGTGTTATCACCGAATAAATGCCACGCATCCAGCGTCGCGCCTCTGACCTTGCGACGGGCCCCACCCCCGTCTCACTTCATTGACTCTACAAGGGTATATAAGTAGAGTGCTCACATGAAGAAAATCTTGGCAGCCTCTGCCTCAGCGGTATTACTCGCGCTTCCGGGCATCGCTCTCGCGGGCGGGTATTACGATACGTATGGCGGCTATGGCTACGGGAACCAGGGATATTACGGCTATCCCGCACAACAGGTGTACTACAGCTGGGGGAATCCATCGATGTCTGTCCCGGAATACGGTTGCAACGGCGTCTATCAATACACACCATGCCAGCCGATAGTGTACCAGCAGCCGCAACGACAGCAGTACTATCAGCAGCCAACATACAACTATCCCCAGTACAATTACCCTCAACAGCAGTACTATCCGCAGACGCAGCAATACAATCCGTACTTGTACAACACGAACACAAACAACAACACGAACAACAACGTGAATAACATAGTCATCTCGAACAACAGTAACGCGTACATGTATATCCCCGGCTACGGATACTATCCCTGGTAATCTAATTTCCACGGAACATTCATGAGATAACGACTCCGGCGTATCTCACGCGGTATACTTTAGTGCGTGGCTCGTTTCACCTACACGGCGCAGAAAGCGGACGGCGAAGTATATAAAGGCGTCGCGAACGCTCAAGACCGTTTTGAACTCTACAACATCATCCGCCGAGAAGGCGGGCATCTCCTCTCGCTTCAGCTCGACCGGTCCAACGACCGTTTGAGCATTACCTATTGGATAGGGAAGATCACGACGGTGCCGCAGCAGCAGAAGATCCTCTTTACGCGTAACCTCGGTGTCATGCTCAGTGCCGGGCTCCCGCTCTCACGAGCGCTTGCGGTGATGGAGCGCCAGACAAAAGACGCTCATCTCGTGCAGGCGATATCAGAGATATCGAGCGACGTACGCCACGGCACGACGCTTCATGACTCGATCGCGAAATTCCCGAAGATATTCCCGCGCCTTACGGTCGCCATGGTGCGCGCAGGAGAAGAAGGCGGCGACCTGGCCTCCGCGCTCGTCGTCGCGTCCGAGCAGATGGAGCATGCGTCGGAGCTCAAGAAAAAGATCCGCGGCGCGATGATATATCCTTCGATAATCTTGCTCACTATCGTCATCATCGGCGTACTCATGATGCTCTACGTGGTGCCGACGCTCTCAGCCACGTTTGCCCAGCTCGGATCGGCGCTGCCGCTTCCGACACAGATAGTGCTCAATTTCAGCAATTTTCTCGTAAATTATACGGTAGTCGCGATAGGAGGGATGGTCCTCTCGGTGGTGTTGGTAGCGGCTTTTCTGCGCACCAAACAAGGAAGCCGCATGACAGACTTCGTGGTTCTGCGGCTGCCGCTCATAAACGAGATGGTGCGTGAAGTGAACGCCGCGCGCACTTCTCGTACGCTCGCTTCACTCCTTTCTTCCGGTGTCGGGATACTTCCTGCACTCGATATCGCCGTCGATGTCGTCCAGAATTCGTATTTCAAGGAAGTGATACTGGAAGCGCAGAAGGCAGTCGGCGCAGGGGACCCGCTCTCAAAGACTTTCACCAGGCGCGAAGATCTGTATCCTCCTTTCGTAGGAGAGATGATGTCGGTCGGGGAAGAGACAGGAAAGACTCCCGACATGCTATCTCGTCTTGCACAGTATTATGAGAACGAAGTAGACCGAAAGACCAAAGACATGTCGACTATCATCGAGCCGATACTCATGCTCATGATAGGCGCGATGGTCGGTTTTTTCGCGGTGTCGATGATAATGCCGATATACTCGATATCGTCGCATATCTAAAGCTGATCTTATACAAAGCTCCGTAGGAGAGAGGTTTGCGGAGAGCCGCAAACCTTTTTACGTGAGCCGGACTTTTCTTACTGCGTGATCACGTACGAACCAGGAACTATCGCGAAAGATCCGCCGGGACCAGAATAGAAGTTCGCATTCACAAGGCCGCTATCATACGTAAGTGTTGCGCCTCCGGTCATGATTATCTTATTTCCGGTCACTGCTTTCAGGGCGCTGCCGCCTGAGAGATTTACGGTCCCATCTTGCGCGACGAGCGCGACGGTTCCTGCCCCACCACTTTCGTTTATAGCGTATGCACCGTTACATCCCGCGTCGGCCGGACACGCACTTGTAGTAATCATGAATGGATAGCTTCCTGCGGAGCCTGAACCTTGGAACGACGCACCGCCGTCTATGCTGATCGGGCCGTCACTGATGAGTGCGCCTTCGTTACCTGCATAGGAAGCGCTGAGTTTCACTATTCCACCAGCGGTGATATTTACAGAGCCGGTGACCCATAGCGTGCCCGTGAGTGTCAGGGTTCCGCCGCCGTTTACGGTGAGGTTTCCGACTATCTTTTCTGGGCCCATGGTCGCACCGGAAAAGCCTACCGTGACATCTCCTGTGTGAAGGGTGCCTGCCGCCGCATCATTTTTCCAGTCAGTGATGTTACCGTCGGAAATAGGCATTGCTACCGGAGTCGGATCTGCTTTCGAAGTGTCGCATGCCTTATTGTTTACAGAGCCGGTCTGGCAATACAGAGGCCCGCTCATAGTCGCGCCTTTTACCATATGCGCCCATACTACGTCAGAAGCTGTCGTGCCGATGATGACGCCGCCGGAGTAGGTGTCGCCACCGATATACGAAGTGCCGCCGCCGGTATAGATGCGGAAGTATCCGTCGAGACCTGAGGGCGAAGTGGCAGACCAGCTCGATGAATATCTTCCTATCATCGCCGAGCCGTTCGCGTAACTTGAGTTCGCGCCAATGACGTAGTAATTCGAAGCGCTGCTCGCGCCGTCTATTACGAGCCAGTACGTTTGCCCGGGCTGAAGTATCGGCGTGGTGGGCATAGTGACATTTACCCAGCCGAAGCTTGTCGTGACGACAGAGGCGCTAAGCGTTCCGGTCATGACGACATCGGTACCGGGCTGCCCGCCGTTGTCGTTGATGATGCGGACTGTTTCGTTCGATGGCGAGCCGACTTTCTTGATATAGAGCTGGATGTAGTTCATCGGCTCCTGTGAAGCCATCTGGAAGCTTTGTGCGAAATCTTCGCTGGGGGACGCGTTTCCAAAAGTAACGCAGGTCGAAGCGGTACAGCTCGATATAGGTGTCGGCGTATCGTTCGTCTGATCAGAAGACGTCGCTGCGGGATTCGCCGCTATAGCGCTTCCGGTTATGTGCACGCCGTTGGTCGCCACGATGTTGCCGTTGGAGTAGATGCTTCCGTTTACGGTGGAGCCGCCGTTCATGACGTAGCCGCCTTCGCCGACCTGCACGCCGTAGTGGAACGCTACCGCGGAGTTACCGATGGATGCGGTCACTTTTACCGTGCGGGTGGATACTGGCGAAGCCTGGCTCGGGACGTAGCTCGTAGCCGTGACGCGTTTGTTGCTCGAATCGATGGAAGATATCGAGATGACAACAGTGCCGCCAGGAAGCGTAAAGGTTTCGCCGGTGTAATTCGCGTTCTGGTTGAGTTGGTAGATCGCTTTATCAACGCCGGCTTCCGCGAGCTGGAGCGCCTGGGAATCGCCCGCAGAGTGTTTCTCGAACGTCGCGTATTGGTTCGTATATGAGATCAGGCCGGCGGATATCGCGAACAATATCGCCGTGAATACGAGCGCAGTCAGGAGGACATATCCACCGCCACTCTTGTTGCCGATACTAGAGAAGAAAGTCGTAATAGGGTTATTACGGATATCCATACTATTTATTACGTAAGTATACCTGTTGTTTCAGGTGCGATGTGAAGTTTTCCTGTTTTACCTGCGCTTTGGTGCTGATGTCCGCTGTCACGCTCGATGCAGACGTGGGACTCGCGTTGTCATAGGTAAAGGTGAGGTTACTGACGAGGTCGCTGAATTTCTTCGTGCCAGCAGTGCGTGCGCTTGAAGCGTTGGTGTCGAGACGGCGGTACGCTGACGTGCTCGAAGAGTAGAGGATGGCGTAATCATAGGTATTCGATATCACGTCGCCAGAAGAGTTTATGGCCGGCATCTCGAAGATGACCGTCGTAGAGCCGGTGGTGTATGCCGTGCCGGAAACCGTACGCGACGCGACGATGGCGTCGGCCTGGAGAGACATGTCGTTGAATTCGTTGAGAAAAGCTGCAGCCGAAGACGAGGTGTTGATGCTTGCGTTCTGATAGAGATAAGAATTGCTGTAGGTGACGTATATCTCGACTACTGCAAGGAGGAGGATCACCGAAATAGCTATGACGATGATCATCTCAATCACAGAAAACCCGCGGAAAGTATTCATATGCCGCCCGAATTCGTTATGAGCGTGGTTTCTGAGAGATAGAGCGTGGTGCTCGCTTCGACCCAGGAAACGCCGACAGTAACTTGTTTGATGCTTGCGTTGTAGTCGCTCACCGTGGTCGAGGCCGCGGCGCTCTGCAGCGTATTGAGCTGCGTGTCAGTAAAAGTCCCGCTGGAGCCGACACTGCCGTAGCCTCCGGCGCGAAGGGAAGCCATCTTCTGGTTTACGACGCGAAGTGCGATGTCTTTATGCGCCTGGATCTTCGCGAGCTGGTTGGAAGAAAATGCAGATACGTAGAATACCAGCATCAATACGAGTATGAATATCGTGATGACGACTTCGATAAGCGAAAAACCTTTTTGTGAGATGCTTTTTTTCACACTTCCCAGTCCATAAATTCTAGCACGCGCATGTGCGGGCGGACGGAATATTCCTCTCTATTTGTCATCCTTCGCCACATGCTACAATCCGCGCATGAAATCTATCCTCGTGGCCAACTGGAAGATGAATCCGGAAACCGCCCGTGAAGCAAAGACGCTCTTCGATGCCACGAAAAAGGCCGCTGAAAAAGCGAAAAACGTCCAAGTCATCGTCGCGCCGCCGGCGATATTCTTGCGACAGCTGAGTATCGGCTATCGTGGACGGATATCTTTTGCCCTCCAGAACGGTTTTCAGGATTCGCATGGCGCCCACACCGGGGAAATATCCTTTGCCCAAGCCGCTGATGCGCGAGCGGCATACGTGCTCGTCGGCCATGCCGAGCGCCGCGCCATGGGCGAGACCAACGACCAGACGCGCCTGAAGGTCGCAGGAGCTTTCAAGGCAGAGCTCACGCCTATACTCTGCGTCGGCGAACAGGTTCGCGACGGGAGTGGCCAGCATTTTGCTTTCATCCGAGAGCAGCTGCGAGTGGGGCTTGCTGATATGCCGGTCTCATCGATAAAGAAAGTCATCATCGCGTACGAGCCGGTCTGGGCTATAGGAGGGAACAAACCCATGTCTCCGCGCGACATGCATGAGATGTCCATTTTTATCCGGAAAACTATCGTGGAATTCTATGGTGAAGGAGGCATGGATACCAAGATCCTCTACGGCGGGTCGGTGGACGAGATCAGTGCAGCTGAAATGCTTCGCGACGGAGATGTGCGCGGGCTTCTCGTGGGCCGCGCTTCAGCGGAGACGCATCACATTACAAAGCTCTTAGCCGCAGCTGAAAACGCATGATCTGCATAGACGAAGTTCCGGACGAACAGTTAAAAGGAAAGCGCGTGCTTCTGCGCGCAGATTTCAATCTGCCGCTCACCTCCACGGGGGAAGTCGCCGATGCTTTCCGCGCAAAACAAGGCTGGCGCACCGTGCAGTATCTCAGTCAGCGCGGCGCACGGGTCATCATCATCTCGCATATCGGACGAGATCCTGAAGAGAGCTTGGAGCCGGTGTCTCGCGCGGTGAAGCCTTTCGGACAGGTTGTGTTTATCCCGGACATCGTAGGTTTCGTCGCGAAGAGTTCCGTCGCTGCGATGCAAGACGGACAGGTGATACTTCTGGAAAATCTGCGGCGCGATCCGCGTGAAGCGGCAAACGACGAAGGTTTTGCACAAGAGCTCGCCGCGCTCGCAGATATATATGTAAACGACGCTTTCGCTGCGGACCATCGTGAACACGCTTCTATTGTCGGCGTGCCGAAGATCCTGCCGCATTTCGCGGGACTTCTCCTGCGCGACGAAGTCGACCATATAAACGCGGCGCGTGCGCCGAAGCATCCGTCTTTCGCCATCTTGGGCGGCGCCAAATTCGAGACGAAAGCTCCGCTCATCTCGCTCCTTCTCGAGCGATACGACAAGGTTTTCATTACAGGTGCCTTGGCGAACGATGTCTTCAAGGCAAAAGGAATGCCGGTCGGCGCATCGCTTATCTCGAAAGAGCTCCCGGGACAGGAGATCCTGAACAATCCGCATTTTGTCTCACCGATAGACGTGACGGTGGAGCAACCCGACAAACAGGCGAAGACGAAAAAGCCCGAAGAGGTCCTTCCTGACGACAAGATAGTCGATATAGGACCGGAAACGCTTGCCCTCATTGCGCCTACCATCCTGGAAGCGAATTTCATATTATGGAACGGGCCGACCGGCCTCTACGAAGACGGCTACGTGCACTGGACGCACGCTATCGCAGAAAAGATCGCAGAAAGTAACGCACAGAAGGTTATCGGCGGCGGGGACACCATCGCGGTCATCGAGAAGACCGGCATTCCTGAAAGCAAACTTGGATTTCTCTCGACCGGCGGCGGCGCGATGCTCGAGCTTTTGCTCAAAGGCACGCTTCCCGGCATCGAGGCGCTAAACTAGAGCGAGCTTTAAACACTTGCGCGACTTCATGAACGAGCATATGCTCGTTTTAACGCAATCAACGAAAGGAGAAAGCCATGTTGATGCGCGATTGGAGGGCGCCATTGATGGTCCTCTCCTTGATCTTTGCAATAAACCTGGGGTTCGGCATGGCGCCGAGCTTCGCTCAGAATCGCGGCCACTCTGATATGGTCGCTGATGTGCACGCCTGCGTCAAAAAGCTCAAGAGCGAGGCGAGCGGAAGTGTGGGATGTTGCGAACTTGCCGACGGTGAAGACGCAACCTGGCAACAGAATCCGGACGACACGTACAGTGTCAGGATCAAACCTGCCGCTGACCAAAAACCGGACTGGTTTCCTGTTCCTCCGAAGGCGATCATCCAATCCGCCGACACGTGTGGTCTGAGATATGCCATGGTGTGGTGGTCCATTCAGCGTGACCTCGACGGCAGCGTCAAGCCAAAAATCAGGTGTTTCATACCCGGCACCAGATCTTAGTGGCCGACGTATAGACAGTGATTGAAAATCGCCCGGACACGACTGGGCGATTTTAATTATGGGTCAGCTGCAATTATTTGCTCAAGATTTTCATGCTAGGCTTCACGATATGGAACCTCAGAGTACGAAGCAATACTTCGCGGTCGCACTTGCGGCGGCGATAGGTACGGTAATTGCTTCGCTGATCATCAGCTGGGGCACGAGCGTATATGAAAATCACAAATACGCCTCGGAAGACGGCATGATGTCGCAGTCATACTCGAACGACTCATCCTGCAATGTGCTCGGTATCCAGGTACATGGCGAGATAGTCGCCAGCCGTGCTGATATCCCGCTTGCCGACACGCAGCCGGTGACCCAATCGGACGGCACGACACAGCTCCTCGCGCCGAACTACACGGTCGCAGATGAAGTCGAAGATACGCTACGCAACGCTTCACGGAACGACAGCATCAAAGCGATCCTCGTCGATGTCGACTCACCGGGCGGCGGCGTGGTTTCAGGCCAAGAAATAGCGAACGCCATCCGCAAATCCGGCAAATACAGCGTCGCCATCATCCACGAAGTCGGCGCTTCAGCCGGTTACCTTTCGGCCGCTGCCGCGTATAAGGTATATGCGGGGCGAGACTCGGAGGTCGGCTCCATCGGCGTCACCGCATCGTTCTTGAACCAATATCAGAAAGACCAGCAGGAGGGAATAGTCTATGAACAGCTTTCATCGGGCACATACAAAGATACTTTCAGTCCCGATAAGCCGCTCACGGCAGACGAAAAGGCTCTCATCATGCGCGATGTGAACCTTGCGAAAGAAGATTTCGTAAAACTCGTCTCGCTCTATCGCAACATTCCTGTGCCTGACGTCGAAAAGATCGCTGACGGCTCGACCATGATGGGCGACGCTGCGGTCAAGAACAAGCTTATAGACGGTGTCGGTACTACCTGGGACGCTCTCGACGATATTGAGAAGCAGATAGGTGAGCCCGTATCGCTCTGTTGGCAGTAATTATCGGCTTAGTAGAACGTCTTCATCATATGCATAAAATAACCATCCGAGGGATAAGCGCCCTTACGGGTCTCATGTTTCTCGCCTCTCCTTTCGTAGCTGGCGCGGCAACGCTCCAGGACCTGCAGAGTCAGGTCAATTCGCTTTTAAAACAGATAACACAGCTGCAGTCGCAGACAGTCGTTTCTTCGGGCGGCACCGGGGTTTCCAGTTCCGCGGTCGCATCTCCTGCGCAGTTCCGCATTTGCGGCATCTTGAACCGCAATCTTTTCGTAGGCGTGCGCGGCGATGATGTTTCCGGTCTTCAAGAATTCTTACAGGGACAAGGCTACCTTTCGGTAAGTCCTACCGGCTATTTCGGTCCGATGACCGCACAGGCTGTATCCAAATGGCAGACTTCTGAAGGAGTCTCAGCAATCGGAGTTTTTGGTCCCACATCTCGCGGACATCTGCAGAGATGGTGCGGCGGCACCATGAGTAATGGCGTCCTACATGCAACTCCTTTGAGCGGTGATTCTCCTCTTACTGTCACATTTACGACCAGTGTCGGCATCAACGACTCCATTCCGAGCGTAGATTTCGGTGACGGTCAGATCGCAGCGATGACTAAAGACTCGTGCGTAGGTATTACCGCAATAGTGGGCGGACAAGGAGGAATCCGCTGTTCTCTCAACGTAACGCACACCTATACGCAAAACGGCTCATACACCGCGACTTTGGTGAACGGTCCGCAAAAAGGCGATGTCAGCATCAAGGTAGGAGGGACGAGCACACAAGGCTCTCTTCAGGCCGACCCGTCAAGCGGTACCGCACCTCTCTCGACGAATTTTACGTATCATCCGACTTCGGAGAGCGGCACGTATCACATAGATTACGGCGACGGCTCCGCGGATCAGATGACGACGCAACAGATCTACTGCATCAAAGCACCTTGCATCTCTCCCGTGGTCTCCAGCCATACATACTCGAGCGCAGGCACATACGAAGTCGTGGTTTCTCCGTACATCGCATGCATGTATTCGAATCCGCGCTGCATGATCGCCGTGATGCCTCTCGCGAAAACTACGGTCACTGTCACCGGCTCTGACTCGAACAAGACATTCTCAGCCACGCCTCAGAGCGGCTCGGCACCTCTTACGGTAAGATTCAACACCTGGCTGAGCGGCTTCCATCTAAACACTATCAGCTATCGGATAGATTACGGCGACGGCACATCTGAAGACGCAGCGAACTGCAATGCGCCTGCTGATGCGTGTATATCTGCAGGAATCAACACGCATACGTACGCTTCAAACGGCACGTACACCGCGACCCTCAACGAGATAACGAACACTTGTCCGGCTGGCGCGCAATGCTTCGTCGGTCCGACTACAAAGACGATAGCGAAGCTGCAGATCGCGGTCGGACCTTCGACTTCCGGCAACAAACCGCCGGTCATCTCGGGCTTTTCTGGTCCGACGACGCTTTCTTTGAATTCGACCGGCACGTGGACCATTAACGCATCCGACCCTGAAGGCGGACAGCTTTCCTACCAAGTATGGTGGGGTGACGAAAATGTATATGCACCGATGATGAATGCCGCCGGGACTGCGCGCGATTTCGTACAAACGACAACTTTCACGCACGCATATGCAAATGCTGGCACGTACACAGTAACCATGCTCGTACATGACAGCGCAGGACAGGAAGCAAAGACATCAACTACGGTCAACGTCGGAAACAACGGCGTCGCTTGTACAGAACAATACGCACCAGTCTGCGGCCGACCTACAGGATGCGCCAATACCTGTGCGCCAGGGATGGCGTGCCCAGCAATATGTCAGCTGTACCCGGCACAGACGTATGGGAACCGCTGCTTTCTCGATGCCGCAGGTGCGACGTACCTCTACAGTGGTGCATGCACATCGAGCGCGAGCTACTGAAGAAGCGCTTTGCGGATCTTCTCGGCGTTCCCTTTGAAATCCATCTTGTCTCCCTCGGTCTCTTCCGGGTGAGGGAATAGCCAGACGTGCGCGTGATGCACTTCGTCGCCCATGATGCGCGAGCGCACGCTCTCGTGAAAAGCTTCCTGCTGTGCTTTGGCTATCTTCTGCGCGACTTCAAAATACTTGCCGATGTGCGGCACGTCCCACACCCAGCGGAAATGTTTTTTCGGTATCAGCTGCACATGCCCGGGCGACTGCGGACGGATGTCCATGAAGGCGAGGAAATCTTCATCTTCGTAGACGTTGGTCGAAGGAATCTCCCCCGCCACGATTTTGCAGAAAATACAATCACTCATATAGGGCTAGTATAGTACAATCTGCCGGATGGTAGTATCCGAGCTAGTGAAGATTCTCCTCAAGAACCGTGGCGTAGAAAAACCTGAAGACATCGAGAGCTTTCTTTCTCCCGACTACGTGGCGCATGCGCATGACCCGTTTTTATTGCCCGACATGGACAAAGCGGTCGAGCGAGTCTTACAGGCTATGGAAAAAGACGAGCGCATCGCCGTATATTCAGACTATGACTGCGACGGCATCCCGGGCGCCGCGCTTACCTCAGACTTTTTCAGAAAGATAGGCTATGAGAATTTCGAAGTCTACCTCCCGCATCGCGACCGAGAAGGCTATGGTTTTCATACCGAAGCGATAGATAAACTCGTCGCGCGCGATGTAAAACTCATCATTACTATAGACGTGGGCACCAAAGCGCACGAGGGCATCGACCATGCGAACTCTCTCGGAGTAGACGTAATAGTCACCGACCACCACGAGATAGACGGCGAACTGCCGAAAGCATTCGCGCTATTGAATCCGAAACGCGCACCGTATCCTTTCCCGGGACTTTGTGGGGCAGCAATGGCTTGGAAATTAGTGCAAGCGCTTCTTATAGAAGGTAAGAAACGCAACATCCCGCGGTTTGCAGCGGTTCCTGTCGGCTGGGAGAAGTGGCTCCTCGACATGGTCGCTATCGCTACTGTCGCTGACCTGGTGCCGCTTGTCGGCGAGAACCGCGTACTCGCGTATTGGGGGATGCAGGTCCTGCGCAAATCTCCGCGGCCAGGAATAGTCGCACTATGTAGCGCGCTCAGGCTCCGACGTATGGACCTCGACGAGACCGACATCGCTTTTTCTTTTGCGCCACGTATCAACGCCGCTTCGCGTATGGATACGCCGGAGCTCGCGCTCAGACTTCTTACGACCACCGACAAAAACGAAGCCGAAAGTCTCGCGCGGCAGCTAGAGTCCTTGAACAATTCCCGCAAAGGCGTCGTCGCAGGCATCGTAAAAGAAGCCAAGAAGCGTGCCAAGGCGCGTTTCCAGATGGGGGATCAGGTTACGGTCCTCGGCGACCCTGACTGGAAGCCATCGCTGATGGGACTTGCTGCGAACTCTCTTATGGAAGAAAGAGGCGGCGTGGTACTTCTCTGGGGTCGCGATGCCATGGGTAAATTAAAAGGTTCCGCACGTTCCGACGGTTCTATATCTGTAGTCGAGCTTTTCTCCAAAGCAGCAGATGCTTTCGAAGAGTTCGGCGGGCATCATGCTTCGGGCGGTTTCACGGTTACGTCCGAGTCCGTGCATACCTTGCCAGAAGTCTTGAAACAGGTCGCCGCACAGATGGGTCCGCCAAAAGTCCAAGAAGAAAAAGCGGCAGACGCCGTACTCGCGCTCCGGGAGATCTCCACTACGCTCTTAAAAGACATCTCGCGCCTAGCACCTTTCGGCATGGGTAACGCAAAACCCGTGTTTCGCATACCGCGCGTGCGCATACTTTCGGTGCGCCGCTTCGGCAAAGAGGGCAACCATACGGAAGTTTCACTCGTCTGCTCTGAGACCGGTATTACACAGCGCGCTTTTCAGTTCTTCAAAGCTCCTGAGCACTTCTCGGTGATACCGAAACCTGATATGGAAGCAGATATCCTGGCTACTATAGAGCGCGATACCTTTCGCGGGCCGGGAAGACTCGCTCTCAGGCTTGTGGACATCGTCGCTAGCTAATTTGCCCTCACGGGGTAGGATGCGGGCATGAATACATTTTCACCAAGCGAGTCTATCAAGTATGGGTGGGAGACCTTTAAGAAGCGTCCTTGGTTCTTCGTGGGTATTGCCTTAGTGATCTTTGTCGTATCCGCGATAGGGAATATGTTTTCTCCCGGACATGGGAAAGATATGTACGGGGTCGTTGCGCTTGCGGGATTCCTTATTTCGACAGCGATCTCCATCCTCGTGGACATGGGCGGCATCAACGTGACGCTCAAGGCGCATGAGAATGTCGACACTGTCGAGTTTAAAGACCTCTGGCATCCGCAGACTTTCTGGAAATATCTCGGTGCTGGCATCCTGACAGGACTCTGTGTCCTTGCGGGGCTGATCCTTTTGATAATCCCGGGCATCATCGTAGGGCTCATGCTCATGTTCGTGAAATACCTCGTCATCGAAAGGAATCTTTCTCCGGTCGCGGCACTTAAGGAAAGCAACCGTATAACTAAAGGCCACAAATGGCCGCTGCTTGGACTTCTTGCCATGGTCATCTTGCTTAACCTCATTGGCGCGCTACTCATCGGCGTCGGACTACTTGTTTCGGTACCGGTAACGATGTTGGCACTCGTTCATGCCTACCGCACCTTGGAACGTCAAGCGAGCGAAATAGCCCCTGCTACGAGCGCATAATCCTGCCTTCAGTATAATCGGGGCATGAGCGAAATAGTCATCTACACCGACGGCGGTGCACGCGGAAACCCAGGGCCTGCTGGAGCTGGCGTCGTCATCAAAGAAAATGGCCGCACTGTCGCGGGTTTCGGCAAATACCTCGGCGACGGACTTACGAACAACTGGGCCGAGTACGAAGCGCTCGTACTTGCCGTTGCCGATGCGAAAAGGCTGGGATTTACCGACCGGCATATCGAGATCCGGATGGACAGCGAGCTTATCGTCAAACAGATGCAGGGTTTGTATAAAGTAAAAGACAAGAATCTGAAACTGCAGCACGCCAAAGTCCGCGAGCTCCTGCTCGAATTCGAACATGTGCATTTCAAACACATTCCACGCGAAGAAAACAGCGAAGCCGACGCGCTCGTAAACGAAGCGATTGACGAAGCGACCCAGAGAAACTAAGGTGCTCTGATGCGATTTCCCCTCGGGGTCGGGGTTTTTTGGGCCATATGCGGTGGTTTTACGCTCGGCGTCTTTTTGCGCTCGATAGTCGCGATTCCGACGGGGTTTGCATTATGCCTCGCGATACTCGCGTTCCTCTCGCTCATGGCGAGCACGAACGACACGAAGAAACTACGTCTAGCGCTTGTTCTTGTCGCGGCGCTACTTTCCTGCGGAGTAGGAATACTGCGCATGCAAAGCGCGATACTTCCTGGCGACGCCGCGCTTGATGCAAAGATAGGACAGAAAGTATCTCTCGAAGGAGTCGTTTCAGCTGAGCCGGACGTGCGAGCGACGCAGATACGCGTACCCGTAGACATAGCGAGCTCTTCAGCAGCAGTACTCGCGATATTTCCTTCGCACACTGATATCTATTATGGAGAGCATGTCCACATGTCGGGCACGGTGCAGCTTCCGCAGTCTTTCGATGCGGGAGCAGGAAGGCAGTTCAACTATCCGGGATACCTTGCTGCACAAGGGATAAGCTATGAGCTTGACCGGGCGACGCTTGAAAGCGGCGATGGTTTCTATGGAAATATGCTTACAGCTTTTTCATACAAGGTAAAAGATATGTTCGTCTTGGGGCTTGAGCGTTCGCTCCCGGAGCCGCAGTCGGGACTCGCGGGTGGCATCACGGTAGGGGACAAGCGTGCCATGGGCAAAGACCTTACGCAGGAATTCCGCACGGTCTCTCTCGTTCACATCGTGGTCCTCTCCGGGTACAACATCACCGTCGTCATCAATGCGCTCTTCCAGGTGCTTTCGTGGGCGCCAAGATTTCTAAGGTTCGGTGCGGGAGGATTCGTCGCACTTTTCTTTGCGGTGATGACGGGCTTTGCTTCTGCGTCTTTACGTGCGGCACTCATGGCGCTCATCGCCATCTCGGGTACTTTGAGCGGGCGTATCTATCGCGCAGACAGAGCGCTCGCCGTGGTCTCGCTCCTTATGCTCGTATGGAATCCGTATCTCCTCGTCTTTGACCCGGGGTTTCAGCTGAGTTTCCTTGCATGCGCAGGGCTTCTCGTCTTCTCGCCGATGTTTACAAGATGGTTCGCGCGGGTCCCGGAGAATTTCGGTCTGCGAGAGATACTCATATCGACTTCAAGCGCGCAGACTGCAGTCTTGCCGCTCCTTCTGTATGAGAGTGGCAATCTCTCGCTCGTCTCCATCCCAGCCAATCTTCTCGTTCTCGCTGCAGTCCCACCGGCGATGCTCTTTTCCGGCATCGCAGCTCTCGGCGGGCTTCTTTTCGAACCGCTCGCGCCTTTCATCGGTTTTCCGGCGAACGCGCTTTTGTCTTACATACTCGGGACAGCACATTTTCTCGCAAGCATTCCATATGCGGCGGTGATGGTGCCTGCGTTCAATGCATGGCTACTTGTGCCGATATACGCCGCACTATTCGGATATGGGTTCTACGGTTTCTATCAGTACAAAGAAAAAACCGCCTCGGAATGATTTCCATAGGCGGTTTCTCCCAGAGTTTTCGATTTTTACATCGTAGACGATGTGGAAGGTGTCGCGTGGAAGCCGCCAGAAGATTTCTTCGCCATCATCTGGAGATACCAGCCGAGTGCAGCTGCAGGCAAGACCCAGTAGCCGAGAAGCGCCAAGGTAGACCAGTTCCAGATGAAAGGACCGAAATTCGGGAGGACCGATACCAGCTGTCCGAACGAACCGGTCTGAGCGAGCACGCCGGAGATGCCGGAGACGAACGCGGTGACTACTGCGACGAGGAAAGCACCGGCGCCAAAAATTGCACCCTGCTTCAATGCATCGCTAGTGGACATGCCTTTCATGTACCACCAGGTAAAGGCGGCGGCAGCGAGCGCTGCGAGTACGAAATAGATGACGTACTGCGCCATCGTGTTTCCGGAGAGGGGAAGCAGCGCGACGATGGCTGCAACGATGTTGTTGATAAGGTAGTTTCCGAGGAAGGCAATAAGGATTAAACGCTCAATTCGCATAGGTGGCAAGGTTACTGGATAGTTACCATTAATGAAGTAAGCATACCTCTCTCTCGCAGGAGCGCAAATCTCTTCTCCACATAGCAAGACGACCCGGAGCTATGCTCGCGGGCCGTCATTTCGAAGAAGAGAGGATGAATCTTCGTCTTGTCTGGTCGATGGACCTAGAGAAGATGTATTCGGGACGTATTAGGGTCCCATTTCCGGTCAGTCAGCGCGTAGTAGGCTCCGAAAAGCCAATCTGGCGGATCATGCCATTCGACGCACATGCAGCTGCACCTATAGTCCTCGTGGAGTTGGCGTCTGTCATCTGCGCTGCCAAGGCGGTCAGCGTGTTTAACAATGAGGAGCGAAACCACCCTTAGTCGTTGCTGGAACCTCTTGTCCGTTCCGCGCAATCGACAGAGCGATGCGCTCAGTTTTCTCGCAAGAGTAGGCTCATGAGCATCTGGATCGTCACTATGCGTCATTCGGGAAATCCCCCTTTCCTAGTTGGCCGTTATTCGTCGGCCCCATATTTTTATAGCACCGTCACTTCGCTAGAGCAATGTGGAAAATCTTTTTTCGATCACTGACCAGTTCAGATTCTTGAAGAAAGCATCTAGGTATTTGCCTTTGCCAGCTGCGCCGTAGTCGAGGACGAAACAATGCTCCCAGACATCCATCGCGAGCACTATCGGGAGTGTCACGAAATGTCCCTGATGTTGCTCGCCGGCAAATCCAGCCTGGAATTCTTTGGCGACAGGATCGTAGTAGAGCATCGCCCAGCCCGGGCCGCGCATGTTCCCAATAGCTTTGAAGTATTCAGTGAAAAACGTCTTGTATTCTTTCTCGAATTCTTTTCCAAGTGCGGAGCTACTGTCGAGCTCTTTCGCGCCGCCTTCGAACTGCTCGAAATAGTATTCGTGCAGACGCATACCGTCGAACTCGAATGACTTGCGGCGGATGAGTTCGGAGAGAGCGTGAGCATGCTTCTCGGAATCCGCGGCGTATTCGATGAGCTTCGTCGAAATGGCATTGAAATTCTTTACGTAGCCTTCGTAAAGGCCGATGTGCTGTTTGACGCTTTCTTCAGAAATGCCGTCGAGCTTGGGGAGGTTAAATTTGCGCGCTTCGTAGGTATGCATAGGGTGTTAGGACTAGGAATAATGCCAAAAGTATAGCATTTTGGGCGTTTTGTGCCCTGTGTTCATTGACATATCATTGTATTTGTAGCACAATATTGGCAGCTCGCCTCATAAGAGGGGATGGGGCAGTGTTCTAAAAGGAGTTGAGAAAAAATGAGAAGACTTGGGGTTATCTTGGTTTGTGGTGTCACGGCGGCGGTGCTCGTCGCAGTGGTAGTCGCCTCTCTTGCTATTCAGATGACAGGGCAGGGCATGACGCGGAAGTCGACAATGACCGCGCTTGTCTGGAAGTCGACAAGCTCAACGGAGTCGAAGTTCGCACCATCCGACATATCGACCTTCAACGAACGGGAGCAAACATTTCCAAACTACGCTGTCGCGTCGCGAAATGGACGGCTCTTCACCATCAAGGGAGTCATCGGAGAGAGCGAAATAGACTTCATCGTGGACACGGGAGCAGAAATCGTCTGCCTAACCTTTGAAGATGCTGCTCGCATGCCGAATCTCAAGCGCAACGGACTCTTCCCGATCTCGATGGCAAACGGAGTCACGGGAAGTGCGACCGATGTCGTAATTCCAGCGATTCAGGTGGGACAAATAGTCCAGCGCGATGTCGAAGGGTGCGTCTTCCCGCCAGCAGCACCTGGTGATGATTCAAAGAGCGTCTTGGGGCTTTCTTTTCTCAAGAAGATCAGGAAAATCGACTTCGGCAAAGGGGGCGAGACTCTGATTCTCAGTCAGTGAGCTAGTGCTCCTGACAATCGAAATATGGCGGTCCGGCGAGCTCAGCTCTGTCGGACCGTTTCTTTTTATTTTACGGACTCTGAGTATACTCCCGCGATGCAAAGCACGAGGATCATCGGGGCGGCTGTCGTGATATTTCTCATATGTGGCGGCCTGATATGGTACGTGGCGTTCCGCGAAGACCGTCACGGAGAGCTGACAGTATCTTTTTTGGATATAGGGCAAGGCGACTCCATCTACGTAGAATCGCCGACCGGAACACAGGTCCTGATAGACGGAGGAGTGGATTCTACGGTGGTGCGGCGCCTTGGCGAAGTGATGCCATGGTGGGATCGCTCCATCGATCTCGTCATCGGCACGCACCCGGACGCCGACCATATCGGCGGACTCATCGATGTATTCTCGCGATACAAAGTCGGCACCATCATGCAGTCGAGCGTACTTGGAAATACAGAGACATGGAATGCATTTGAAAAAACTGCGAAAGAGGAAACTCCGAACATGGTCACTGCAGAGCGCGGGCAAGTGATACGACTCGGCGCAGGCGCATATCTCGAAGTGCTCTCGCCTGATAGAAGCGTCCCTGATGTAGAGACAAACACGGGATGCGTGGTGACGAGGCTCGTCTACGGGAAGACTTCTTTTATGCTCTCATGCGACGCGCCGCAGGCGATAGAGGATTATCTTGTCGAGCTTGATGGTACGCGGCTGCACTCGACCGTAATGAAACCAGGGCATCACGGCTCGAAGACCGCGACATCTCCGCTTTGGGTCGGCTATGTCGACCCTGAGTACGCCGTGTATTCGCGCGGCTGTAACAACAAATACGGCTTCCCGCACAAAGAAACTATCGCAACGCTTCAGGAGTTCGGCATCCCTACCGAAGATACCTGCAAGCAAGGGACGGTAACTTTCGTTTCTGATGGAGAGAAAGTCGTTTTGCAATAACGACATTTAGGGATAGTCTGGAAGTAGGGAAACCAAGGAGGTCAAAAAATGACCGATACGTCGACGGTGGGCGACCGCGTCGCTCGTGGCATGTATATCATACTCGGCACTTTGTTCGCGCTAGTTCTCGTCATATTTTTTGGCGGCGGCTGGTGGGTGAGTCACAAATGCCTGACGGATAAGCCAGCGTCATTCTGCGCGGTCAAAAAGGTGAAAAGCTTCCCGGGCTTTCCGCACTGAAGAAGGAAGTGTCCTGCGATTAAAGAATAAGGGCCGCTCTCGTTAGCGGCCTTTATCTTTTGTCTTGTTCGTCAGGAGGGCTATGCGACCAAACCGGCTTTCTTGAGGGTCAGATACGCGCCACGCTTGTGCATGGTCTTGAGACCTTTGGCAGAAACGTAGACGGTGACTTTCTTGTTCAATTCCGGGATGAAAAGGGTCTTTTTCTGTATGTTGACCTGGCGGCGTCGAGACCCAGTAGGGTTGTATTTGGTCGCACGGACACGGTTGGAATACCCGCCCCCGACCTGCGATTTCTTGCCTGTTATTGCGCATTCACGTGCCATATGTCGGCGCATAGTACATAAAAAACCCATAGAAAGCAAATCAGGATATACTAAAGGCATGAGCGCGATGGAGAATCCTGCGTGGACCAACAAAGAAGGCTGGGCGAGGGGAGACGACGCTGAAAAAGAAGAAAACCGCCGCATGGGAGAACTCTTGGAGCCTGTTTTACGAGCGGGACGCATAGAATTTAAGCAACTTCTAGAAGAGGAGGGACGTATATCCGAGACATTTCCTATCAGACCTGACGGTTCGCTCGATATTACCGGCTCAAGGCATGATGGTCTTATCAATCTCGCCGTTCCCGTAAACTTGGCGCGTACAGCGGCAGAAGATCCTAGATATACCCCTGATGCAGTGCGAACTGCGGCCGCCCAATGCATAAATGAACACCCCGACACTATTTTATCTTTCAGTGAGGACAGGATCCATCAGACATTCTCCTACACAGCCACCCTCAAAAAGCCCGAAACCCCCACGCCATAGAACGCCTTGAGAGCGATTATGCTACACTCGCTCTAATGTTCGACCAGTTGTTTGTCGTCGTAATCATCATATTCTCCGCCGTAATTCACGAAGTGATGCATGGCGTCGCAGCTGACTATCTGGGGGACAAGACCGCGCGCTATGCAGGCAGGCTGACGCTGAATCCCATCCCGCATCTGGACCCTTTCGGCTCTGTGATATTGCCAGTAGTCTTGGCACTTTCCGGCTCGCCGATTTTCTTCGGATATGCGAAACCTGTCCCGTACAACCCATACAACTTGCGGCCAGGTCGTTTTAGCGAGGCGATAGTCGCCGGAGCAGGGCCTCTTTCGAACCTGGTGATAGCCATAGCGTTCGGCATCGTCATCCGGCTCGGAGTATTGCCGGTAGATGTAAGCTCGATAGTGTTTCTTATCGTCGTCGTCAACACCATGCTCTTCCTTTTCAATCTCATCCCCATACCGCCCCTGGACGGCTCCAAAGTCCTTGAGGCGCTCTTGCCGCACTCTTTACAGTACCGTTATTCCGCTTGGCGTCGGCAAATGGAGTACAGTCCGCTCCTTGGGATGGGGCTCGTCATATTGCTGATACTTCTCCTCGGCGGGGCCTTTGGCACTGCTGTGTATGGTGTCGCACGGCTCCTGGCGGGGGTATAGGAGGGGCTCATTTGCATTTATCGAGGAATCATAGTAGTCTTCGGGCATCCCCTCAGGGGATTTTTAATTGAAATGTCTACGATAAATCAGCTCATACGAAAAGGACGCGGCGACAGAATCCGCAAATCAAAGACCGGGGCCCTTGGCCGCGGCTTTAACTCCCTGAAAAACCGCCCTACTTTCTATAACGCACCTTTCAAGCGCGGCGTCTGCACTCGTGTCACCACGAAGACCCCTCGCAAACCTAACTCCGCAATCCGTAAGATTGCCCGCGTTCGTCTCACCAACGGTATGGAAATCACCGCGTACATCCCGGGAGAAGGACACAACCTCCAGGAGCACTCGGTCGTCTTGGTCCGCGGTGGTCGCGTAAAAGACATCGGTCTTCGCTACACCATAGTGCGCGGCAAGCTCGACACCGCTGGTATCGAGAAGCGTCGCCGCGGTCGCTCACTCTACGGAGCTAAGAAGCCCAAAGCTGCTAAATAATCCCTAATTCATATGCGACGCCCAATCAAAAGAAAGCATCTCCCGCAGCCAGACGAAGTCTACGGCTCACTCAAGGTTTCCAAGCTCATCAACTACGTTATGGAACGTGGCAAGAAGGACACCGCCAGGAAGATCGTCTACAAGGTCATGGAAGAATTGAAGAAGGATGGCGACCCGGTCGCGCTTCTCGAAGAAGCTCTCGACAAGGCATCTCCGAACGTCGAAGTCCGCTCCCGCCGCGTCGGTGGCGCTAACTATCAAGTGCCTCGAGACGTCAACCCGAACCGCAAGCTCGCTCTCGGCCTCCGCTGGATAGTCGAAGCCGCTGAAGGAACCAAAGGCAAGCCGATGGACGTAGCGCTTCTCAACGAGATCAAAGCAGCCCTCAAGAACGAAGGCGCAGCAGTCACCAAGCGTGAGACCACTCACCGCATGGCAGAAGCCAACAAAGCATTCGCGCACTTCGCCTGGTAAAAAGAATCGCACAAATAAAAAGGCCGGCGTACCCGGCCTTTTTATTTGGGGCTAAGTTATTCGACTAGCGGCATTTCATTTGCCGTTGGATAGGCGACAATATGCGAAACAGTCATGTTCAAGCAGGTCAGCATTCGTTGGAAGATAATCGGCGGATATATCGCGCTCGCGCTTCTTACGTGCGTGAGTGGCGCCATTTCGTACCGGCAGATCACCGCGATAGAAGCGCCGCTCACCAAAGACATACCGCAGAGTATCGAGAATATCAGGAAAAGCTCGGAACTAGACAATTACGCGCAGGAAATACGTTACTACGACGAACTGCTCACGCAGTCGGCCCGCAACTACGCGTTTACCGAGGATACCAAATGGAAAGACCGCTATAACGCGGCGGTACCCGAACTTGACCGCATCATCAAAGCTGCGATCGAAAACGGTGACGACGAGGACAAGACCTTTTTCTCCAGTGTTGACTCCGCGAACCTTGCGCTTGTCGACATGGAGGTACGTTCGCAGGTCGATACTGATCACGGTAATACGAAAGACGCGATCAAGATCCTGGAAAGTAAGGAATATTGGGATCAGAAAGCCATATACAGCAAGGGCCTCCAGGATTATGTTCATCGCCGAGCTGCGGCAAAAGACAGCACCATCGACGGCTCGACCGAGCTACTGTCGCAGACGACAGAGCAGGCTTCACGCACGGTAGCGCGAACCGCACTCTTATTAGTTGTCATGAGTATAGCGGTATTCACGATAGCGCTGGTAGCCGGAGGCTTGCTTTCAAATTCGATACTCATGTCGCTGCGCGAATTGACGAGGACGATAAACCAGATCGCTCAGGGAGAATTTGAAAAAAGGGCCACGGTTTATTCCAAGGACGAAATAGGGAACCTCGCCGCCGCGTTCAATTCGATGGCTGAACGACTGCAAGAGTCACGCAAGGCGATCGAGGAAAAGACGAAAGCTCTTGAAGAGAAAAAAGACAACCTTGCGACGCGAGTCGATGAACTCCAGAAACCGGAAGCGCTCATGGTAGGGCGCGAACTCAAGATGGTTGAGCTGAAAAAAGAGGTAGTGCGGTTGGAGGAAGAGGTGGAGCGTTTGAAAGGTGGCGGAGCAGGTAGCGCGGCCTGATAAGCTCGCCTTCGTAATCTCCAAGAAAATACAATGTCACAGCTGCCCGAGAAGGGCGGTTTTGCGTGATACGCTAAAAGGGTGAAAAAAGCTCTTATTGCTGCGATGGTCCTCGTTGTCGCGGCAGTAGGTTTTCTGGTCTATTCCGCTCATCCCCAAAACACATCTAGTACCGAATGGAAAATCGTCGAAAGCCGAGACTTCGGAATCACTTTTGACGTCCCAGGAAATTGGAACACTATTGACCACGCGAAAGACCGGGGAGAGCTTTGGCTCGAAGAACCGAAAAGCCATGGTGATGGCGCAGATGACGTCTCTTTCCGTCTCGTAGTCGCAACGACGAGCACGAGTTTTCCGAAGTTCGTTTCTTTTGATATCTCGGAGGACTTCGAAGCGATGCACGCACGCACGACAGGAACGATGGAAAACGGCACGACAGGAGAGAGCTTTGAGAAGCTGGCCAATATGACCATTGGCGGTTATCCGGCGGTGCATTTCCAGATAGTCGGGGCGGTAAGCAAAGAACGGGGGACAAGAGCTATGGAAGATGGCTTGTGGATCCACGTCAATGCCGGGAATCAGGATAGGAATCTGCTGTTCTATTTCGCGAGCACGGATACTGCAAAACGATACACTTTCTATTCTGAAGCAGTCGTCATGAAAAGGATCTTCGATAGCATCGATATCACTCCATAAGGTCAGATTCGAGACATCGGCTCGCCACGCCGCGGACATCCGCAAAAACGTCCTTTAATGAAAGAGTCTTCGCTGCTGGTAACACTCAGCGAGCAAAACGTGTAAGATAGGTCGATATGCATATGAGCGGCACCGTGATATTTTCAGTTTTCAACGAAGGAATCCTCGTTATGTGCATCGTGGCGGCCGAGATCGGTATCTGGTATTACCGACGCAACCGCAAGAGCGCTTTCCTCGAATCGAAGCGTTCGGCGAAAGATGCCGCCGAGCTCGAAGTATTCACGCTTGCATACAACAAGCACAACCAGGTCGTCGGACTCGTGCGGCTCTCGTTATACCTTGTCGCTGTCTTGATCTCAGTGTTCATATATGACATCCAGGCATTCAGTTTCCTGCTTCTTGGTATCGGCGCGATACTCGTCATCCTGCGCGAGACCGTGTTATCACTCTTCGCATATTTCTATATCTTGTTCGCATACGATGTCGGTGACGATATCAGGATAGGAGAGACTTTGGGAGAGATAAGCCGCATCAGTCCGCTCTATATATCAGTCGTAGGCAAGGAAGAGTCAGGTGAGTTCAACGCGAAACTGATCACTGTACCAAACTACCTTTTCTTGCAGCAGCGTGTGGAAAGACAGGAACTGAAATCGACGAACTATAGACGCACTTCGATCTTGTGGACCTACAACCGTGATCATATAGAGACGGACTTCATGGAAATAGTGCAGGGTTTCCGTAAATTCCTTGATGAACTTTTGCCCATGAGAAACGTCGACGAGATAGGTTACTTCAGAAACTACGCGGGACGCAGATATCGTCTGGCGCTCGACTACAATGCGGACGGATTCCCGACGATAAAGGTCACGTTCGTTGCGCGTCCGGATGGCATCGGGCTCTTGCGTGAAAAGATAATCGGATTCCTGGAATCCCAAAACCAGATGTCAGGCGTTTCAAAAGCTGACCTTGCGGATGCAAAGCGTGCAGCGGATCGCGCGGATTCTGCTACGGCAAACGTCCTCGCAAGCTGACGCTAAGGGATACGGCAAAAGCCGGAGGAGATTATTTTTCCGATTCGGTAAACACTCGCTCGATAGAAGCCATGATGGTCTTCATGCTCTCGTTGCTTTTCACTATATAGCCGCGTACGCCGAGCTCGGCTCCGCGAGAGATGGTGTCGAGCGAAGAATCGTTGGAAGTGATGATGATCGGGACTTTCTGCTCGCCATGCGCCTCTTTCATCTTCTCGAGGAATTCCACGCCGTTCATGCGCGGCATCATGATGTCGAGGAGTATGAGGTCGGGTTTGTTCTTCGTGAATTCTTCGAGGCCCTGCACGCCATCTGCGGCGGTGGCTACCGCGTATTTGTTCTTGTCTACGCCTGATGAAATGAGTTCTCGGAAAGTCTGGTCGTCGTCTATAACAAGGATTTTTCTCATGCTTTGGGTGTTAGAAGAGTATCGTTAAACGGTATCACGAAGTAAAAGGCACTGCCAGAGCCTATCTGTGACACGACGCCGATGTTTCCACCGTGGCCTTCGACTATTCCTTTGGCGATGGCGAGCCCGAGCCCGGTACCTTTGATGTTGGAAACGAACGCAGCGTTGTTGAGCTGCTGGAACTTATTGAAAAGCCTCGGCATGAGGTCTGCTGCGATGCCGATGCCGCTGTCTGAAACGGCGACCACCAGAGAATGCTTGTTCGCCGGGAATGCGTTTTCCGGGAGAGGAGAGGGAAGGGCGAGTCGCAATTTCGCGGTCTCGGTCGCTACCGAGGATGCAGGATCGTGCACGAAGGCACTCACGGTGACCGAGCCGCCGTCAGGCGTGTATTTCAGCGCGTTTGACATGAGGTTGTTGAGGACTTGTTTTATGCGCTGCTGATCGAGCGGGATGTTCTTAGGCAAGTCTTTCGAGACAAGTGTCTCGAGCTTGATATGCCGGTCTCCTGCGGAAACCTCGAAGAATTGTTTGCGGTTCTCGAGGATGTCGTTGATATCTGTCGGCCCGAGCTGCACTTCGAATTTGCCTGCCTGAAGCTTTGCAGCATCCAGTATGTCGTTCACGAGATCGAGCATGCCGGAAGAATTCTGGTAGATGAGGTCTACGAATTTCTTCGTCTGCGGGCCGCTGCCTTTCTTTGCGGGAAGTTTCAGGAGTTCGCTCGTTTTCTGTATGCCGCTGAGCGGGGTGCGTAGTTCGTGCACTATCATCGAAGTGAAGTCTTCTCGTACTCGCTCGAGCTCTACCTCGCGCGTCACGTCGTGGAAGATAACGACGCCGCCCAAGACGTCATCTGCGTTCAGCTTCGTCTCGGTCTTCACCGGCAATACGAATGCCTGGTAGAACTTGCCGTTGATATCGAAACGTTCGGACACGTAGTTCTTCTTGAGCTTAACGCTTTCTTCAAGACGCCCGCGCATGTCCATCTTGCCGCCGAGGTTGTCGATGAAGTCGAAGATCGTAATATCTTTCTGACCTTCCTTACCGATGATGCGTTTTGCCGCAGGGTTGATGACGAGGATTCGATAGTCTGCGTCGGTCATCACGACGCCGTCTTCCATGCTCTCAACCATAGCGGAGACTTTTTCCTGCTCGGCTTTCACGACCGCCTGCAGAGAAGTCACGGCTTTAGAAGCCTGCTGGATCAATTTATACAAGATCGTCATTTCCTCTTCTTTGTAGAGGCCGCTTTTTGTATCTGAAACGGTGAGGACTCCTACGACCTTGTCTCCGATAACGAGAGGGATGTTGAAGAAAGAGCTGACGGGTTCGTCGAGTTCTTCGAGGAGGATGGCGCCGGAGAGGATTTCTTTGACGTCGTCTTTCTTGAATTCGCGGTCGAGGAGCGCGCCCAGCGACGAGAGCATGCGGTCGCGCACGTCGGTGACGAAGCGGCGATGGACCGAACGCTCAAGATGCATCTTGAACATCACTTTCTCCGGCTCGATGATCATGTACGAAACAGCCGCGTACTCGATGAACTGATGGAGAGAAGAAGTGATGATATCCACTATCTGCGTGACATCGAGGGAATAGCCGATGCGGTCACCGATCTCTCGCAATATCGCGAGCTCATAGATGCGTCGCGCAGAATCCCTTTCGCGCCTTTCTATCGCTACTTTTGTCTTGAATTCGTTCAACAGAAGGAATGCGGAGAGTCCTATTCCGCATGTAGCGAGGAAGCCTAATATAAAGGTGAGCATGATTTTTTCCTGACCCCTTCGTCTGACCTCTTGTGGTCAGACACAAGTGTCGGTTCAGCGGCCGTGCCAGCTAAACCTTCCTTACTTTCCCGCCGCTCTATTTGTTACTTGTCGGGAGATTGAGCGTCGGGTACTTGGCAAATATTGACCCGAGAGCGTTCTTTACGATCTGGCCGGAGAGCTCGACGTATTGGTCAACGAGATTCTGGAGCGTTTCTTTCGGGTTGTCGCCGACACCGGTGACTTTGCCGTCGTTGTCTACCATGAGTCCAGGTACGGAGCGCGCTTTTACTATCGCGATCTCTGGCCCCAAGATCACGGATTGTTTCTTGATGATCTCGCTTATAAGCGCTGCGTATTGTCCTGTGTCGTCAGACATATTGAAAATTACTAGGTGTAACATCTGAACTATAGCACTCATAGGAGTGAGCGACTCATGCGGGTGTTGATACTCTCGAATGGGGATAAGCTCATGAAGTGGATGCAAAGACTGCTACGCTGTAGGCATACCACGTAAACAAAAGTACTTATGGACATGACTAGTTTAGATGGAGTGACAACGTTCGCCGGAGAAGTGTCGTTCGCGGCATTCATCCTCGCGACCGTGCTTCTTTTTGTGGTCGTTTCCAAGCTCGGTAAGTCTGCGATGCAGACCATCGTCATGTATCTCAGTATCGCGACAGGCATATTCGTCGCCATCAGCGCTTTCCTTACGCTTGGCGCAGATTTCTTCCATATCTCCGACAGCTCTGTCGACGTGTGGTGGCACATACTCTTCTATATGTCCTTTGCTTTTTACTTCATCGCTCTCCGGATGCTCGTCGGGCTCGGCTCTTCAGAGACTGCTTCTAACCAGGAAAAAGACATGAACCAGGCGCGACTGTGGGGCTTTATCGCGCTCTGTGGTGTGGTATTGGTATTCCTCCTCCCGTCATGGACCGAACAGTTCATCCTCGTATATGCGAATTCTGCGCTCGATTCGTGGGGACTCCATCACATCATCGCGTTCGTATTTGCGGGAGGCGTGGCGACTTATCTATGGACCGCGCGTGAAAAGCTTGGACAGATCGGCAGGCTCATCGCAAACCCTATCATCGTCGCTGTCGGTGCCCTATCTTTGCAGCACCTCTGGGAGCTTCTTAACGAAAGCTGGCAAGTGATAGTAGTGAGCGGCACGGTCGGCGAGGGAGTCGAGAAGATCTTCCTCATCATCGCTGCTGCGGCGCTTATCTGGGGAGGATGGAAACTCATGCAGTTCGCGAAGGCTACTGCTGCTCCGGCGGTTTAGTCGAACATAGATAGAATAGACACAAAGCCCCGGGAAAACCGGGGCTTTGCATTTCATTCCTCTTTGCAGTACGGTTTCAAGACCTGACGCGTATGAAACAGAGCAACATCCTATTTATCGGGGGAGTACTGCTGATAGGTGTGTTTTCTATCGCCGTACTTTTATTCTACGGAGGCTCCGGGACGCAACAGTCTCCGGCACTCTCTGCATCTCAGGCGCAAGCGGCGGCAAATCTCAACGTAAGCATGCCGCCGGAACCCGTTTCCCCGGTTAGCGCGCAAACGAACACCGGCATGACCGGTTCGGGAGCGAGAGCTGACGCTGCGGCCTATGACGCAGCGAAAAACATCCCTTCTGCGTGCACAGGAAGCGATGCACAGGACTTCCAGTGCTATCAGGACTACTACACGAAACTCATCAAGTCGAAATCAAAAGTGGGGGACGGCATAGCTGCGGCTTTCGCCGACCTCAAGACGCGCTACAAAGACAACGACTACGTACAGAGCCAGTGCCACCCACTGACACATGTCATAGGTCGTGCTGCCGCGCAGTCTTTTACGAAAGTAAGCGACGCTTATATATACGGAGATAGTTTTTGCTGGTCGGGCTATTATCACGGCGTCTTGGAGACTTTTGTCGGCCGCGTAGGACGTAACAACATCTCTTCATCGATAAACTCTGTGTGCTCGGACCTCAATGCCGACGGCAAGTATGGATTCAACTATTTCAACTGCGTGCACGGGCTCGGCCACGGGCTGATGGCTATTACCGACGATCAGCTTTTCCAGTCACTCGACTACTGCAGCGCGCTCAAAGGCGATTGGGAGGAGCAATCCTGCGCGGGTGGTGTCTATATGGAAAACATCATCGCGGACGGCCTGAACCACGTGACGAACTACCTCGATCCGAAAAGACCGCTCTATCCATGCTCCGACAGCCCTGACAAATACAAGAATACCTGCTACCTCATGCAGACTTCGTACATGTTGAAGATAAACAGCGGCGACTTCTCAAAGACTTTCCAATGGTGCCGCGACGCGGGAGAGTATCAGGCGACTTGCGACCAGAGTCTCGGGCGAGACGCTTCGGGACGCTCGGTCAGTAACGGTCCGAAAACGCACGACATTTGTATCCTCGGAGCAAATACCGATGAGGTTTCCAACTGCGTCATCGGTGCGGTAAAAGATTTCATCTCGTACTTCCATTCTGATGTCCAAGGCAAAGCGCTCTGTGCTCTCTTCGACGACCCGGTAAAGACTACCTGCCTCGATACGGCGCACTCGTACTATCAGTCGTTCTGACTTTTAGGGGAAAGCTATCAACCCCTGGCCCTGGCGCATTTCAGGTGCAGGCGTATCGTTATATGAGGAAGAGGCATTTCGCCTGTCCGACCACAGGAGAGGATCCATGAGGATCAAGGAGGATGTATTCCCGTCACGCGCGATAATCGGACTGCTTTTTGCCGCGGTAGTCATGTTCGCTGCCAGCAGGTACGACCTCATACGCTTCACGAATACAGAAGCGAATGCTGCAGCGACCACGCAGGTACGCACTGCGTCGTGAGACGCGAAAGGTCTAAGTAGAAGGCTCCACTATCCGGAGCCTTTGCTTTTTCGCGGATTTACGGTACATTATCGGGACGCCCCCGGGCGTATTTTTTCTTAATACACACTATGTCACGAGACTACCCACTAGAGAAAGTCAGAAACTTCGGCATCGTCGCTCACGTAGACGCTGGTAAGACGACCACGTCCGAGCGCATCCTCTATTACACCGGAGAAAGCCACAAGATAGGCGAGGTGCACGAAGGTAACACCGTCACCGACTGGATGGAACAAGAGCGCGAGCGCGGCATCACCATCACTGCTGCGGCCATCACCTGTTTCTGGAACCCGACCTACATGGGTACTGATACTTCAGCCAAAGTCCGCTTCAATATAATAGACACCCCGGGACACATCGACTTCACCTCAGAGGTGAAGCGCTCCATGCGCGTCTTGGACGGAGCGGTCGTCGTATTCGACGGCGTCGCCGGCGTCGAGCCGCAGTCTGAGACCAACTGGCGCTATGCCGAAGAAGCCGAAGTGCCTCGCATCTGCTACATCAACAAGCTCGACCGCACCGGCGCATCTTTTGAAAAATCCTACGCATCCATCCTTGAGCGTCTTTCCACGAAAGCCGTCCGCCTCCAGATACCGATAGGCGCAGAGGCAGATTTCGAAGGCGTCATCGACGTCTTGGAAATGAAAGCATACAAGTTCGAAGGCGAGATGGGCAAGAACGTCATCGCCTACGACATCCCTGAGGCATACATGGCTGACGCCAAGAAATATCATGACGAGATAGTCGAACGCATCGTCGAGACCGACGACGCGATGATGACACAGTTCCTCGAAGGCAAAGTGCCTGACCTTGCGACTCTGAAGAAGCAGCTGCGCGCAGCAGTGGTGGTCAACAAGATCTTCCCGGTACTCACGGGTTCATCCTTGAAGAACAAAGGCGTACAAAAAGTCCTCGACGCAGTCGTCGACTACCTCCCGTCTCCGCTCGATCTTCCGCCAGCCAAAGGCAAGAACACCGACACTGGCGCAGAAGAAACCCGTCCTGCATCGGACGAAGGTCCTTTCGCTGCGCTCGTCTTCAAGCTCCAGGTAGACCCATTCGTCGGCGCGCTTACATTCTTCCGCGTATATTCCGGCCATATCTCTGCAGGTGATTCCGTTTACAACTCCGCAAACAACAAGAAAGAGCGCATCGGCCGCATGGTACGTCTCCAAGCTGACAAGCGTGAAGACGTGAAGACCGTCTATTCAGGTGAGATCGCCGCGTTCGTCGGTATGAAAGAAGTGAAGATCGGTAACACTGTCTGCGATGCAGAGCACCCGATCGCGCTCGAAAGCATCGTGTTTCCGGCGCCGGTCGTCTCTATGCGCATCGAGCCGAACACAAAGGCAGACCAGGAAAAGATGGGTATCGCACTCTCGCGTCTCTCTGACGAAGATCCGACTTTCCGCATCAAATCTGACCCAGAAACAGGCGAGACCATCATCTCTGGCATGGGTGAGCTCCACTTGGAAATCATCGTTGACCGTATGAAGCGAGAATTCGGCGTGCAGGCTTCGACGGGTAAGCCGCAAGTCGCATATCGCGAGACGATCCAGGGTACTGCAGACGTGGAATACAAGCACATCAAACAGACCGGTGGTCGCGGCCAGTATGGTCACGTGAAGATCCGCGTGAAGCCGATGGAGCCGGTAGAAGAAGGTGCAAAGATAAAGAACAACGTCGACCGCGAAGACCATTTCGAATTCATCAACAACATCAAAGGTGGCGTCATCCCTCAGGAATACATCCAGCCGGTGAAGAAAGGACTTCAGGAGGCGATGGACCGCGGCGTCCTCGCAGGCTTCCCGGTAGTAGATGTCTCCGTAGATCTCTACGACGGCTCGTACCACGATGTCGACTCTTCAGAAATAGCTTTCAAGCTCGCGGCTATGAACGCTTTCCAGGAAGCTGCTCAGAAAGCAAAGCCAGTCATACTCGAGCCGATAATGAAACTCGAAGTCGTTACGCCGGAGAAATTCATGGGTGACGTGACCGGCATGATCAACTCCAAGCGCGGCTCCATAGAAGCGATGGGCGAGCGCGGTCAGGCGAAAGTCATCACCGCGAAAGTCCCCCTCTCAGAAATGTTCGGATTCACGACGCAGCTCCGCTCTCTTACGGAAGGCCGCGGCGTCCCGAACCTCGAGTTCTCGCACTACGCAGTCGTACCTCGCAACGTCCAGGAAGAGATCATCGCGTCGAGAAAGTAATATCTCTCGCTCTAGTAAGCAAAGGCCGCTACTCAGGCGGTTTTTGTTTATATGCGGTTAAAAAACGAAACGTGGCCGAGTGTTATAGTTGCTGCATGTCGCTTACTGCTGCAGCACAACTTTTAAAAACATCGCTGGTATTACTCGCTTTTATCTCGGCGCATTCAGAACTGCCGCAGTCAACGAAAGACAATGCTATGAATGTCGCCCGCGGGGCGATTTCGCAGGCGACGCAGGTGCTTGCTACGGCAGGGAATTCTCCAGTGGCGACCTTTGTTGCAAATCCAGCACCATCTCCAACGCCGATCCCTACTCCAAACCCGACTCCTGCAATAATCGCCACTGCAAATGCGAGCGCAGCTACAACTCCTCAATCAAACACTTTTTCGGCACCTTCACCAGCGCAGGCAGTCGATGTATTTTTGATCGCAGGACAGAGCAATGCCGTAGGTATTACAGAAGATCCATCTCGTGCGAGCCTTCCTTCGATTCCGGCAAATACTACCTATCAGTACTATGGCGGTAGTTCAGGAACAGATTCGTTTTGTAATGCAACTTGGACAACAGGTTTGACCATGATTTCAGGTACAAATCCGATAACACCGGGTCATTGCGGCAATGCGTGGTCGCAATTCGCCATAACCTACAACCAGCTTACGCATCGTCCGATAGTATTTGTTCCTGCCGCAGTCGCGGGCAGCGCTCTCATCGCGTCTATTCAGTCATATGTCGGTGCACCAGACAACTGGCAGCAGGGAGGGGGAAACCTTTTCGGCAACGCGACAACCTACACTTCACAAGCGATGTTGAAACTGCAATCCAGCAATTTTCAGCCGACATTTCGCGGAATCCTGTGGATACAAGGGGAATCGGATGCGCTCGCCATAAGCGGCGGCAAGGTCACGCGAGATCAATATGAAATCGCGCTTCGGGCCACGATTCAGAATTTCAGAAACGAATTTCATGATCAGAATATGCCGTTTTACATATTCCAGATCGGCACCAACACGGCATATTACCCGCACGATGCGGATAGTTACGGACAGATCCGACGCGCAGATAACGATGTGGAAGACCCGTCCAATCACATCTACGTTGTTTCCCGAGAGGCGCTCACATTTCCGGAGCGCGGCATGTTGCATGACACCGTGCACTACAACCAGCTCGGCTATAACGAGATAGGAAAAGTCGGGGCGCAGAACGTTGTTGCAGTCCAAAACGGAGGGTTGCCTGATCATCCAGCCGATAGCGTTGCTTCGATCGTGACCAATCCAGGACATACGGTGATATACGGTGGTTTCGTAAATCGATCGAACTCTTGTGATTCAAGCACGTACGCTCTTTCGTATGGTGACAATAGTGCGGACGATATCGTAGTGCCGGCTGGGATGTGTGGACCGTATTTCTTCCATACGACGCATACGTATGCTGCTGCCGGCTCTTATACATTCAGACTTGATACGACAAGCGTGGCATCGCATCACGCAGGCAATCCCTATACGGTGGTCTCACAGGGCACATACAACGTTCAATAAGTATTTGCTGCATCTAGACTTTCCTCAGTTGAGAAAATGCGCGGCCCCGCATGAGCGGGGCCGCGCTATACTATCTCTATGCGGAAATTTCTCGCACTACTCGTCAGTGCGCTTTCGATCGTGACTCCATTTTTATTTGCTACGCCTGTTTTTGCGGTATGCGCGATGCAATATCCGACTATCGGCACCATCAGCTCCGTCTCGACCGATGCAAACGGCTACGCGACCATCGCGCTGAACCATGCAGATGTATTCAACGCGACCGGTCTCGTCTCGAGTCCAGGCGCTACTACTTATATAGACAAATACAACGCGCTCGCGACAGCTTTCAAACAAAATAACTTTCAGGTACCGAGTGCTTATACATACCCCTTCACTTCGTCAGATAGTCCTGCATCCGTCAGGAGCAATCTCAAGATCATAGTCTCAGCTGCGGCGTTGCAGCCTGTCTCGTATCAAGCAGGGGACATAATCATCCAAGGTCCGCCGGGCGGAGCTTCATGCGAACAAGAAGGTTTCACTGGATTTTTCGGGACGACCGGCACTATCAAGGCTGCGATCGCTGACGATAATCAGTTCGGCGGTTATACCTACGGAAGCGAAAGCCTTTCGCTCTCATCGCAGACACAACAGACCGGCTGCACTTCGAGTAATGCAAACGGCGGCTCGACCATCTGTCCGATGACAGTCATGTATGCGTTTTCCGGCGCTCAATATAATGCAGCTACAGGGCAGAGCGTCGCGTTTTCAGGTGGCACGCATTTCCTCGGTGCAAAAGTCATCATTGCTTCGAACACGACGGTTGCTTGCCAGCAGGGGCAGACGGTCTCGTGCTATCTGGAAGATTTCCAGCCGGTAGCTTTTACCCACGTACTCACTCTAGGCGGTAGCTCTTCACCAAGTCCGACACCGACGCCAACGCCAACTCCCACACCTACGCCGACTCCATCACCGACTCCTACTCCGGTCACGACTCCTTCCGTAACATTCTCGATCTCTCCTTCGTCCGGCGCGGCTCCGCTTGCAGTCACGGTTTCCGGCACTGCGACGGCCTCGCTATCAGGAGGGATCTTGCTGGATTATGGAGATGGTTCCACACGAGTGACCGCATGCAATGCGAACATTTCATGCGCGTTCAGTTTCAGGCATGCATATGCTTCACAAGGGACAGTAACGGCGAAACTCATCAACGCGAGCTCGAACGCGATACTTGCGACTTCGTATGTAACCGTCTCCGGGACCAGTACTGTGCCAAACACGACGACAACAGGGCCGGTCGTATCCATAAATCCCTATACGCCGACTTTCTCGGTGAATCCGAGCTCGGGCGTCTCTCCGCTTTCTGTGAACTTCATCGTCAACGCAGAGACCTATACGAACATCGATTTCGGCGATGGTAATCGCGCGGCACCTCTTACAAGCACGTGCACCGCGGGTACCGCGGGCTGCAACGCTTTCAGCGTGACGCATACGTATACGAGACCCGGCACGTTTTCGGTACAGCTCATGAACAATGCACAGACCGTAGCCACTGTGCCGGTGATTGTTTCCAGCTATGTCATAAACCCTACGCCTGTAAGTTCTCCGACGCCGAGCACGGCAGTGAGTGCCGTGAGTCCGGGTACTGCGGGCTGCCCGACCCTAAGCCGAACACTCATGCGCGGCACACAGGGGGGCGACGTGACCTCGCTCCAACAGTTCTTCATCGAGATAGGATTCCTCCCGGCGACGCTCTTATCGAACGGCGCGACGGGATTTTACGGACCGCTTACCGAAGCAGCGGTAGAACACTGGCAATCTTCGCACGGTCTCGTCTCCTCCGGCTCGCCGTCTACGACAGGATACGGTGCAGTCGGACCACGTACGCGAATATCGCTCGCACAATGCACGAACTGATCTGAGATATACCCAACCGGGATTTTTGCGTGCTGAGAGGCTGGTATAGTTATCGTATCCGCATCGTACGCGAGGATCTTATGCAGCCGATATCATTCTCTTCTCTACGCAATTTGAAACTTCCGGAGATCCTGTTTGTCGTCGCCGCGTGTTTCGCGATGGGTACCGTCGGATTCTTCCTCGCCGTTTATCTGCAGCTGCACTCCAAAGGCTCTGCTCTGCCGCCAGGTACGTATGCCAACAGCCAAGAGGTGCCCGTAAGCGACAAAGCCCACCAGCTGCAGGCACTCTCACAGAATACTCCTGAGCCTCAGAACACTACCAATACTGCTCCGAGCGAGAGCCAGGCGTCGCAAAGCGACCCGCTCGCCGCGCAAAAACTCAAACTGCTTCAACAGCTGAACAAGCAGTAGGTCATGAAAAGAAACCGTACAGAAGGTTTGGTCGCGGCGTCAGCGCTTTTTGCTAGTGCAGTCATACTCATCGCGATAGCTATTTCGTATAACATACTTTTTACGCATGCCGGAAAAGCTGATGCGGCTGCTACCGTGGTCTCTTTTACCGCAGTGGGTGCACAGAACTGGACGGTGCCAGCTGGCGTTTTATCTGTCACATATCTCGTGATCGGTGGTGGTGGCGGCGGCGCAGCTGGCGCGGTGGGTGTTGGTAATGGTGGCGGCGGCGGCGCTGGAGGTTTCCGTACCGGCACGATAACTACTTCGCCTGGCACTAATATCGGGATCGTTGTCGGAGGCGGTGGAGGAGGTGGCGGTGGGGTTGGTGGTACCGGAGGTGCTTCTCAAATCTCCGGCACAGGATTTACTACCGTTACTTCAAACGGCGGCGGCGGCGGCAACGAAACCGGCGCAGGTAGTGCCGGTGGGTCAGGTGGTGGTGGCGGTCCGGGGGTAGGCGGCGGTGCAGGAACCGCAGGCCAAGGCAATGCCGGCGGTTCAGGAAACGGTAGCGTCCCTTGTTTCGGCGGCGGTGGTGGCGGTGGAGCTGGTGGCGCGGGGGGTAGTGCACCTGCCAACGTCGGTGGCACAGGTGGTGCTGCGCTCGCATCTTCTATTACCGGCGTTTCTGTTGCCTATGCAGGTGGCGGTGGTGGCGGATGCAGTCCTGGCGGCTCGAATGCTTCCGGCGGCGGCGGAGGCGCTGGAGTCGGCGTCTCGGGTAGCACTGGTGGCTCAGCTGCTGCAAACACCGGAAGCGGTGGTGGAGGTGGAGGTGGAGGTGCCGGCGGCGGCTCCGGCGGCTCCGGTATCGTCATTTTTTCATACACAGTAACGCCTCCTCCTGGTGCTCCGGGCACACCAACCTTTTCTGCTATCAGTACGACAGGGTTGACCGTGAATTGGACTGCAGACCCAGGGTCTTCGTCCTATAAAGTCGAACGCTGCTCTGGTGCAGGCTGTTCGACCTTTTCACAGATCGCTTCTGGCGTCGCTGTGACTTCGTACAGCGACTCCGGTCTCACCGCAGGTACCTCGTATAGTTATCGGATACGAGGCACCAACGCAGTAGGAGACGGTCCGTACTCCGGTACCGGCACATCAGTAACGATTCCCCTTGCCCCAACCGCGCCGACATTTACCGGCGTTACCGCAGCGTCAATGACCCTAAATTGGTCCGCAGTCACGGGAGCCGTGACGTATAAAATAGACCGATGTACAGGAGTAAGCTGCGCACCTACCGCTCCGCTGATTTCGGGGATTGCTACTACGACGTATAGCGATTCAAGTCTCACTGCAGGTACGTCGTACAGTTATCGTATTCGCGCGGCAAATACCGGCGGCAACAGTGCCTATTCGGCAACCGGTACGCAAGCAACTCTCCCTCTTCCAGGCACGCCAGGAACTCCCACTTTCACAAACGTCGACTCTACTGGCATGGTCGTAAACTGGACTGCATCATCAAACGCCACATCTTACAAAGTCGAACGCTGTTCCGGTGCAGGCTGCTCGACCTTTTCGCAGATCGCTTCTGGCGTCACGGCGACTACGTACAGTGATTCCGGACTTACGCCTACGACTTCGTACACATATCGTATACGCGGTACCAACGATGGCGGCGACGGCACGTATTCGGGTAACGCGTCGCAGACGACGCTCAGCTCTGTCGGCGCGACCGGTTCGTTGTCCATCTCAAACGTCACCACTAACGCCATGCGCGTGAGCTGGGGAGCGGCAAGTAACGCAGTGAGCTACAAAGTAGAGCGCTGCGCCGGGACCAACTGTGCTTCGTTTTCACAGATAGCGAGCGGTGTGAGCACTCTTTTTTATGACGATACGAGTCTTTCTCCCGCGACTTCATACACCTATCGCGTCCGCGGTACCAACGGATCAGGAGACGGCGCATATTCGAACACCTGGTCACAAGTTACTCTTCAGACTGGCTTGCTCGTTCCGATCCTTGGTTACTTGTGGTCAGACACTATCGGCTGGATAGATACGAACTGCCAGAACACGAGTTCTTGCGGCACGTACAATTTCGGCCTACAGATAAATACTGCTGACGGCACGTGGTCAGGGATGGGGTGGAGTGACAACGTTGGATGGGTCTCGGCGAACCCGTCGGACCTCTCTGGATGTCCTTCTTCGCCATGCACTGCCGTCGTCAACGGCTCAAATGCAGCGATAGGGTGGCTGCGCGTCGTTTCCGGCGCCACTACTCAGAGCGGCAACTGGGACGGATTCATTTCACTGAACGGTGGTGGCTATGGTGTGACTCTCAACACGGGTAAATTTACCGGCTATGGATGGGGAGACAAGAACGTCGGGTGGGTAAACTTCGCAAGTTCCACGACGCCGTACAACTCTTGCTCGCCGGCTACGACGTACACATGTTTCAATACGCAAACGATAGTGCGTCATGACCAAGGCATGTCATGTACGATGACGAATTCCACTACGACCTGTCCGTTTCCGCAGTATTGTTCTGCAGGATCTCCGGTATGCCTCTGGCCGCAGCCGGCGGGTCTTGGCGCGGGCGGCGGTACGAGCGGGCATCTCACCGTAAAACCGAACCTCGTGCCGACGAACGCTACCACCACGGCGTATTGGAACCTCGGCAACGTCAGCAATTGCACAGTCACTGCCACCGACAACACGTCGTGGAGTGGCAACACGTCGGCAACTTCTTCGTGCGCGACAAAGTACAACGGCGGCTGCACATCGAAACCCATCACACAGCAGACCGTCTATACGCTCTCATGCACCGCGCTCGATTCCTCCATCTACAAAGAGACCGCGACAGTAAACGTGCTGCCGAATTTCCAGGAAAGATAGGCATGAAGATCTTATTTAAGAATGAACTGATATGAACAATAAAATCAATAAGGCACGCTCCCGTTTGCCGTTCATTGCTGTGGGCGTCATAGCTGGTCTCACGGTAAACGCCCTCACCGCGCTCGCGTGGACGGGCCCGACCGCATCACCACCGAACAACAACGTCGCGGCGCCGGTAAACGTCGGCACCACCGCACAGGTGAAAAACGGTGACGTCGGCGTCAACAACCTCTCCGCCTTCGGCAATACGCTCCTCTCCGGCCTCGGCGTTGGGACGGGGAGATACCTCAACTTCGACTACACCTCGGCCGGCACTTCCGGCACCGCTGCTTCCGGCTACGGCATCCGCGACAACGCCGGCACGCTCGAGTTCAAGAACCTCGGCGGTTCGTG